>ERZ1046568.1483-NODE-1483-length-16734-cov-9.807902_pt1 | contig 16734 bp, 20 predicted proteins | sample MGYA00383092_ERZ1046568 | MGnify/ENA primary metagenome ERZ1046568 (study PRJEB29581, sample SAMEA5548362) | metagenome | biome: marine; feature: coastal; material: water | depth 1 m | study: Short-term variability in the microbial, nano- and picoplankton... | reverse complement strand
TGCGAGATATTAACTCTAAAACTACAGATATTGTATGGCGAAGAAATGGCTAAAAAATGAAACAAACTAAAAAGTAGTACTATAACTACTATAATAATAATTTAAAAACAAACAACATGAAAATCGGACAAAGAATCAACCACGTTAGAAAATCTAACTACCCAACACCAACAGACATTCTAGATACTGGAACAATAACAGGAGGACCATACAGAATTCCTGGCGAAGCGTATCTTCACTACAATGTTAAATGGGACTCGCTTGGAGATAGTCTTATGAATGAATTACCACAGCCTTTATCGGGGTCAAGAAAATACGAATACAAACTAGCTAAATAATGCGTAAAAAGTTACCACCAAAATTAAGTATGGAACATGCGAAAGTCCTCAGAGCCAAATGGCTCGAGGGCACTAGCATTAATACATTATGTAAGCAGTATGACCTAACTAGACACTCTGTTAAGTCTATCTTAAAGGGTAAGACGTATAATAAGTATGGCGAACATACAAACCTATATGAGGAGAAGTTTACTGGTCTTTTTTAGTCTTCTTCTTGTGTTCCATTATTCTAATAACATTTAGAATAATACCTGTAACGATTAGTGCCATTGTTAGTATACTGTTCCAATCAATCATCATTGCACCTGCACCTGCAATTGTCGTTACATTTGCTATTGAGTCTTTTACTTCCATTATAGTTTAGCGGCTTTTTCGATGAAGTTACCAGCGATTGAATAACCGTTGAGCTCCCCATTTTTAATTTGATTCCAAGTTTCTTCACTATTGATTTTATATGAAGCCATCCAAGTTCCAGCTGGCACTTCAAATCCCATAGTTTTCGATTTATCCATGTTAGGGTCTTCAACAATCCAAGATTCAAGAAGAGTATTATTTGTAGTAATATTGTCATCATGATTTATATCCGTATTATTCTGTTTGTTATACTCAAAGAATTTACGTGCAATCTTCTTAATAGTGTCTTTACTAAAGTATACATGGAATGGATTACCCATTTCGTCTTTACGTAATATAAGTTGTTGTGGTACCATTGCTGGTCCTGTTACTATCATTTCATCATCTGCTGAGAATGCAAACGTACCAGGGTATCTCCAGTAGTCATTAGAGCTACTAGCTACTTGTCCTGCTCTACCATCTGCACGGCCTTTTGACATAATTACAGTTTCTCTACCCTCTCTGTATACTTCTAGTTCTTCCCAATAGTGATTACAAAAGTTGCCTCCTTTGTAGTCAAAAATAGAATAGGGTCTACCATTATGTCTAAATCCTGTATTAATTCTAGAGTCCATCTCTCTGATTTCTTCTCTAGTATACAGTTTATTCATTCTCATCATAGCTCTACAGAAATTACGTTGTGGTGTTGCACCTGCATATCTGTATTTGATCTCTGGCTCACTGTCTAGGTCCTGACGGCCTAAAATATCTAATCCAACAATACCTTTAACATAGTCACCGATGTTCTCAAAGTCAGTCTTAGCAGTATCTACGTAAACAGCGTTTTCATAGTCTACAGTCTCACCAAACTCTTCCATCATAGTAAGAATTAGTGCCTGTATATCTTTTTGATCTTCATCTACAAATTCTGCATTTTCTATTGGTACACAATTAGGTACTTTCTTACCGTTCTTGTCTTTCATACCAATTGCTTCATAACCAGGCCAGCAAGCTCCGTCTAAGTCAAAGTAGTCTTCTTCAGAAAAGTCTTTACGTAATTCTTCGTATTTAGCTGCTGTATAGTACTTTTCTAGTTCATCAATCTCCTTATAGTCTTCTTTCCACTTAGCATATAGCTTAAGTGTTTGGAAACTTGGTACTGTTTCATCAAACACAACTCTCTTGTTGCCCACGTTGTAATACGGGAACCCCAGATTAGCTCTTTTACCTTCCGAGTAGTAATCATTAATATCTAGTATGCCATCGAACTGGGATGCCGTAAGGTCTACTATATTTTTAGTCTCTTTATGTTGAATATACCAGTGAGTTGCAGCGAAATCTTGGCCTCCTACTTTATACTGCATTTTCTTAATACATTTTAGGTCATAGTCACCATTGTAACCGCCCATTGCATAGAATAAGAACTGTGCTACTTGGTAACAGTAACCAAATGGAAATTCTGTGTCAACGCCAGCTTCTGCCAACAGTTTCATCTGTTCTGCGTGATTTACACTACCATCTCCAGCTGCACCGGTACCTGGTTTCTTAAATAGTGCTATATTTGCATTAAAGAATTCATCAAACTTCTCAAAACCAGTATTATCTACTATCTGCTCTTCGCTAAATGCTAAAAAATCTATACCAATTGCTGGTTTATCTACGATTGACATTACATCGACGCCTAAGTCATCGAAGTCCATTTCATCCCAATCAATTAAAAGTTCTACTATTTTCTTCATAATGTATGTATCTTACAACCTTGCGAGGTCATTAATTTTTGCATCTGCTTCTTGTTGCGTAGTCATTTCGTCAGAGACAACATAAGCTCTAATTACACCAGGTGTACTACCAGTCTGTTCTCCTAGAGTAACTTCATTGGTTACTGTAGTATCTGCTGCAGCTCCAGCGGCTAGCGCTTCTTCTGGATTAAATGTAGGTATAGAAGGTCTAGTAGGGGCTGAACCTCCACCACCTCCTCCACCAGATGCTCCTGGTGTTGGTGTCTTTAAGATAGCTGCAACGTTAGCAATACCACCTGCAACTGCTACACCAGCTGCAATAGCCGCTCGTATAGGCGAGGTAGGATCTCCTGGTATTAACTGTGAGGTATAGGCTTTCTGCGCACCTAAGTATGTGTCAATGGTTGTGGCGGCTACTGCAGCAGCTTTCGAACTCGCAGTTCCCTCTCCAACAATTTGACTTATAGCTCCTAAAGCTTGGCTAGCTACTTGTAGGTTAGCATCACTAACCTGTTTTTGCATTAACTTCTCAAAGTCAGCCTCTTCTTTCTTAAGTTTCTTAGATTTCTTAGCGTAGAACTCTCGCACTTGTTGTTTCTCTGCTTCTGTAGCCTTAAGTCTCTCTAATTCTTCTAGATCTGCCTGTTCTGCGGCTGCAAGCTCTGCTTGTGCTCTTTCGAACTCATTCTCTATATCTTCTAGCTGCATTTCAGCCAGTTTATCACGTATCGTTTGTTTTCTTTCTACTTCTGCAAGTTCTAGTTCTGCAGTAATACGCATTGCATCTAGTTTTCTAGTTTCTAGTGCAGTTTCGGCATCAATACGTGCAGCGGTAGCCTCTGCTAAACTGGTTTCTAACTCTTCTCTCTTTTCGTAGTTAGATTCTTGTGAAATCTGTAGTTTTAGATTCTGTTCTTCTAGTTTAGCCTGTTTAGCAAGATTTTCTGCTAGTTTAACTTGTGCTTCACCTAATCTCTCTAGTGCTTCCTTTCTTTCTTCGTAAGTTCTGTTAGTATCTTCCGCAATCTTCTGTTGCGTTTCCATTTCTTTGTTTAGTAGGGCATTATCAACTATAAGTGCTTGTTGTGCATCTCTAATAGCTCTGAATTGGTCTACAAGTTTAGTGGCTACATCTACAGCCTCTTTAACCTCTTTAACTACTGTCTTACCAAATTCTACGACTGCCTCTACGGCATCTCCTACTTTATCTGTAATATCTTCTACTCCTAAGACTACTTTACCTACTGCATCTGCTGCAATCTTTCCGGCTTCACTAAAGTTACCACTAAATAACTCTTTAATAGCTCTACCAAGCGCAGGGATGAGTTCTAAGAGACCTTCGAACCTATTCATTATATTCTCTTTGATAGCATCTGCAAAGCTCATCAGCGCCTCCTTAGGCGACGTGAAGGCCCATACTATCTTCTCACCTAACTTAGCAAAGAAATCCATAACTTTACCAGTTATGATGCCTAGGGCTTCCATAGCAATTGCTAATTTACGTGAACCCTCTTCAGAATTCTTAAAATAAGAGAATAAGGAGGTAAGAATAATTAGCAAGGCTCCAAGTCCTGTAGCTGCTATTGCACCTTTAAGTCCTTTGAATCCTGCTGTTGCTCCCTTAATACCAGCTTTCATATCTGCGAAAGCCTGCTTACCTTTTGCTAGTATTGAGTTTTCTTGAGCTACCTTCTTGGTTTCTTGACCAAGTTTAGACATCTCTTTCTGTAATTCCTCTACGGACTTTACTTCCTTCTCAATACCATCAATGGTAAATGTAATTTTAACTTCTTCTTGTGCCATCTACTTAGAAATATAATTTATACTTATGTTGAATTAGATACAAAGAGAACCTGTGGCTTCTACATCCATTCCTCCTGTTGTCTTTGGTGGTTTAATTGCACACACTACAACTGAGTTACCAATTGCTAATACATTTGTTACTAGGTTTCCATTACAATCTGTGTATTTGTAATTACCTTCTGGGAATGCACTTAGATTCTCAATTCTATATTCTTGACATATGAAAAGATTACAGGATTCTGCACTAGTACACAATCGTGAACCATAGTTAACGGTAACGTTAGTAGAACTAGTAGTTACAGAATTAGTTTCTGCACAAATAGTAACTTGTTGCCCAGAACCAATTGGTTGATTACTAAATGAACTGCCATTAAATGTATACGAGTATGTTTCATTAACAAAACTACTATTAGTAATAGTAGTACATACTTGTGGTTGTGGTGGCGTAATACCTTGACAATCATCACAATCAGTATACTCTGTTGTAGCATCAATTGTATCATTACTACCTGTACTGTCTTGTAATTGTAATATCTCTACACATATACCAGCATCAGGTCCATCTAGAATCTTATAGACTCCACCAATGTTTAAGGCAGTAGGACTATCAAACTGTCTAGGTGGGAATGATATAGTATCACATGCGTATGCATAATATGTAAAGCTTGTTGCACAATCCGCACATGTTGCATATACATTATCTACTTGATTAATAAAAGGTGGATTAACATAGTCACCTCTAACAATCCAACATCCTGCAGTAGTAGTAAAATCAACAACTTGATTAGGTTGGAGTACTACGCTACGATCTACATAACTAAATTGACCTTGCGTATCACAAGATTCTAACTGATAACTATCAGGCTGTGTTGGTGTACACGAAGCACAGTCTGCATATATTTGATCTATGAAATATGAAGGCTGATCCTGTGTAATCCCTGTGACAACATAACATCTACCACTAGTAGTAATACCAACTGTATCACCTACTTGTGGATTAGTACCTACAGCTTGAGTTACATCTGCAACTAGAACTGTAGCTGAGACTTGTGTACAATTGTTTAAGTGTTCTCTAATTTCGTAATAGTCTATTGACTGATCACAAGTTAGAGCAACTGTTGTAACTGCAGATTGACAGCCATTTGAATCTGTAACATAGAATAAGTAATCACCAGGGCAAAGACCAGTTCTGTTAAATCCAGTACCGCCATCTTGCCATGTGATTTGAGCAGGTAGACCTCCACTAGTTACTTGCACATTTATAGAACCATTACATGGTGCTTGGCAATCTGTTGGATCAACTGAAGTAAATGTTGTAGTAACTGGAGTTGTATTATTGTTATTGACTGTAAATGTAATAATACTGGTTCTACCAAAATTATCTGTTACTATTAGTTCATCAGTACCTAATGGCACATCGTCTATAGTAAAGATATAAGGTGCTTGACCAGGAGTTGCTGCATAAACACCAGTTTGTCCTGTACCTGTAATAGTCCATGTAAAGTTAGGTGTACCATTTGTAGTAACTTGTACTGAACCTTGATCACCGAAACATTGTCCATCATTAACTATAATACTAAAACCTGTTAGAGGTTCGTTAGGCCAGAATATTCTCTGATCTTTTACAGTAATTAATTCACATTTAACCGCTGTTCTTTCACCTATTTGTGCATCGATAATCTTTTCAGGTCTATAGTACTTACCGTCTATAAAGATAACGTCATCAAATGTTAGGTTTTGTAGGTCGACATTGTTAAGAGTAAAGTAGGCTGTAACCCTTCTACTAAACTTATTGTATAGTGAGCTAATATACCTTGCCCAGAATGATTCGAATATTGTGTTAGGTGTTTCAAAATATTGTGAACCTGGATTAGGGTCTAAGAAATATCTAGTATCATTAGCAAAGTTAAGATTAAGAGTACTCACAGCCTCTACTACTGGTGGTCCTGGACTACCTGCTATGTTTTCAACTGGAAAGTATTCATAAGGACTAACCAATGCATAAGACGAGTATGCAGTATTATTGCCCTGAATAAAATACCACTGGTGTGTATTGTCTAGATCTATTAGACCATTATAGAATAAGAATCTTGTTTTAGGCTTTATAGCTACCCTATCAGTACCATCTAACTCATATATTTGCGGTATAATAAATTCTTCTGCTGTATGATTACTATTAAACGGTATTTGATCTATAGGAGTAGGTGCAATCCCTAAGACTTCTACTTCTCTTTTACCTTTTAGTAATTCATTTTGCGAATTAAACCTTAACCAACCATAAGCGTGTTTATTATTATCTTGATGGAATGTATTGATAAAGTCTTCATCCTCTTGCATTGTATACTCTATTTGAGCTGACTGTGTATTAAACAGTGGCTCACTCACAAAGTCTTTCTCTCTAATTAATTTGTTAGACCAGTCATATACATCACCACTGCCTATAAAGTTTTGCCATGGTTCTATAATGAAGTGATTAGGTCTAAGTACATCGGGTTGCATTACTAATCTAAACATAGTAATAACATCTTTAATGTAGTCTATTTGTTGGTACTCACAGTCTAAGTCTCTAATAGAAAAGTAATCACCAGGTGCTGCTATACACTTCCAATAAGTTTGACCTACTTGACTAATATCATATGATACTTCTGATTCTATATAGACTTGAAATAAGCCATCTACTTGAGGTTGGTTTGCCACACTAGTTGTTCTAGAATCATAACTAAATGATGACCAGTTACCATTCGAAGCCCAGTTACCTGTTTGAAGTACAGTACCCGTTGAAGGGTTTGCGCCTGGTGTTGTGCCAGGAGGGAAATACAATAAGACAACTCTACAATTTATAGAAGTATACCCGCTATCAGAGTCTTGTTGTTGTGCATCTACTTGTGCGCCGGCCTCCATAGCATAATAACCACCAGTTTGACTAGCTGTACCTGTACCTATGAAGTAACTACCGGCACCTCCAGACTGTACATCCGGTAGGCCTACATAATAACTAGGACTAGCAATAACTTGATTAGAGCAGTACATATAGTTGTCGATGCCATTATTAGGATTACCTGTATTTGTATTACCCTCAAAGTATTCGAATAGTCCAGTGGTAACTTGACCTGTAAGTATTTCATTTGATTCTTGATTACCAAAGGCACTAACATACATGTGTCTAAACTGATCACTATCTAAAAATTCAGATTCGTATGTATAGCCTGCGTTTTCAAAGATTTGATCCCATAGCCTCTTTGCTCTAAACATAGGTTTAAACCTAGTAACATTTAGTTTATGATTTGGATCTGTAAACGAATTGTCCATTGTTTTACCAGAGATAGTACTATCTTGAACATTACCATTATCATCATAAACGTTACCATGATCTATTAGAGGGTATAAAATATCTCCATTAGCTAAACCATCATTAACACCACCTTCGGGATATGCATCCCATGAGTCCGTTATAGCAGTAAGATCAGGCTGACCTTCATATAGACTAATACCATTACCTAATGCCTCTTCATAGCTTACTGGTAAATCATCCCATGTAAAGTTAGTTAAGTCTAATTGACACATGGTTAATTCACCAATAGCAGAACTAAAGTCTCTGGTCTCTCCTAAGAATAAGAGTTCATAATCTATCTGGTCTTGATCTTCATTAACGAATATCTTCTGTAAACGAACATGTCCTGTTTTAAACTCTGAGCCATCTACTAAGATCTCTGCTGGTTTCTTTATAGTAATATCAAAGTCAGTACCATCTATCTCAAATGCGTTCTTAAAGAAGATGTTATTAGCTCTACTACCAGGTACTTTAAATGTACGTGAGAATACTGAGGTAGCATCTGCGTTAGTTACGTCCTCTATACTTAGAGTTAGTTTAATTGGCTGCGTCTCATATAAGTCTAAGAAGATGGACTCGTCTGAGCTAGCGCCTTCTGCAGGGTATACTTTTAATTGAATCATATTATCCTCTCATTGATTTAATGTTGCTTGCTAATCTAAATTTAACTGTGTATTGGAACAGTCTGTCCTTTCTATAAGTCTTCTCGTTGTATGAAGTATTAGTAATAGTTACAGGTACCCACTGATTCGCGTACGGGCCTTCTGAGAAACGTACTTTAACTTCACCTGATTGGTATAAGTGTTTTAGTAACTCTGCCTCTGCGTCGTTCATATAGTCTGATTGTACTGTGAATTCATTCTGTATCTTTTGGCTATATGTTGTACTACCTCTATCTTGTATGTCTACCGAGTAATCTGCACTATTGTAATCAGCAGCTCCTTTTAGGTAGTTGTTGTTCTTAGTCTTAGTGTCATGGTTGACCTTCTTAGTAAATGTAAACTGGTCTCTGTACCCTAATGAGTTCTGCCATGCAAACTGTATATGTGAGTAGTCATTACATCTAGAGTCTAATTGCTCTATACCTATTAGGGCACCATTACCACTATAGATCTTATTATGTGCAATGTTATATCTCTGTATTCTCCATGCTGCGGCATTCATTAGCGGTGTTTGCTGTTGACCATCTGGCGAACAAGCCACTGGGCTATAGACTACTGGCACTATATAGTAATGTGTAGTACTAGCAGAAATAGCGTTAACCATTAGATTTGCAGGACCTGTTGCAGCTGTAATAGTTTGGAATGGTCCACTAATCGCAGTACCTTGGCCTATTGCTATGTTAGGTCCTCCACCGTTACCTTGTATATTAGGTATAATACTGGTGTTATTAATAGCACCTGTATAACTACATTGTAAGACATAGAATGCTTCAATACCTTGTACTCTGACATTAGGTACTGGTGAGCCTCTTTCTACTTTCTGATAAAACGTCTTAGTACACTGATCATCCATAAATACATTATGCATATCAATACCATCAGGTGAAGGGTAACCGCCATTCTTAGTTAGTAGGTTATCTCCAGTCTCTGTGTCTGCTATAGTCCAGTTGTTATCACTTAGAGGTCTTGCTGCTCTGTCTATAATACTACATGGATCAGCCTCATCACCACCCTCTATCTTAGGTCTATAAGGATCTGTGTCAAATGGTACTTCGAAGTATTGTTTACTTCCTGCAATTACTGTAAAGATAGTAGGCATTGTTGTGAAGTTACCTACGACACCACCAGACTCTTCTGCGTACTGTAATTGATATTCTAATAGGGTTTGACCAGCGAGCGCCATACGAGTATTCTGTGCAGTAAACCCAGTAAGTGAGAAGTGTAGACTATCGATCGTATTTACTTGTGGGCCTATGTAAGCCTGTAAGATATTCTGTATATCAAAGATAGCTCTACCCTGTCTATTAGGAGTTTGTCTAATATCTGCAATAGGTGTTGGATTACCTAGAGCTAGGACTCTAAGTGCGTATTTGTCCGCTGTTGCTGCTAGGTTAGATAGGGTTACTGGATTAGCTCCGTATGCCATATCGAATCCGTATGTCTGTAAACTATTCGGGGTTTGTATTACTTGAATTGCCATAGTTAAAATTCTGTTGTTAATTGTTGCGCCACTCCATCAGCTACTGCAGCCGAAATAGTATCTACATCAAAGAAGGGCTGTGGACGTAGTCCCATCTTATATATTTGCTTTCGTGCACCGAAGGCCAGGTCACCGCCAATCATCTCGTAGTTACCTGAGAATCCGAATCGACTACCAGCTGCCGGTTGTATCACACCATAAGTCGGTACGTTACGCGCTGGGGCGTTCTGTATGCCATCTACTCCGTAATTCTGAAAGATACCATAGTACAGCATTTGTATTGACAGAGAGTCATCCTCTATCACTGCCTTAATACTATTACGTAACTGACCAGTATCTGTAGGTGCATCCTGTTTTATTTGGTCTACTAGTCTACCGCCTATTGCTGTAAGTATCGGGCTAAGGTTCTGCATTGTTTCCCCAAAGTCACTAAGTGCTGATTCGAATTCGTCTACTGTCATAGTCCTGTCATATATTCTGGTGCTACTTGTAACATAGAGTATTTCGAGTAGGCTGTAATATCTAGGGTATACCCTGCAACATCACCGTATTGTACGCCAGTCTGCTTATTACCAGCAGTGATGGCTGCTCCTCTTTGATCACCAAATAACCAGTAGTTGTCATTGTTATCTTGTACAATCATAACTAGCTTATTATTTTTGGTCATAGTGTCAACCCAATTGGGTGAATTAAATGCACCAGTGTCCGGGCCCTCTATCATAAACTGTAAGGTCTGCTGAAATCCTATGATACCACCTCTTGGTCCTGGCGAAAGCTCATATACTTCTGTAAGTGATGCCTTGCCATTATCTAATCCCATACGGTTGCTACTAGTAAAGCTATAAATGAAAATAATTTGGTTAACTAGTCCCTCGGCATTAAAGCCAAGTTGTGGTTGCTTATCCTCTGGAGACCATGTGGTATACCATGCCGCTTTAATCCCTCCTACTTGGTCATTACAACCTGCAGCTATACCTGCTGTTAAATTACTACAACTCATATATCTTTATGTCTGTGTTTATGAATTCCATTTGTGCCTCGTCCGCTGGGTCTGCTGATCTTAGTGCCCATAACAGTGCTACCTTCTCATCTGCTGCTAATGCGGGTATTGTAATATTATATGTAGCTGACCACGCAAACTCTGTAGTAGTTGTTTGACCCTCTGGCCAACCAGTTACTTGAGTAGGTAATTGAGCACCTTGACTACCTGCAGGCGTACATGTTGTCATATCAACCGTATTAAGTGATACTGTCGGTGGTTCTGTAATAGGCTTAGACTCTGTGGCTCTTGCAGTACCCGTAACCTCTATCTCGTAAGTAGTAAGTTGAGGTACGAATACTCCTGTATAAGCACATGTTTGGTATAAGCCATTAGGATCGTAAGTAGGTGTTTGTGTCGGGATCCCTTGACCTACAGGGTCTGGCTCTACAGTGTAGTTATCTACAAACCCATAGTCTACAGTACCTTGTGCAATCGGTGTAATACAATCATTAAGTGCTAACGGTAACTCCATCTCTAGGGTTGCTGTCATGCCCGCTACCGTATCTTGGAACCTCTCTTTAAATGGTGTTAGGTTTACATTTAACGTTAGGTCAAAGTCCTGATATGGCTTAGCGAATCTTAGGTTAGCCAGTATATCATCAATGTACTGTTGGCAGTTACTCTGTACCTCTAAGTAGTCTGCAAACCCGTTAGTAGGGTCCTCTTGTGCTACGTCCATTACTATGAGGTTAAACCTGTAAGTAACTGTCTGTCCTGTTCTAGTTGACTGTGTTGGATTAAGGAATGCGTATGGGTAGTTAACTCGAGTACCCTCATCTACAGTCTTAATATCTGTGAGTGCTCCATACCCGAAGTCTTGTAGGATATAGTGTCGATCGACCGTACTCTTAATACTATCGACGAGTTCTTTGTAAGTCATGTTGTCTCTTTTGTTTTAATTTAGCTTCGTTCTCTTCCATAACCTTTTCCTTTTGTAAGGACATAAAGTTAAGTACTTTCTTTAGAGGTTGCTCTGTGACCTCGTCCAGTTTTAATATGTTATCTTGTGCTAGGGATACGATTACCTTGTACCACGCGCGGGCTACCTGCATCTTGTCCTTGACCTCAACATCTCCAGACTTCTCTGCTTCATCTAGGTCTCCGTCAGTAAGTCCGAATAGGACCTTGTACTGTCTGTAAGTGTATGTACGGAATGCCACATACTTGTCAATGGCCCACATAGCTTCATCAGCCCACTTAACATCGGGACTAAGTATTGCTGTAATATCCAGGAAGTGTTTATCTAACCCTAAGGCTAAGTATACATCTAAGTCTACGAATTGGCCAAATTGAATTGCCTCTAGGTCCAGCATACTACACTCACGTCTATCATTCATTGATTTAACTATTAGTGCAATGGCCAGTGTTAGTGACTCCCCATCTGCTTTAGTCAGAAGAGCTACTGGTGCTCCTGTTAACTGAGCAATAATCATAGGGTAATACTTCGGGTCTTCCCAATCAAATTGGATAGCCTTATAGTACTGTTCTACTGTCAGTCTTTCAGGTATTGTGTATGCCTTCTTATTTATGTTAATTTGTGCCATCTACTTAGAAATATAAAATTTGGTTAATATGAATTACCGCGGCCCATGATTGCATAAGTACCCAGAGTTTTATTTTGCTTACGGTTGTAGTTTGCAATTGCCAGTGAGATCACACAGTCATCGTGTAACCCACTTGGATGGCCGTACCTGATGTTACGGGTCTTCGGATTATATTCATATGTAAATACTTCTAGCTCGCTCAGAAGCGGTGGAAATAGAGTAGCATCCGGTATACCTATCGTGTCCTCATTCATGTCAAGTATCAGGCCTTCAATAATTTCATTCTTTGATTTACTTGTAGTCACAAAGGGATGTGTATCAGCCCATTGGCCTTTGACCTGCTCATAGATTACATCTCCTATGGAGTTTACTTCTATCATTACTGTGGCTTGGTAGCGCTTTACTCTTGTAATGATTTCGCGGGTCATTTGGGTCCACTCTTGTGCATTGGCTCTATAGATGTCAATGACCTTACCTTCAGCTGTCATGAATGTGGCTACGGTGAAGTCTTCTTGCTTACCTAGGTCAATACCGCAATAGATCTTAGAGTTGTTCTGTGCCCATGTAGGCATGATGTTACTCTGTAGGTTACTGAAGACCTCACCTCCACTGTCAATAAATTTGGCTAGATACTCTTGTTGGAATACATTTGTTGGTAAGGTTCTCTTTGCATCTTCTATCTCTTCTTTATTTATGTATGGTGTATCGTAACTGCTTCCTGTATAGGCTATGTAGTTTTCGTAATCGTTTGAGCGCGCGAGTTGGTATAACTCATGAAACCAGTTCTTACCTTTTGGCGTAGAGACAAACAGGACTTTCTTACCTCTAACTAAGAAGACTGGTTTGATAGCCTCTTTCCATGCATCCTCTTTCATAAAGGCTGCTTCATCTAAGATACCGTAGTCTACTGTTAAGCCTCTTATGTTATCATACTTCTCGGCCGATCTGAATATGATTTCTGAGCCGTTCTTTAGTCTGATATAGTTATCACTGTAATTGCAGTTTTTAACAAGACCAGACGCGCCTATGGCCTGCATGATTTCTTTCTGTACCTTAGTAGTTTGTGAATAGACTGGGCTAACCCATAAGACTTTACATGGTCCACTATTAATCATCCAATACAGAGAGAGGTTGATTGCCATTAAGGATTTACCAAACTGACGACCAACACAGGCTACATGATATTTAGCATCAGAGTTAATGATGTCGTGTACCATTACTCTCTGTTTAGGATGTGGTGTGAAACCAGTGTAATTCATTTACTCTTCTATTCTGTTAACGTCATCATTTACATCAGGTCCGAATGAGAACTTAATATCTTTAAATAGATCTTCACCATCTTGACCAGTGATTTCTTGTCTTGCTAACTTAGGTATAATGTATTCCGATAGCTTTAACATTAGATCCATTGCTTTTGCTGGATCTTCTTGTGCTGTTTGCATTAGCCATCTATTCATATTATCTAAGTTATCTTCTGTTAACTTCTGATAAGCTTCTCTAATTTGTTTAGTAGCTTTATTCTTTGTACCAGGCTTTCTACCTGCTCTGTTGATGTTATGGTCTCCGCCTTTAAACTCTCCCATCTTGTTCTTTGTCTTTTTTGTTTTGTTTTAGTGACTTCTTTAACATACGTATGCCGTCTTTTACGCCGGCATTAGTCGTTGCACTTACTGTATAAGTGATGTCATCGATTGTTATTTGTTTCTTTTTCATACTCGAATTTTAGTCTTTTTTTAATGTTAAGTACACAACGGCCACAAGACGACATAGGCTTGTTCTCACCTGTTATCCTGTTGTAGATGTCGTATATCATTCTGGCCTGCTCTTGCGTCATTCTAACGTTGCCTAATAGCATCATATTGTCTGTTAACCAACTGTAATCTCCTTTTGTCATAATAGTATTTTTAAATATAGTTCTGATATAATTGATGCAAGTGCTGCGTATAAGATACCACGGTACCCGTATAGAAATATAAAAGGTCCGACATTTAACCAAAAAGTTAAACACATATTACATTTCATTGGTTTGTCTGGCATCCAGTCAAATCTACTAAATAGGTCTGCACCCATGTGGCCTAGACCTGCTGCTCCTAGTATCATTAGTATTAACTCCATAGTTCTATTCTATTTTTTATGTACTCTTTACACTCGTTTACCGCTTGACTTATACTTGTTCTCGGTATCTTTGTTATACGTGATAGTTCAGAATAGTTTGATTCTTTTAACCACATCTCAAATAGGGTTACTCTAAACCATTGTTCAGTAGTATCTGACTTCATGTCTTCTATAATACCCTGGATTGATTCTATCTTTAGATCTGTTTCTATATCGTATTCATCATCAGCCCATTCTTTGCACAGTTTCTCGTATGTGCTATCGTATAACTCATGTACTCTACCACTCTGTCTATACAGTTTATGGTATGGTGATGTATTACTATGCCAGCTGCGCCACATGATACCACTTAAGAATAACATTGCCTGCTTCTTTTCTACCAGTTCTTCTGCTCTTTCGTGCGTCATAAACTGTTCTAATGCATAATGACATAGATCTTCTTTAGCGTCTTTACTTTTACATATATTACCAGCCATCTTTAAGATCTTGTCATAGCTATTTGTAATAAAGTTATTCAGGGGTGTACTCAAAGTAATCAAATATATCTTTCATTATTGCACACTCTTCGTATGCTTCTTCGCGTAATGCGACTTCGTATCTAAATGCCATTAAGGCTAAGGCTTCTTGTACGTCATTCATACTATCATCTAAATACTTCTCTAGCATAATATCACGAAAGCCTTGACGAGTATCTTCGTCTGCATCAAAGTAAATACCGATAATCTTCCAGGCTTTATTTCTATTCATTATTTTCTACTACTAAATTTAAATAGCTCTCTATCCATTCTGTACATTGGTGTGTATGGTGGTCTTTGGTGGCTACTTAAACTATTACTATCTGGTTCAACTAAATTATAGTTACTACAACCCATAAGATAAGCCCATCTTACAATAGCTTCTGGGTTTTTAATTGTAACGATATTTACGTCTTTCATATAGTTTGACATTTGAAATACAAAGTGTTCACGACTCAGCTTAGCTATCTTGCAATATTTAGTATCTATGTGTCTGCTTAGGTATTCATGTATACTGTCATCTTCTCTATCAGTAATCTTTCTAATATCATATCCATATACATCTAAATTATTAGTTTTGTATTCTATGGCTATTCTACGTAAGAATGCAAATAACATACAGATACCTTCATTATTAGTATCTACCCAACCTGGTACTTTAATTTCTACTTCCATACTTTATATATTAGCTTTTCTGTATTAGTTGTTTCCGGCAATCGCGTGTTCCACGCCGATGCCGTTAGATGATATAGATCGAAGATCTTATCATCATTTCAGTCTGGCTACAGATTAGCTATTCTTTTTGGATTAGTTAAGTAAGTTTGGTATTATGAGTACTTGCCCCTTTAGCAGAGACAAATATTAAATCTATTGACATTCTATTGCTAGATGCGATATTAACTTACGATTTCATATACTCCGTCTTGAGCCTCCGTAGGTGGTTCCTTAATCCATTGTTCCTACCAGTATATTTATACTTAAGTCTTATTCGATACTACCGGGGACATTTAAACCACTATGTTTCTGTATTATTTCAACAGTGTAGTCCCTTAACCCGATGTCTAATCCACTAATACTATACGCCTCATGGATGGTCTGCAAGTGCAGGTATCTATGTTGTTATACTAGTTAGTTAGAAACTGTTTCAAGGTAAGCTCTAATTGGTCTAGCGACTCTAGCCTGTGTCATACTAAGATGTTGTTGTATCTCTTTACGTGACATGCCTTCATTGATATGTAGATTTATTATATGTGCGTCTACGTCTTGTCTAGTAGCATCTGGTGCTATAATCTGTTGATCGCTTTGTGACCATTCATTATTATACTTTCTCATCCAGTATCTATGGACGTTCTCTTCCATTGTTACCCACTCTAAGTTTGTATAATGGTTATTAGTTTTGTTTCCGTCGATATGATCTACTGTAACTTCTCTACCAGTAGTTACACCAAATGGATTATGACAAAACATAATTGCTACAAGTTTGTGTACGTATTTGTTTAAATGATTGTTACCTGATAGTGCAGCGTATCTACTGCCCTCTTGACCGCCAGTAAGACTAATTGTAGGCCACTTAACGTGATCGTTATAGTTATTAGTTACTTTTACTCTACCGTGGTCTGAGATCCACCAGTATCGTTCTCTGGTTGTGTTACTTGCGTGTGGTCCACCTGTGTTTGTGATACCAAATTGTTTCCATTGTTCTTCCATAATTGTTTATATTATATTATTGTTATATGTTATATATTGTCCTTTGTTTCAAAAAAAGTCGGATTGGTACAAAAAGAAAGGAGTCCCGACCTAGGACCCCTTTCAAACAATAATAATAAAATAAA
>ERZ1046568.1481-NODE-1481-length-16744-cov-9.773983_pt1 | contig 16744 bp, 13 predicted proteins | sample MGYA00383092_ERZ1046568 | MGnify/ENA primary metagenome ERZ1046568 (study PRJEB29581, sample SAMEA5548362) | metagenome | biome: marine; feature: coastal; material: water | depth 1 m | study: Short-term variability in the microbial, nano- and picoplankton... | reverse complement strand
TTTCCTGTTGAACCAAATCCTTTTTCTCCTCTGTCTTTATCTGTTAATTTTTCTACTTCCGTTAGGTCAACCCACTTTCCATTGACTACGGGACATAATACGGCTTGAGCGACTTTTTGACCTTTCTTAATATGGTATTCATAGTTATTAGTATTAAAAATAATAGCTTTAATTTCACCTGTATATGAATTATCTACAGTTCCGGGTGAGTTTAAAACCATCAAACCTTCTTTAATGGCCAAACCACTTTTACTCCTTACTTGTATTTCGTACCCATCTTTAATATCAAAAGATAAACCTGTAGGTACTAATGCTCTACCAAAAGGACCTAATAAAATATCTTCAGTGGAGTATAAATCGAATCCTGAGTCTCCACCATAATTATACTTAGGGTTTAATGTGTCATTATGGAGTTTTTTAAATGGTAAGGCTAATTTAGTTTCATTTTTTTGAAACTCATCTTCTAAATCGGCCAAAGTTTCGTTTAACTCACCCATTATATCGTCTTCATTCATTCCGGTGAAGTCCTTGGATAAAAATGTCTTTAATTCCTCAGCTTTATCACTTAAAAAATCGAAATCTTTATTATTCATATTACTTTAAATTTTTTAATTTTTTAATGAAATCTATTAATACCACAACATCTCTTTCACAATATTTTGATATTTCGTTTAACATATCTTTATTCCAATATGAATCGTGGACTTTATCACCTGTTACCTCACCATTTTTGGGTGTTGGTATATCCATAGTCGAACAAACTAAATCTAAAGAACCAATTGAGGTATAGGAACCAAATTGCCATATTTCTTTTGTGTCGATAGCCTTAATTTCCCAAGGTTTAGTGTCGTAAGATGGTAGAATAGATGGGGGTAGTAGTCCGTTAATCACCATTCTTTTGGATAACATAGGGATATCGAAATTCTTAAGGTTGTGACCACATAACCAAAAATCTAATTTACCAACTCTATCTAATAACTTTTGACTATCTTTTAATAGTTTAAATTCGTCATGGTCTGAAAATGTTTGAGTCTTAATTTCTCCGGAATCAGTTACAAAGGCAACGCTAATTGTTACTATTTTTGCAAATTCAGGAACTAACGCCGCTCTACGTGAGAACATATCATTAAGGTTTTTTCCTTTATCTTCGGGAAATCTTTTTTCAAACCAATCAAAATAGTTAGAAAATTGTTCAGCAATTTGAGGTTTTTTTTCCTTACATGTGTCATAGTCCTTTTCGATACCGACTGTTTCGATATCTAAAAATAATATTTTAGTTATAGGTAAATTTATCATTGTATTTTATTTTATTTTATTCGTAATTAATTTGTACCACTCAGCTCTATCTTTTGTCACATTATTTAAATCATATTTATCTTTAACAGTCTCGTAAAGTCTTTCCCCTAACTCTGTTATCATTTCAGGATTTGTGACTAGTTTTTTTATTGCTTTACCCCAATCACTATGATTTCTTTGAGTCGGGATTAATATAGCATTTCCTTTAACAAAATTACCATTTTTTAAACAATGTTCCAAATCTAATTTATATGGGCCAACATCAGACGCTATTAAAGCCTTTTTATAAAATCCTGCCTCAATTACTTTTAGTTGAGATTTCATACGGTTAAACGTATGGTCTTTAATCGGAGCTAAAGAGATATCAAACTTGGAATAATTCATTGCGTAAGATGTAACAGGTTTTGTCCATACTCTTTCATATGGTAACTCATAATCTGATTTGTATGGTGATTTAGTAAATTCCATTAGGTTTTTCTTATAATCATCATCGACTATTGAATAGTTGTTTGTAAATATCTTTTCATATTTAGCCCAAACTGTTTCGTGAGGTAATATATCTCTCTTGGTCTCTTCATTAGTCTGTGGGTTAATTTGGGTGACAGTACCTCTAGTGTCAAAACCACAAACAACCATTTTAACTTTTTCTTGGTTTTCTCTACCCATTTTACTTATAAAACCATTAAGTAATTCTAAATCATGTAAATGAGAAGACCCCCCTAACCAACCTACTCTAATTTTATCTGATGGTAATGTTGGTTCATTAAATTGTTTTTCGGACGGGTCGACTGCGTTAGGGAATACTACAACATTTTTATTAAATTTACTTATTTCAGATGCGAATAGTGAAGTTGTAGTTGTTACATAATCAACCAATTTCATATTATTAATAATTTTTTTATTAATACCATGTTGAATAATTATTTTATGTATCGGATGTTCCGGTCCGGGTGACCAATAATCGTCAATATCCATAATCGTGATTACACCCATACTTCTTAAGTATTTAATAATTTTAGGGGTAGCCTCATAATCATGTCCAATATTTCTGTGAAAATGAACAATCTGATATTTCTTAACCAAATTTAAATCGCCAAAATTTGGTTTATAATTAATATCCACATGAAATTCTTTAGGATAAAGTTTTTGTAAAAAAGTGTGAGGGTCACCTGACCTATACTTAAAACATCCACTAGTATCCGAAGGTATTACCAACACATTAATTTTTTCTTGCATATTTTATAATTTATAGTTAATTATAATAGAAATAAGTTATTTAATCAACTATACGCATAAAAAAACCCTCCATTTATAATGGGGGGATTTTTATTATTTTGATAAAAATATAGATTACTTTGTTTTCCTAACTTTAACAACTTTACCTTCAAAAATGTGTTTACCTACTTTAAAAGTAAATAATTCATTAGATTTTGACGATGATTCAGAAATAACACCACTATCTGTCAGTACCTCAGTAACGACTTCCTTTAATACTTCCCTAAAATTATTAGGTATTGTACTTATTGGACTATTCGATTCTTGTACGACATTATTATTAGACCCTTTATTCATTAATTTAGACGCTTTTTCGACTAAATCGTTAGACAATGTAGGACCACCACTATTAGGTTGTTGTATAGGATGTTCTATCATTAATTTTTTAATCTCATCAGGTAATTTAGAATTTAAAATTTTATCTTCAGTGATTTCACCACTACTTTGTTTGGGTATTGCTGCTTCAGATAAATAAGGCTGGTTTAAATTTTGTGTTTGTCCCCCTGAAATATTTATATCGTTAGGTATGTTATAGTTTGCATTCGGTGTATTGAACGACTGTACCTCAGGTGATGTTGTATTTACATTGGAATTAATACTTCTCGGTGTCTGATTATGTTTATCCATAATTTTTTTAGAAATCATTAATTTCTGTATTAAATCTTGTTCTGTTCCCATTTTACTTTATTTATTACTTATTTTTTTTATCTCGTTCTTAATTTTAGGACGTATTTCGTCTCTTTTAGTTTTTGTTAATTTTTCACCTGTCTCGTTTTCTATTGATGAATATATTTGTCTATAAACATCTGCCGCCTTTTCTAAGTCATAATTTTCGTTCCCGTATCTACTTTTGTAAGTATTATCAATTTCTTTCAATTTATTTGAAATTATGTTATCAATATTTACATTAGATGTTTGAGGTGTTTCATCAAACTTAGCATTAATTATTACTGACTTAAATGTTTTATCACCATTAGGGTTATAACCCGGTCTAGGTGTGTTAAATTTCTCGCCCGTAGGTTTAAATGAGTTTATTTTATTTAGTTTAAAAATCCTCCACCCCGGTATAGGTTGTTCACCTTTATACGCCGTATGTGAAGCTCCTTCTAAATCCCACGCTCTTAACACTTCATTGTCCGCTTTACTTACACCTAAACAAACAGGTTCTATGGTTCGTAAACCTCTACCACCTGGCTCATCTCCATCGTAATAAATAACAACAACGTCTCGATTCTTAATTGAGTTAATTACCGAGTCTTTAGCTGCTATTTCTAAAATAAGTGATTTAGCTGTATTGTAAAGTTTCATTACGCAGTTGGTGTTGTATAAGGTGTAGATGGTTTAAATTCGTTTCCTACTATTAAAGAGGTTCTTTCTGCGATGTCTTGTATTGCACCGGCATTTTTGTTGTGAACATCTAAATCTCCACCCGTACCTTTTCCTTTATTATCTCCATCAGCTAACGCGTTAGGATTTACTGAAGAATATTTATTTGTTGTTTCGTAATCGTTTTTAGGAATGAGTTTAGTTCTTTCCAGTTTAGCGATGCTAGATAAATCATTTTTTGGTTGAGAAAAATCTAATGGTTCTAATGTTGGCATAATTATATTGTTTTAGTTATTATATCGTTTATTCTGTTTAAGTTTTCCATTATCGAGGTGTCATATTTATTTGACGTTGACTTGTGACTTTGGCTTGGTCTGTTTAAATGTTTAATCCCATTTTTTTCATGATTCTTAATAAATTGATTGGGTAATACTACAGACTTATTTTTTTTAGTTGTATGTATATCGTCTCTCATAGTTCTAAGAGTCTCACTAACCCAATTTTTCATATAATCGCCCCCATTTAATATAAATGGTAAATCATTTGGGTTACCATTGAAAGATTCGAACCAATTTTTAATTCTTTTAAGTTGTTGGTACGTTATTTCTCTCTTGTCCCTTAATTCTTTATTCCTATTATAACCCTCAGTTGATTCTGTTGACCCTTTAGCGGAATTAAAACACGTTTCAAGGTATTCACAAACCTTTTCAGGTAAAGATATGGTATTTCCGTACAAGTCTTTATTCATGTTATTTTTTTAAAATTTTAATTAATTCTGAAATTGATATACCTTCTTTTTCAGCAAGATTTTTAATATTTTCTAAATTTTTTTTTAAAATTTTACTAACTCCTTTTTCGTTTTTAGATAATAGGTCTGAATTACTTTTAGATTTTTTAGTTAATATATCTTCAATAATTTTCAATGATTTTTTTCTTTGTTCCTCAACTTTTTCCTTTTCAGATAATCTCTGTTTTAACTCACCATCTTTTTCTTTAGATTTAGGTAGTTTTCCAAATTCTTTAGCTCGTTCCACAGCATTTTCCACTCCCATATCTTTTAAAGTTTTAACAGTTTCTTTAAAATCCATATCTTCAGTCTCTTCATAACCGAAAGCCCCTGATAAATCAATTTCCCTAACTACACTCTCACCGTAAAAAGTACGATACCCTCTAGTTAATGGGTCATTAGTTATTCTTGATGCCGGAACCGTTTGGTCCATAGTCTTTTTAGGGTGAGTTCGTTGATTTAATTTTGGTATTCTTGAGTTTAACATACTTCCATCGTCACCAACTATTTCTTCAATTTCACCTTCAATATTATTTAAATCTATTTCAATATCTTCCTCAGTGGTCTTATTTTTAAGATGTTTAGACATAATTTTTTTTATCTTTTTTTCATCTTTCTTATTAAAATCCTTTTTTTTATCCTTTTTTCTTGATTCCGACAAAGTATCGGCACTAGTGTAATATAAGGAAATAGTATCACCCTTATCTTTTAAAAAGAAGTAAGTGTTATTGTTAAAGTATTCTGTATTGAATTTCATCTTATCTTTTATTTTTTATATAAATACTTTGTTTTATGGTATTTATTGTAAAATATAAATATAGTGCAAAATATAAATCAATATCAAAGACCCCGTATTAAATTAAAATTTGCGTTAGAATCAAATGATATCGCGTTAACCACAGATGAATTAGATTATAATCAAGAGGTGGTATTTTCACCTTATTTGATTGCCGAGACCTACGGACCTAAGTTACCAATTAATATTGATATTGATAATAAGTTAACAGTTCAACCATTAGATTTAAAATATAAGACATACGATGAAAATAATATTTTTATTTCTCAAAATTTTTATTCTATGGATGGTGAAGATTTTACTTGTTTTTCTGCAAATTCATCTTGTGATATTGGTTTAACGGGTATCGATAATGGTTTAGTTGATAAAATGTCAGGAGAAACAATTACATTTACTCAAGGTCTATTTGATGATTCATATAAATTTACTCGTTTATATTATGATAGACGATTTAAAATGTTTCAAGTTACCGGTCATACATCCACTAATGAAAGATTTTCAGGTTTTGATAAAACAATACTTTATGAAGTTGTTAGTGAAGTTGGACCTGAAGGTAAGTATCACGAATTATATGGTGGTTTTTATCAAGGATTTTATAAATTGTATGGTTTTGATTACGAAGTAATTCCTGAACGATTAAATAAAGGGTGGACCGTTGAAATGTTGTTAAAACCTAGATTAATTAATAAACATTTTCCTAATAGTGGTGAAACAACATTAAATGAAATTTATCCTGAAAATAAAAACACTTTTTTTTATTTTGGTACTAGAGCCGAAAATAAGTTCTACCATCATGCCGACGGTATGCCTATTTCGGGTTACACTAGAATAACAACACCTTTGGCCAATTGTTTAGAAACATGTTCTTGTTGTCTATTAGGTTCAACTGATAGATGTGTTTTCGTTTACCCACCAAGAAGTAAAGATGGTAAACATGACCCACATAAAAATTATGGTTGTCATAGATGTGGGGCAAAACATACTAACGAATATGTTTGTGAAACTTGTGGGTGTCCCCCTACGGACATATCACCATGTGGTTGGGAATGTCAATCACATTGTGATGGTGAGACCGAATCAATTCAAAGTACGTGTGAGACAGACCCTATATACGACTCAATGTCAAACGCTCTATCATTCAAATTGTGTGGTGACCCTAAAAACCCAAGTATAGGTGTAAAAGTATTAAGTTTTACTGGTGATTGTGAAACTACAGGAACTTGTGAAAATAAAGAGATAGTTTACTCTACAGGATATACGATAACGGAGTATTGTACAGAAAAAAGAATATACGACATATGTTTAGAAGAAAATATTGATTTTTTAAATGAGGAACATTGGTTTTTAGTTGACTTTGTTTGGGAGAGATATACTTGGTTAGATACTTGTGATTTGTGGTATAGAGGTGGTATCGGTGATATTACGGAAATAAAATATTTAGAATCTTTGGCCAATAACACACCCTCTCTTATAACGGTACCTTATACCCAAACAGGTGGTACGACACCCGAAGAAATTTTAATTACAAATTTAAATGAAAAATGGTTAATTGAAAAATTTGATAGAGTTGGTAGACTTAAAATATATGTTAATGGTAGAATATTTGATACTATTGAAAATTTTGAGGAAGTAGTACCAAGAGGTTTAAATACTGAAAAAGAAAAACAAGTTGGTGTACCGTTTAATATTTCATGGGGTGGAGGTACTCAAGGGTTAATAGAAAATTTAACTTTTTCATCTTGTACTACAACAATCAATCCTACGACAACCACGACGACGACAAATAGCCCGACTACTCAAAAAGGTCCTTATATTCAGGACCCGGAATGTTTACCCCCAAATGATTTAAGTGGAACTACTTTTAGTAAGTTAGAAACTAATATTTTAATTGAACAAAATTTTGCGGGGACGTTTGAGGGGGGTATTTCACAATTTAGAATGTATGTTGAACCATTATCATCACCTGAGATAAAACATAATTTTTATAAATTAAAGGATAGGTTTAATTTATTTAACCCCGATTGTCCTGACTGTAGTACTGAGTCGTGTAAAACTAATGATTTCGAGTATGAAATAATTGGTGAAACGGGTTGGTGGTCTTTGGATATTGTCCCCCAAGAGTCATCATCCCCAAACCCATTTTCTAATGGTGAGGATGTCACAGTTTCTTTCAACCCAACATTTAAATATGGTTTTAATACGAATACGACTATCGAAAACCCTTCACCGGGTAATGTACGTTTAAATAATTATGGGGGTAACTCAACAACAACAACAACAACAACGTATAACTCAACGACAACAACAACAACAATGACGTATAATCAAAATTCTTCAACAGAAATGGCTATTAGTTCTATTGATGTTGATGGGGGTTCGATTAATTCTTTTTTAGTGACGTTAGATTCTATTACTTCACCGGTAAAGGGTAATGTCAAAATATCTAATATAAATGATTCTTCACAATATCTTTTATTTGATATAATAAATTTAACGTATAACCCAACAACGACGACGACAACAACAACGTATAATCCAACAACGACGACAACAACGTATAATCCAACAACAACAACAACAACAATTTTTTAAATATGTCTGATTTTATATTAATAGAAAGTAATAACTACGACGGATTTATAGCCGATATTTTATTTAACCCTTCAAATAGTGATGAGGTAATAAATTTAGGTGAGGTCACATTACCTTTTACTTTCAAACCTTATTTATTAACACCTCCAAGAGAAATATACGGTACATACACTATAAACGTTATAGAACCTAATTGTACATATTTTATAAATGTACCTCAACCAACACCAACACCGACACCCACATCGACTAAAACGCCGACACCAACACCGACAACAACACAAACTCCAACACCTACGACAACTAAATTATGTCCGACGCCAACGATGACCCCAACTGTAAGTCATTCTAATACCCCTGAACCAACATCGAGTGTAACTCCAACACCGACATCAAGCCTTTTGTGCCCAACGGAAAAATCATCGTTAAGTACAAATTTAATAAAAAATAGAAATACGTATAAAATAATTATAGACTAAATTATATGACTCAATTAGAGATAACCTCAGTTTCAGGTGCAACATACCCTTTGAATATTTACGCATGTGATGTGTATCAAAATCAATGTATATTAGTTGCTACTTTATACTCTGCTCCGTCGTCAACAGTTGTCATACTTTTACCCCCACAATTTGATAGCGCACCATCTGTGGGTATTCTAATACAAGATAGTGTTGGTTGTGAGAAATTTCAAATCTCTTATTGTGGTAGTTCAGGTTATTTTAAACAATTTCAAGATTATAACGATTTCTTATTTATGGATTACGCAATTTATCAATGGGAAGGTGTTTAAATAAAAAATCAAAGTATTTATAAATAAAATTAAAAGATGCCGATATATCAAAGACTGACAGATAGAACTTTTAACCCAAGTGCTGTAACGCTTACCGATTTAATTCATATTGTTGTAACAGGTGATACGTCTCAAAGCCCTCAAGGTTCATCATATAAAACAACATTAGGTGATGTTGCACATGTTTTATCCGGAGATTCAGGTAGTTCAGGAACGAGTGGGTCGTCAGGTACAAGTGGTTCTTCAGGTACGGCAGGTTCTAGTGGTACATCAGGTAGTTCGGGTACGTCAGGGTCTTCAGGTAGTTCAGGTACGAGTGGTTCTTCAGGTAGTAGTGGTACATCAGGTATTGATGGTTCATCAGGAAGTTCAGGGACATCAGGTAGTTCAGGTTCATCAGGTACAAGTGGAAGTTCAGGAACATCAGGTAGTAGCGGAACATCAGGTTCTAGCGGTTCTTCAGGAAGTAGTGGTTCTTCGGGTACGAGTGGTATAGATGGTTCTTCAGGTTCTAGTGGAACAAGTGGTTCTTCGGGTACGGCAGGAAGTAGTGGTACATCAGGTTCTAGCGGTACATCAGGTAGTAGCGGTTCAAGTGGTACGAGTGGAAGTTCAGGTACAAGTGGAAGTTCAGGTACAAGTGGTATAGATGGTTCATCAGGTAGTTCAGGAACATCAGGAAGTAGTGGTTCTTCAGGGACTTCAGGTTCATCGGGGACAAGTGGTTCTTCAGGAACATCAGGCTCATCAGGAAGTAGTGGTACATCAGGTAGTTCTGGCTCATCAGGAACTAGTGGTATTGACGGTTCCTCAGGAAGTAGTGGAACGTCAGGAAGTAGTGGAACAAGTGGTTCAAGTGGGACTTCGGGAAGTTCCGGTACGTCAGGTTCGTCAGGAAGTAGTGGAACGTCAGGAAGTAGTGGAACAAGTGGGTCTTCGGGTACATCAGGTTCTTCAGGAAGTTCGGGTACCTCAGGTAGTTCAGGAACGTCAGGAAGTAGTGGAACAAGTGGTTCTTCAGGTACATCAGGTTCGAGTGGAAGTTCGGGTACTTCAGGTAGTAGCGGAACGAGTGGTTCTTCAGGTACATCAGGTTCGAGTGGAAGTTCGGGAACCTCAGGTAGTAGTGGTAGTAGTGGAACAAGTGGTTCTTCAGGAACATCAGGTAGTTCAGGTTCTTCAGGAACAAGTGGAAGTAGTGGTACTTCAGGTAGTAGCGGAACAAGTGGTTCTAGCGGAAGTAGTGGGACAAGTGGTTCTTCAGGTAGTTCAGGTTCTTCAGGAACAAGTGGTATAGATGGTTCTTCAGGGACATCAGGTTCTAGTGGTACATCAGGTAGTTCAGGTTCTTCAGGAACGTCAGGTAGTAGCGGAACGAGTGGTTCTTCGGGAACATCAGGTTCTTCAGGAACGTCAGGGAGTTCAGGAACATCAGGTAGTAGTGGTTCAAGTGGTACGAGTGGTATAGACGGTTCATCAGGAACATCAGGTAGTAGTGGTACTTCAGGTAGTTCAGGTAGTTCGGGTACTAGTGGTTCTTCAGGTACATCCGGCTCATCAGGCTCCTCAGGTAGTAGTGGTAGTTCAGGAACATCAGGCTCTTCGGGAAGTAGCGGAACAAGTGGTTCTTCAGGAACATCGGGGTCATCAGGAACAAGTGGTTCTTCAGGAACATCAGGTTCATCAGGAAGTAGTGGAACGTCGGGAAGTTCAGGAAGTTCAGGTACGAGTGGTTCTTCAGGTACATCAGGTAGTTCAGGTACATCAGGTAGTTCGGGTACTTCAGGTAGTAGTGGTTCGTCAGGAACTAGTGGAAGTAGTGGTTCTTCGGGTACCTCAGGTTCTTCAGGTTCGTCAGGAAGTAGTGGAAGTTCAGGAACATCGGGTTCTAGTGGGACAAGTGGTTCATCAGGGACTAGTGGTTCAAGTGGTACTTCAGGTAGTTCAGGAACATCAGGTTCGTCAGGAAGTTCAGGGACATCGGGGAGTAGTGGTTCTTCAGGTAGTAGTGGTTCTAGTGGAAGTAGTGGTACAAGTGGAAGTTCAGGTACGTCCGGTTCTTCTGGTACATCAGGTAGTTCAGGTAGTAGTGGTACATCAGGTAGTTCAGGAACATCCGGTTCAAGTGGTACATCAGGTAGTAGTGGTTCAAGTGGTTCAAGTGGTACGAGTGGTATAGACGGTTCATCAGGAACAAGTGGTTCATCAGGAACATCAGGTAGTAGTGGTACGTCCGGTTCATCAGGGTCTAGCGGAACATCAGGTTCCTCAGGTAGTAGCGGTTCAAGTGGTACTAGTGGAAGTTCAGGTACATCCGGTTCTTCGGGTTCTAGTGGGACAAGTGGAAGTAGTGGAACATCAGGTAGTTCAGGTTCTAGTGGGACAAGTGGTAGTAGTGGTTCTTCAGGAAGTAGCGGAACAAGTGGTAGTAGTGGTTCTTCAGGAAGTAGCGGAACAAGTGGTTCTTCAGGCACTTCAGGTTCTTCAGGAACTAGTGGAAGTAGTGGTTCTTCAGGTACTTCAGGTTCGTCAGGTACAAGTGGAAGTTCAGGTAGTAGTGGAACTTCGGGTTCTTCAGGTTCAAGTGGAAGTTCAGGTAGTAGTGGAACAAGTGGTATAGATGGTTCTTCAGGTACATCGGGTTCTAGTGGAACGTCGGGTAGTTCAGGGACAAGTGGTTCAAGTGGTTCAAGTGGTACATCAGGTTCTTCAGGGACATCAGGTTCAAGTGGAAGTTCAGGTAGTAGTGGTTCTTCGGGTACATCCGGTTCTTCGGGTACGTCAGGTAGTAGTGGTACAAGTGGAAGTTCAGGGACCTCAGGTAGTAGTGGAAGTTCAGGGACATCAGGTTCTTCAGGAAGTAGTGGTAGTTCAGGTTCTTCAGGAACCTCAGGTAGTTCAGGAACATCAGGAAGTTCAGGGACAAGTGGTTCTTCAGGTAGTTCAGGAACATCGGGAAGTAGTGGGACTAGTGGAAGTTCAGGGACCTCAGGTAGTTCGGGCTCTTCAGGTTCAAGTGGTTCTTCAGGTACATCAGGTAGTTCGGGAACATCAGGTAGTTCGGGAACATCAGGTAGTTCGGGGACATCAGGTTCTAGCGGAACGAGTGGTAGTAGTGGTTCGTCAGGAACTAGTGGTTCAAGTGGAAGTTCAGGTAGTAGTGGTTCCTCAGGAAGTAGTGGTAGTTCGGGAACATCAGGAAGTAGCGGTTCTTCAGGAACTTCAGGAAGTAGTGGAACGAGTGGCTCTTCAGGAACTTCAGGTAGTAGTGGTTCTTCAGGTTCAAGTGGAAGTTCGGGAAGTAGTGGAACATCAGGTTCATCAGGTACAAGTGGAAGTAGTGGTACATCCGGTTCTTCGGGTACATCAGGTTCTTCGGGAAGTAGTGGTACATCAGGAAGTAGTGGTAGTTCAGGTACGAGTGGTTCTAGCGGAAGTAGTGGTTCAAGTGGTTCTTCAGGAAGTAGTGGTAGTAGTGGAACTTCGGGTTCTTCAGGGACAAGTGGTTCATCAGGAACATCAGGTAGTAGCGGTTCTTCAGGAACATCGGGTTCTTCAGGTACTTCAGGAAGTAGTGGAACAAGTGGAAGTTCAGGTTCAAGCGGTTCATCGGGAACATCAGGTTCAAGTGGAACGAGTGGAAGTAGTGGTACATCGGGTAGTTCAGGTTCAAGCGGAACGAGTGGTAGTAGTGGTTCTTCAGGAAGTAGCGGTAGTTCAGGTTCATCAGGAACGAGTGGAAGTAGTGGTACTTCAGGGTCTTCGGGTACAAGTGGTTCATCAGGGACTAGTGGTTCAAGTGGTACGTCCGGCTCTTCAGGAAGTAGTGGTAGTTCAGGTACGAGTGGTTCTTCAGGTAGTTCAGGGACTTCAGGAAGTAGTGGAACTTCAGGAAGTAGTGGAACATCAGGGTCTTCAGGTTCAAGTGGTACATCAGGTTCATCAGGAACGTCAGGCTCAAGCGGAAGTTCAGGTAGTAGTGGTAGTTCGGGTACATCAGGTAGTAGCGGTTCAAGTGGAAGTTCAGGAACATCAGGTTCATCAGGTACAAGTGGTTCAAGTGGTACATCGGGTTCTAGTGGAAGTAGTGGTACAAGTGGAAGTAGTGGTAGTTCAGGGACATCAGGAAGTAGCGGAACATCAGGTAGTTCAGGTACATCAGGTTCTTCGGGAAGTAGTGGTACGTCCGGCTCTTCAGGAACTAGTGGTTCTTCAGGGACATCAGGTAGTAGTGGTACATCCGGTTCTTCGGGTAGTTCAGGTACGAGTGGAAGTTCAGGGTCTAGTGGAACAAGTGGTTCTTCAGGTAGTAGCGGAACATCAGGTAGTAGCGGAACTTCAGGTTCAAGTGGAACAAGTGGTTCTTCAGGAAGTAGTGGAACATCAGGTTCAAGTGGTACGTCAGGTTCAAGTGGAAGTAGTGGTTCGTCAGGCTCATCGGGTACATCAGGTTCTAGTGGAACTTCAGGTTCATCAGGAACTAGTGGTTCAAGTGGCTCTTCAGGTAGTTCAGGTACATCAGGTTCATCAGGTACAAGTGGAAGTAGTGGAACAAGTGGAAGTTCAGGTAGTTCAGGAACATCAGGTTCTAGTGGTAGTAGTGGAACATCAGGTAGTTCAGGTACATCAGGTTCTTCAGGAACATCAGGTTCTAGTGGTAGTAGTGGAACATCAGGTAGTTCAGGTACATCAGGTTCTTCAGGAACGAGTGGTTCAAGTGGTAGTTCGGGAACATCAGGTAGTAGTGGAACAAGTGGAAGTAGTGGAACGTCAGGTTCTTCAGGTACAAGTGGTTCTTCAGGAAGTAGTGGAACATCAGGGTCTTCAGGAAGTAGTGGAACGTCAGGTTCTTCAGGAACATCAGGTAGTTCGGGTACAAGCGGTTCTTCGGGTTCTAGCGGAACAAGTGGAAGTAGTGGAACGTCAGGTTCTTCAGGTACAAGCGGTTCTTCAGGTACAAGCGGTTCTTCAGGTTCTAGCGGAACAAGTGGTTCAAGTGGTAGTTCGGGAACATCAGGTAGTAGTGGAACATCAGGGTCTTCGGGTACAAGTGGTTCATCAGGGACATCAGGAAGTAGTGGTAGTTCGGGTACATCCGGTTCTTCAGGAACAAGTGGCTCATCAGGAACATCAGGTAGTAGTGGTTCAAGTGGTAGTTCGGGAACATCAGGTAGTAGTGGAACATCAGGTTCTTCGGGTACAAGTGGAAGTTCAGGTAGTTCAGGAACAAGTGGAAGTTCAGGAACTTCAGGTTCATCAGGAACTAGTGGTTCTTCGGGAACAAGTGGAAGTTCGGGTAGTAGTGGAACAAGCGGTTCTTCAGGTAGTTCAGGAACATCAGGAAGTAGTGGAACATCAGGTTCTTCAGGAACATCAGGTAGTTCAGGTACAAGTGGAAGTTCAGGCAGTTCAGGTTCAAGTGGAACAAGTGGTTCATCAGGAACATCAGGTAGTAGTGGTACGAGTGGTAGTTCAGGTAGTTCAGGAACATCAGGTAGTAGTGGAACAAGCGGTTCTTCGGGTACATCAGGAAGTAGCGGAACATCAGGTTCTTCAGGTAGTAGTGGTACATCCGGCTCTTCAGGGACTAGTGGTTCTTCGGGTACATCAGGAAGTAGCGGAACATCAGGTTCTTCAGGTAGTAGTGGAACTTCAGGTTCTTCAGGGACATCCGGTTCTTCGGGAACGAGTGGAAGTTCAGGTAGTTCAGGGACAAGTGGTTCATCAGGAACAAGTGGAAGTAGTGGAACATCAGGTTCTTCGGGTACAAGTGGTAGTTCAGGCAGTTCAGGAACATCAGGTTCTTCGGGTACGTCAGGCTCTTCAGGAACTAGTGGTTCAAGTGGTACATCAGGTTCTTCAGGTAGTTCAGGTTCAAGTGGAACAAGTGGTTCATCAGGAACATCAGGTAGTAGTGGTACGTCCGGTTCATCAGGAAGTAGCGGGACGTCCGGTTCATCAGGAACAAGCGGTTCTTCAGGAAATAGTGGAAGTTCAGGTACAAGTGGTTCTTCAGGAACGTCAGGTGACGATGGTTCATCAGGAACATCAGGAAGTTCAGGAACATCAGGTTCAAGTGGAATAAGTGGTTCTTCAGGTACATCAGGTTCTTCAGGTAGTTCAGGAACGAGTGGTTCTTCAGGGACATCAGGTTCTAGTGGAACAAGTGGTTCATCAGGTAATAGTGGTTCATCAGGAACATCAGGTTCATCAGGTACGTCCGGCTCATCGGGTAGTAGCGGTACATCAGGTTCTAGTGGGACAAGTGGTTCTTCGGGAACGAGTGGAAGTTCAGGAAATAGTGGTTCTTCAGGAACGTCGGGTTCTTCGGGAACATCAGGTTCATCAGGTAATAGTGGTAGTTCGGGAACATCAGGTTCTTCGGGGACATCAGGTAGTAGTGGTGATAATTGGACTAGTGCTCCGGGACCACCTACTAATCCCGGTATTCAAATAGGAGACCAATATTTAGATACTATTTCTGGAGATGTTTATGAATGGAATGGTATCTCATGGGTGCTAACAGGTAATATTAGAGGTAATGATGGTAGTTCAGGAACATCAGGTTCTTCAGGTACCTCGGGTAGTAGTGGAACAAGTGGTTCTTCAGGTAATAGTGGTAGTTCGGGAAGTAGCGGAACAAGTGGTTCATCAGGTACGTCCGGCTCATCAGGAAATAGTGGAAGTAGTGGTACATCAGGTTCTTCGGGAAGTAGCGGTACATCAGGTTCTTCAGGAACATCAGGTTCTAGCGGTACATCCGGTTCTTCAGGAAATAGTGGTAGTTCGGGTAGTTCAGGAACATCAGGTTCTAGCGGTACATCAGGTTCTTCAGGAAATAGTGGTAGTTCAGGAACATCAGGTTCATCAGGTACCTCGGGTAGTAGTGGAACAAGTGGTTCTTCAGGTAATAGTGGAAGTTCAGGTTCTTCGGGGACATCAGGTTCTAGTGGTACGAGTGGTAGTAGTGGAACAAGTGGTTCTTCAGGTAATAGTGGTAGTTCGGGAAGTAGCGGAACAAGTGGTTCATCAGGTACGTCCGGCTCATCAGGAAATAGTGGAAGTAGTGGTACAAGTGGAAGTAGTGGTACATCAGGTTCTTCAGGTTCTTCAGGGACTAGTGGTATTTCAGGAGCCTCTGGAACATCAGGTTCTTCGGGAACATCCGGTTCTTCAGGAACATCAGGTAGTAGCGGAACAAGCGGTTCTTCAGGAAATAGTGGTAGTTCAGGAACATCAGGTAGTAGCGGAACATCCGGTTCATCAGGTAATAGTGGTAGTTCAGGAACATCAGGTAGTTCAGGAACGTCAGGTTCATCAGGTAATAGTGGTTCTTCAGGAAGTTCAGGTAGTTCAGGAACATCAGGTTCTAGTGGTACCTCAGGAAGTAGTGGAACATCAGGTTCATCAGGTAATAGTGGTTCTTCAGGTAGTTCAGGAACATCAGGTTCTAGTGGTACCTCAGGAAGTAGTGGAACATCAGGTTCGTCAGGAAATAGTGGTTCTTCAGGTAGTTCAGGAACATCAGGAAGTAGTGGAACATCAGGAAGTAGTGGAACATCAGGAAGTAGTGGAACATCAGGTTCATCAGGAAGTTCAGGAACATCAGGAAACTCAGGTTCAAGTGGCTCTTCAGGAACATCAGGAAACTCAGGTTCAAGTGGTTCGTCAGGAACATCAGGAAACTCAGGTTCAAGTGGCTCTTCAGGAACATCAGGAAACTCAGGTTCAAGTGGTTCTTCAGGAAGTTCAGGTTCATCAGGAACATCAGGAAACTCAGGTTCTTCAGGAAGTTCAGGAACATCAGGAAACTCAGGTTCAAGTGGTTCATCAGGAACATCAGGAAACTCAGGTTCTTCAGGAAGTTCAGGAACATCAG
>ERZ1046568.1479-NODE-1479-length-16750-cov-4.976700_pt1 | contig 16750 bp, 19 predicted proteins | sample MGYA00383092_ERZ1046568 | MGnify/ENA primary metagenome ERZ1046568 (study PRJEB29581, sample SAMEA5548362) | metagenome | biome: marine; feature: coastal; material: water | depth 1 m | study: Short-term variability in the microbial, nano- and picoplankton... | reverse complement strand
GCCAAGAAGAAAAGTTTGCCGCAGTTATTGAAGATATCAAAGAGATTGTTGAAAAGGCGCGCCAGTTCTGGTGGGTACTGCGTCGGTCGAAGCCTCCGAGTTGCTCTCGGGAATGCTTAAAGAAGCCAAGGTTGAGCACAATGTGCTCAATGCCAAGCAACACGAGCTGGAAGCTAATATTATTGTCAATGCCGGCCGCCCCGGCGCTGTGACAATTGCCACTAATATGGCCGGTCGCGGGACAGATATTGTCTTGGGTGGCAATCTGGATGCAGAGTTAAAAGCCTTAGAGGCTGAGGGAAAAACCCATGACAAAATTATCGCCGAAGTTAAAGAGGACTGGCAAAAGCGCCATGACAGAGTGATTGAAGCTGGTGGCCTGCATATTGTGGCCACAGAGCGTCATGAATCCCGTCGTATCGACAACCAGTTGCGCGGCCGGGCTGGACGCCAGGGTGACCCAGGTGTATCTCGCTTTTACCTATCCCTCGAAGACCCATTGATGCGCCTGTTTGCCTCTGACCGTGTTAGAAATATGATGCGCGGCCTGGGTATGGAACAGGGTGAAGCCATAGAGCACAGCATGGTAACCAACGCTATTGTGAAGGCTCAGCGCAAAGTGGAGGGGCGCAACTTTGATATTCGTAAACATTTGCTCGAATACGATGACGTGGCCAATGATCAGCGCCAAGTAATCTACCAGCAGCGTAATGACCTGCTTGAAGATGAGGATATCTCCGACATCATTACTACTGTGCGCGCTGATGTAGCCGACCAGTGCATCAGTAACTATGTACCGTTCCAGAGCCTTGAAGAGCAATGGGATATCGAAGGTCTTGAAAAAGCCCTGTCTACCGAGTTTTCAACCAAACTGCCGCTGCAGCAATGGCTTGATGAAGACAGTCGTCTTGACGAGATTGGCTTGCGTGAGAGAATTGCTACGCATCTTCAAGACAACTACGATACCCGCTATGCCGGTGTCGGTGAGCAGATGCGTGAGGTAGAGCGTCAGATTATGTTGCAGGTATTAGACAACCTGTGGAAGGACCATCTGTCGTCAATGGATCAATTGCGTCAGGGTATTGGGCTGCGTGCCTATGCTCAAAAAAATCCCAAACAGGAATACAAGCGTGAGTCTTTTGCCCTTTTTGAAGATCTGCTGAGCAATATTAAATACGAAACCATTCGCTATCTGAGCCATATTGAAGTGGCAACCCAAGCTGATATGGATCGCCTCGAAAAGCAGCGGCGCGAAGAACAAAAACAGCGTGAATATCAGCACGCACAGGTAGCCGGAATGGCTGCAGATACAGATGAAAGCGGCCAGCAGGCCGATCCGCAACAGCCGATGTTCCGCGAGGGCCCCAAGGTTGGGCGCAATGACCCTTGCCCCTGTGGTTCAGGTAAAAAATACAAGCAATGTCATGGAAGGATATAGCAATGGCCACAGGTAGCTCTGAGTTTGCCCAGATGCACCAGGTAGCCGGTTTTAAACTGGGGACCACCAGTGCGGGCATTAAAATCCCGGGCCGCCCTGATCTGGTGGTAATGGAAATCGCCCAAGGTAGCTCGGTTGCCGGGCTGTTTACGCAAAATGCATTTTGTGCCGCGCCGGTTCATGTTGCCCGGCAGCACCTCTCCTCTGTCAGCCCTCGCTATATGCTTACCAATACCGGTAATGCTAATGCGGGGACAGGCGAGTCTGGTATGGCCGATGCCTTGCATAGCTGTGAGGTACTGGCCGAAGCCGCTGGTGTTAATAGCAACCAGGTACTGCCATTCTCAACCGGTGTGATTGGAGAGCCCCTGCCCATGAGCAGGTTGTTGGCCGGTATTCCCGATGCGCTTAACAATTTATCTGAACAGGGCTGGGCACAGGCTGCTAACGGTATTTTAACCACAGACACCAGGCCCAAAGGCGCAAGCCTTCAATACCCTATTGGCGATACCCAGATCACCATTACCGGTATTTCTAAAGGCTCGGGCATGATCAAGCCCAACATGGCCACCATGCTCGGCTATGTGGCTACAGATGCTGCGCTAGATTCAGAGTTATTGCATCGCGCGCTCCGGTTAGCCAATGAAAAATCGTTCAATCGTATTACCGTAGATTCAGATACGTCCACCAATGACTCGATTATGCTAGTGGCTACAGGGGCCAGTGGGGTGACTATTGATGAGGCATTATTTGAACAATTTGTCGAGCAGCTAACCAAAGTCTTTGTCGACTTGGCTCAGGCCATTGTTCGCGATGGTGAAGGGGCGAGTAAATTTGTGGCTGTCACTGTCGATGGCGCCGGCGATGGCCCAGAGGCACTCAGAGTGGCCTACACCATTGCCGAGTCGCCACTGGTTAAAACAGCGCTGACCGCATCCGACCCCAACTGGGGTAGAATTCTAGCGGCTATCGGCCGTGCTGGTGTGGCGGAACTGGATGTTAATCTGGTGCAACTGCGCCTTAATGGTCTGTTAATTGCTGAACAGGGCGCCCGTGCCTTCAGCTACAGCGAAGAGGCGGGGCAACAGGCAATGGCCCCTGAAGATATAGAGATACAGGTAACACTGAATCGCGGTCAGGCTGCAGAGACAGTCTGGACCACAGACCTCACCTATGAATATGTGCGTATCAACGCCGAGTACCGAACCTAGAGGCGGACGATGAAACGCATTCAGGTGGTTGCGGCTGTTATCTATGGCCCTGACAGAAAAGATAAAATTCTTATATCCAAACGCCCAGATCATTTGCATCAGGGTGGTCTGTGGGAGTTTCCCGGCGGCAAGGTGGATGAAGGCGAGACGCCCCTGTTAGGACTAGTGCGTGAACTGCGCGAAGAGCTGGATATTGAAACCACTGTCGCCGAGCCTTTTATGCAGGTGTGCCATGATTACAGCGACAAACAGATCATGCTGGATATCTGGCAGGTTAATGGTTTTGAGGGTGAACCAAGAGGCATGGAAGGGCAGGAATGTCGATGGGTGGCTCTGGCTGACTTGCTTGTGGCAGACTCAGACTACCAGTTTCCGGCGGCGAACAAGCCGATATTAGATAAACTCAGGTTAATCCTCGCCTAAGAAATCACTCTTGCTCCAATCGGGATCCATTTGGGTTGGGTCTATCATATCCGGGTCCATCAGGTCAGGATCAATCACCGGCTCCCCAGCAATAGAAAAAGTCTCACTGGCCCAATCACCAAAATCAATCTGCTGACAGCGCTGAGAACAGAATGGCCGCTGAGGGTACTTGTCGCTCCATTCAATGTTGGTTTTGCAGGTTGGGCACTGCACTACTGTGAGTTTTTTCATTATATCTTGCTCTTTAATTTACGGGTCGCGCGATCGACAAACTGATGGTGCAATTCCAGCACAGAGCCCTCGAGGCTGTCTAGGGATTGACTGTTATCCAGGACCCAATCGGCTCTGGCGCGCTTGTCCTCGCGACTCATTTGCGCATCAATAATACGCTGAATTTGCTCTGCATCATTACCATCGCGACTACCGGCCCGCGCCAGCTGCAATTCAACTGGAATATCCACCAGCAACGATGTATCCACCAATTGGTGCTGGTCTGTCTCAAACAGCAGGGGCGACTCTAAAATCACATAGTCTCCACTGGCCGCCTGTAGCTGGCCGATAATCCAGTCACGGATCAATGGGTGAAGTAATGTCTCCAGCCATTTTTTCTCCGCGGCATCGGAGAAAATAATCTCTCGGAGTAGAGGGCGGTTTAACTGACCATCGGCGAGAATAATATTGGCAACGGCGAAGTGGCTGGCAATACTTGCCAGAGCAGGCATCCCCGGTTCAACCACCGCGCGCGAGGCCTGATCTGCATCCACAGAGTTAATGCCCAATTGTGCAAACACTTTGGCAACAGTGCTTTTGCCACTGCCAATGCCGCCGGTAAGGCCCACAATAAAAGGAGTTTTATTCACGCGTATGTCCTGTGACAAAATGCTCAGTCGCTGGAGAATCTTTTACAGAGAGCAACAGTATATGACTGGAAATAGCCTACCATTACAGATTAAATAGGCCTAGATAACTCTCCAGAATGGTATCACCCCAGACAAAGGCAATCCAACCAGCCATGGCTAAATAGGGGCCAAAGGCCATAGGGTTGTCTTTTTTGTGAGCCCCGAAAACAATGCCAGCAATGCCCACGGCAGCGCCCATTGCGGTTGATAGCAAAATGATCAGCGGCAGCATCTGCCAGCCCATCCAAGCTCCCAGCGCCGCCAGTAACTTAAAGTCCCCGTAGCCCATGCCCTCCTTGCCCGTTATTAACTTAAAGGCCCAGAACACCAGCCAAAGGCTAAGGTAACCGGCAATTGCGCCAACCACAGCGCTGTAAAGACTGACAAAGCTGCCATTGAGGTTGGCAAACAGTCCCAGCCATAATAGAGGCAGGGTAATTTGATCAGGCAGGAGTTTTTCATGCAGATCAATGCCTGTTAGTACCAGCAAGCTATAAGAAAAAATCACAGCGTAGAGACTGGTGGTGCTAAGGCCGTATTGATAGACAAAAAATGCGGCTATCAACCCTGCCAGCAATTCCACCAGAGGGTACTGTATTGAAATGGGCTCGGCACAGGCTTTGCATCGGCCCCTAAGAAATAGATAGCTGATAACAGGAATATTGTGGTGAGGCTTGATGGCCACTCCACAAGAAGGGCAGCGGGAAGCTGGTTTGCTGATAGTGATTAGGGCCTCAGTTTCTGGTGTCAGGCCCAAAAAATCTCGCGAGTCTCGTCGCCAGTCCGCATGCATCTGTTTAGGCAGGCGTAAAATCACGACATTTAAAAAACTACCGATCAAAACGCCAAAAATAGCACTTATTGCGGCCAGCATAGATTGAGATAGCCCTAATTCAAGTTCCATGGACAATCTTTCCTTGTGAAATCAGTTGAACCCTGCGCCCTTTAGCATCGCCTGAGAGCCTGAATGGTCGCAGGATAAACCAGCAACTATGAATATACTAGACTAGCTTTCTGGCAAACCCCTAAACCACGTTGCCCAGCTGGAAGATTGGCAGATACATAGCAATCAGCAGGCCGCCTACCAGCACGCCCAATACCACCATAATCATTGGCTCCAGGAGGCTAGTGAGATTGTCGACCGAATTGTCCACGGCTTCCTCATAATGCAGAGCCGCTTTTTCGAGCATCTCGTCCAGGGCGCCAGATTCTTCACCAATAGCCGCCATCCGATGCAGCAGGGTAGGGAACATCTTGCGCGCCTTGATCGCTTGTTGCAGTTGAATACCAGTCATCACCTCATCGCGCACCAACATAATGGCATCCCTGTAAAGTCGATTGCCCGCGGCCCCAGCCACCGACTCCAGAGCATCCACAATGGGCACGCCAGCAGAAAACGTGGTAGCCAGAGTGCGAGAAAAACGAGCAATTATTGAGTTGTATAAAATAGCGCCTACCACCGGTAGTTTCAGCATATATTTGTCCACCAAGTAAGCGAACTTTTCCGAGCGAAACCGGGCCTCACGAAACGCAATTAACCCAGCATAGGCAAAAAAGCACAAGCATCCAGGACTCCTGCAATGCATCTGATAGTCCCAGGACAAATAAAGTAAATGCGGGTAGGTCGGCACCAAAGCCACTAAAGGTCTCGGCAAATACGGGCACCACTTTTATCAGCAGAATACCGGTAACAATAATGGCCACCACCATTACTGCAATAGGGTAGGTAAGCGCTTTTTTAATTTTGGCTTTTAGTTGTTCGGTTTTTTCTTTAGAGGTTGCCACTCGGTCAAGCATGGTTTCCAGCGCACCAGCTGTTTCACCAGACTCCACGAGGCTGCAAAATAGATCATCAAATTGACGAGGATGTTTGCGCAGCGCAGTAGCAAAACCACCACCGGCAGACACATCATCCCGAATCTCATTGATCAAAGCTTTCATGCGGGGTTTTTCTGAGCCATCGGCCACAATCTCAAAGCTTTGCACCAGAGGTACACCGGCTTTCATCATGGTGGCAAGCTGACGTGTAAAAATCGCAATATCCGCCGGCACAATTTTTTTGTCGCGACTAAACATTGGTTTGGGCTTCTTTTTCACCCAGGTGGAAATCACACCCTGTTTGCGAAGCTGAGCTTTGGCGCTGGCCAGGGTATCTGCTCGCACTTCGCCATCGACTCGCTCCTCTTTGCGATTTTTACCTCTAAAGGTAAACAAAATTGTCTCTGCAGCACTAGCCATAATCTAATCCTTGGTAATTCGGTTGGCTTCTTCAATACTAATCAATCCCTGAGCCGGTTTGCGCAGCGCAGAGACTCGCAATGTTCTAAATCCCTCTTGCAGAGCCGCCTCTAAAATATCAAGAGAGCTGCCGCCCTGCATAATAATCTTGGACAGAGCTGGGGTTATTTTTAGGGTTTCATAGACACCCACCCGACCTTTGTAACCATTGGTGAAACTGGGGCAGTCCGCGGCTTTAAATAAAGTAAAATCTTCCCGAGCAATGCCAATTTCATCAAAGCCCTCTTCACTGAGCACCTTGTCAGGAATATCCTCAATAGGCACCGGGCAGTTAGAGCAAAGTTTGCGGCCCAAGCGCTGGGCAATGATTAGGTTCACCGATGTGGCTACATTAAAACTGGGGACACCCATATTGAGTAACCTGGTTAGAGTTTCCGGGGCACTGTTGGTATGCAGGGGTAGACATCACCAAGTGACCGGTCTGGGCGGCCTTGATGGAAATCTCAGCGGTTTCAAGATCACGTATCTCACCCACTATCACCACGTCCGGATCTTGGCGCAGGAACGAGCGCAAAGCCTCGGCAAAACTTAGGCCTACGCGCATATTGATCTGGGTTTGGTTAATGCCGTCCATATTGATTTCAATAGGGTCCTCGGCAGTTGAGATATTGCGCTCTGGGGAATTGAGAATATTTAACCCAGTGTAGAGGGACACAGTTTTACCACTGCCTGTGGGGCCGGTTACCAAAATCATACCCTAGGGTCTTGCCAGTGCCCCCATGTACAGGGCTTTTTGATCATCCTCATAGCCCAGCGCATCAATGCCCAGTTTGGCACTTGAAGCATCGAGAATACGCAGCACGATCTTTTCGCCAAATTGCAGGGGCAAAGTATTAACTCGAAAATCAATAGACTTGTTTTTCGATAGCTTGAGCTTTACCCGACCATCCTGAGGTATGCGCCGCTCGGAGATATCCATGCGTGACATAACCTTTGAGCGAGCGGCTAAACGCTGGGCTAAGTTGGCCGGAGGTTTGGCGATCTCGCGCAAAATACCATCAACCCTAAAGCGTACCCGGTAGCTTTTTTCGTAGGGCTCAAAATGAATATCTGATGTCCCAAGCTTGATGGCATCCACCAGCATTTTATTAATAAAGCGCACAATGGGCGCCTCGTCATCTACATTGCTATCGCCAACGCTGGCATCATCCTCCTCAACCGCTTCCATATCCAGATCATCAAGATGGATATCATCAACAGTGCCCAAAACTTCGCCAATATCTTTGTCGGCATTTCCCTCTAGCCACTTGTCCAGTGCCTTGGTAATGGTGGAGTAAAGAACTAGCACCGGCTCGACGGCGATACCAGTCTGAAACTGGACTTCATTGAGGGCACGATTGGTGGGGTCGGTGATAGCAACAAACAGTCGATTGCCTCGATGTATCAGTGGCATTATTTGGTGCTTTTTAAGTAACTTGCTGTCGATCAGATCTCTGGGAATATTGTCGTGGTTGTGATGTTCAAGAGAGTAAATCGGAATGCCAAATTCTTTGGCCGCGCAATTGCCAATGGCTTTATCAGAGACCAGGTTTTTTTCACACAGATATTGAACCAGAGAAATATTGGCGGTCTTGGCGGAAGAGCTGGCGGCTTCCAAATCCTGAGCTTCGATCAGATGATCATCTACCAATCGTTTGGGCAGTCCATGCAGTGCTATTGGCGCCATATTCATAGATATCTACCTTCCCTGATAAAAAAACAATTACCGAGATTCTACTTGTCAGTACAAAAAGCTGGAGTGAGAAAAATCACAGAGCCAAAAATAAACTGTGATCAATTTAACGCTTTATCTAAAAACAGTTAGCAGGGTGCAGTTGCGGATAGCAAGACAAACGCCGCCGACAAAAATTGTCACAAACTGACCCAAAAGGCTTATCGGCTGAAGAGAAAAAGCCGTCGATTATGGGCTGAAATATGTTAAGTATCTGAAATTAATAGAGTTTAATTTTTTGGCATGGGATTTGCGGTACAGCTTGATAGTGCAATGTGATAAACGCATTTTGCCAGTTAACGGGAATTAACACTGCTACTAGCAGTAATGACTTTATTTGGAGATACAAAAATGAAAAAGCAACAATCAGGTTTTACCCTTATCGAATTAATGATCGTGGTCGCTATTATTGGTATTTTGGCTTCGGTTGCTCTTCCTGCTTATCAAACCTACACACAGAAGGCTCAGTTTACGGAAGTAGTCCTTGCTACAAGTGCACCAAAAGTCGCAGTGGAAATTGGGGTTCAGACTGGCGTTGCACTGGCCGATCTAGATGGTGGTTCTAATGGAGTTATCGATTTAGGTGCTACTGGTGTTGTCACTAGTGTAGAGACCGTTAATGGTGTTATCACTGCAACTGGTACAGCGGCTGTGGGCAGCTTTACTTACATTTTGACGCCAACCGTTATTAACGGCCAGGTTCAATGGGCGAGTTCAGGAACCTGTGTAGCCAATGGTGTATGCTAATCTCAATTGCTGAAACTATTTAGAAAATAAAAAGGCGCCTACTTTTAAAGTAGGCGCCTTTTTTACATCTAAAAGTTTTGTGAGTACATCAGATCAATCGCATTGATAAATCAATCGCCTGAATATGCTTGGTTAAACTACCAGAAGATATATAGTTAACCGCCGAACTCAAATATTGCCCAACAGTACCAGCATCAATATTTCCTGACACCTCCACTTTGGTTTTGCCAAAATCAATATCCCGCAATGCTGCTATGGCCGCCGGCGAAAAATTATCCAGCATCACCACATCAGCCTGCGCTGCCAATGCCTGGCGAAGTTCATCCACAGTCTCTACCTCAACCTCCACCAGCTTATCAGCGGCAATTGCTCTCGCCTGCAAAACAGCCTGAGCAATACCACCGCAGGCGGCAATATGATTTTCTTTGATCAAAAATGCATCGTAGAGACCAATTCTATGGTTGTCACACCCCCCCACAGTCACCGCATATTTTTGTGCCAGTCGCAGGCCGGGGATGGTTTTCCTGGTGTCCAGAATCTTAATATCAGAGCCTTGCACCAGATTGGCATATTGGCGCGCCAAGGTGGCCGTGGCTGAAAGAGTCTGCAAAAAATTAAGCGCAGTGCGCTCACCAGTCAGCAGTGTTCGGGCATTGCCTTTTAGACTAAACAGTTTTTGATTGGGGCTTACCAGCTCACCTTCTTCAATATGCCATTCAATATCGGTTGTCGGGTCCAACTGTCTGAATACTTCATCAACCCAGGGGCGGCCACAGATTACCGCCGCATCTCGGCAAATCACCGATGCATTGGCCTGCTTTTGCTGCGGAATTAGCATGGCAGTGATATCACCGGCGCCAATATCTTCTTGCAGTGCACGGGCAATACACTGGGGGATATCTGCAGCGGTGTCTGGGGGTAAGTTATTGTGGCTCATGGAATTTTTGGTACCAATGCTGATGAAAACGAATTGTCGCCGGTGCTTCGCCGACGCAGTATAACAGCAATATTACAATTGGATTTGCCAGTTGATCTGTTTCAATGCCGCTAGGAGTTTTTAAATCTTTTTACTTAAAGCGAGACCTAGTGAAAAGTGGATGCGCCAAAGGGTTGGCAGGGGCAATGAGCGGGAAATCTAGTTATACAAAAAAAGAGCTTATCAGCGCGCTGCGGCAGTCCTGTCGGCGGCATCTTGAATCTGTCTTTGCAGCCTTCTTTGATCGATCATCTGCCGCCCTGTTGGCTATGGCTGCCAATGCGCAAACCAACCGCCTGCAAACTCTTTATCTTGATGCCCAGCGTCTGGTGCGATCCCGCCGCGGCGTTATTGAAGCCCAGGTGGCCGAGAAAATGCTGGGTAGCTTTGCGGTTTTACATGGCAATATTGTCGTTTCGGAGACTGCCCGGGCAAGCCAAAGCACTCCCTATAATCATCTAGAGTTGTTGGGCAACGAGGATCTGGAAGTGATGATCGCCCTAGATAATGGCTCGACCAAAGCACTAGAAACCTACAAAAAACCACTGTATCTGTTGCACAAGCGCTTTGAAACCTTGGTGGGTACAGCAATTTCCCGCCCTATACCTTTATCCCCAGATGGGTTGATGGAATCCTATGCGGAAGCCGTAGCCGACGGCATGATCGCCGTAGAAAAACAGGTAGAACTGATCAATCTTTTTAACGATCTCTGCTTCGACCGCAATTACGGAAACCTCCTAGAGAGCGCCAACCAACTTCTTGAAGAGGCAGGTATTTTTCCGGCTGGGGATAACAGCCCTGGGCTTAATGAAAGCCCTGAGCTAAAGAAAAGCCCTGAGCTAAAGAAAAGCCCTGAGCTAAAGAAAAGCCCTGAGCATACAAAAAGCCCCTATAGAGCACCCAGGCCCGATCATAATTCAGACCAGCTCAGCGCGCTCCCAAATCATCAAATTCAATCTCTGGTGGACAAGCTCAGCCCCAAAATTACTCCAGAGCCCTTGTCCGAGAGTCAGCCCGCCAGCGGCAATAACAGAATCCAAACCCAGCTCTTAACAAGACTGGCGGCGATTCTCGAAAATACCTCTAATCCGGTCAGCAGTCAGCAGAATATTTACTGGGACAAGCAGCAGCTATTCTCCGAGATAGATCGTCTGATCCATGGCCTGCTCAACGCTGACACAGCCAGCGATGCCACGCCAATGGTCTCTGGGCAGATGACGCGACAATTGGAGCAGATACTCAGTGAGGTCCATGCCGAAGGCAGTCACGAGTTACACAGCAATGATGCCAGTGTCTTTCAAGTGGTGGGCAACACCTTCTCCAGGTTTGGCTGTGCCAATGGAATGGCCCCGGATGCGCAGCAGGTGTTTAACCGCTGTGAGCTGCCATTATTAAAACTGGCGCTGGATAAACCCGCATTGCTAGAACAGGAAAATCATCCAATCCGGCGGCTATTTAACGAGATGGCTGAATACGCCATTAGCCTTGAGCAGGGCAGCTGTGCCGACAATAAAGTTTATCAGCAGATGCTTAAATTATCAGAAAAAATGTTGAGCGATACATTTAGCGATAATCAGATCCCGCGCATGCTTACCGATTTTATGGCGGCAGTGGACGATGATCGTCGCCTGACCAGACTGCAAGAGCAACGTCAGCTAGAGGAAGTGGCGGCGCGGGAAAAAATAAACTGGGCTCATACCAGGGTCGAAAAAGAAATTAATGACCGCTTATTGGGCCGAGAGCTGCCCGTAGCTATTCTTAATTTTGTCGAGCAGCACTGGTGCAAGGTTTTGCATATTGCCCATCTTCGCGGTGGTGAAGCCAGCGGTGAGTGGCGTCGAGCACTGCGTATTCTGGATCGACTGCTTGAAGTGCTGAGAGTGGATTTGGTGCTTAGAGACAAAAATGCCATTACCCAGGTGCTGGAGGATATCGATGGCTGTCTGCGGCATATTGCCGTTGATGATCTACAGCGCAACGATCAGATGGACCGATTGCAGTTTATCCTCAGGCCGATCCTGCCCACAAATGTCACTCCCATAGGGGAGGGTAAAAAGCGTTCTCCATCAGCAGACTGTAGTTTGGTTTCCCGTATGCAAATAAAGTCTGGCTCAGATATCCGACGCATGGTGATTGCCAAGGTGCAAACAGAAATGCCCGGAGAGAATATTGCCGATGCTGTAGAAAGAGTGGAATCCCTAGACTTTAAAACCCAGCAAAGTCTGAGCTCAATGCAAAAGGGTTGTTGGATTGAATTATCGGATGATATAAAGTCTCGAAGGCGAGGTAAGTTAGCAGGTATTGTAGGTCCCGCATGGAAATACGTATTTGTTAACAACAAAGGCAAATTGGTTGCTGAACTCAATCGCGCGCGACTTGCCGCTGAGTTAGATGAGGGCAAAGTTACTCTGCTCGACAACAGTAATTTGTTTGATAAAGCCATCAAGGCGGCCATAGACGATATTAAAGAGTTGTCTGTTGCCAGTTAGCCGTTGGCGCAACAGGATTGATTATGAAAATTGCACAGGGTTGGCTCGATGGCTGTACCCAATTGCTATCACCCAACACAGATTCACGGCCGGACGAGGCCGATATCAGTTTGCTAGTGGTGCACAATATCAGCCTACCTCCGGAGCAGTTTGGGGGGCCGCATATTGCTGAGTTGTTTTGCAATAATCTGGACCCTGATGCCCATCCTTATTTTGCAGATATTGCCCAGCTGAAAGTGTCGTCTCATCTGCTCATTGATCGACATGGCAATATCACCCAGTTTGTCCCCTTTCATCAAAGAGCTTGGCATGCAGGAGTTTCTGCGTTTGAGGGGCGCACTAATTGCAATGATTTTTCTATTGGTATTGAGCTTGAAGGGGCGGATAATATCCCCTACAGCAATGTTCAATACGCAGTCCTGGCAGAGGTTACAGATGCTATTCAAGCCCAGTATCCGTCAATCACCACTGATCGGATTGTCGGCCATGAGGATATAGCCCCAGGCCGTAAAACGGACCCAGGACCGGCGTTTGACTGGTCCAGATATAAACAGGCGCTGAGTTAGCGCAAGGGAAATTATGAACTTTTTGATTGTGCTATTGGCAATTGTCACGCTGGAAGCTTATTCCCATTTGGGGGCAATACAGCGAGACGATTGGTTGCGCAACTGGCATCAGGCGCTTCTCAGAATAAAATTAAACTCCCCCTGGCTTCAGGTTTTTTCCTTTGTGGCAGTGCCGGCGCTAGGTCTTTCTCTGCTGATTAGCACCCTGGAGCATAACCATTGGGGCCTGCTGTTGTTCGCTCTTGAACTCTTGGTTTTACTCTACGCCTTGGGGCGGGGCAATCTCGACACCCAGATTGCGCTGTTCACTTCAGACCTCAAGCGGGATGATCTGCAAGCAGCTTTCCATGATGCGGCCGTTTTTAACACAGCTCACCGCGAAGGTTTTGCTGCGAATGTAGATGAATTCAAAGACGAGGTTTTTGCGGCGCTGCCCTACCGGATCTTCGAGCGAACCTTTGTGGTGGTGTTTTGGTTCTTCTCTCTCGGGACGCCATTGGCGCTGGCCTATAGGATGTTAGCTCTGCATGGGGATATGGCGTTGGCCAGAGATAGGGATGACAACAATGTGCCAAACCAATGCAATAAACACTGCGCCAAACTACTGTGGCTCTTGGAATGGCTGCCGGTAAGAGTACTGGGAATGACCCTTGGTCTGATGGGCAACTTCTCCCAGACCATATCCACTGTTCGCGATTTATTGTTTTGTCGCCACACGGGCACTGCAGCGTTTTTGCGCCTTGCGGTACAGGGGTCTCTGCAAGATTGGGATACCAACTCTAAGCCAGATGCCCAGCTAAGTAGTCATGAGGTCACAGCAATGGTGTCCCTGTTCCGTCGCGCCATGACCACTTGGCTCGTTGTGATTGCTCTATTGGTGATCCTCAGCTAGAAGCCGAATTTTTGTCCCCATGCCAAGGGGCGACTTTAAATAGCAACAACATACCTGGCACTGCAAGTGCGGTGCACAGGTAAAAGAAGTTTTCCCAACCCACGCCTTCAACCACCACGCCGCTAAGGGAGCTAGCCAATGTTCGCGGCACCGCGGTGAGTGCCGTAAACAGTGCGAACTGCGTGGCGGCATAAGCTGGATTTGTTGTCCGCGCAATAAACGCGATAAAGGCCGCAGTGCCTAGGCCAACACCAAGATATTCAAAACCAATGACCAGCCCCAGCAGCCAGATGCCCTCGTCAACGCGAGCCAGCAGGGCAAAGCCTAAAATTGACAGTATTTGAACCATCCCAAATAGCCATAGCGCCCGATTGATGCCGATTTTGAGCATGATAATCCCACCCAAAATGCCACCGATAATCATTGGCCAGAGGGCTGCATTTTTTGCAACTAGGCCAATCTCAGTTTTACTGAAACCCATATCTAGATAAAACGGTGTGGCCAGTGCCGTCGCCATACTGTCGCCCAGTTTGTACAGAAGCATAAACAACAGAATAAGAGCGGCCTGTTTTACACCTTGACGGCCGGTAAACTCTTTAAATGGCTTGATAGTTGCGTCGCGTAAATTGGTGGGGTGCTTGGCTTCCAATTTGGGCTCAGAAATACTCAGGGTTAGAGCGAGGCCAGCCAGCATAAAGCCGGCAGTGACGATAAATACCGATGACCAAGGCAGGCTGTCAGCTAGAACAAGTGACAGGGAGCCGGGGACCAATCCAGCAATCCGGTAGGCATTAACATGGACCGAATTGCCCAGGCCCAGTTCTGCGTCGGGCAATATCTGGCGACGATAGGCATCCAGCACAATATCCTGAGTTGCGCTTAAAAATGCGATAAGAATGCACAGATATGCGATGTCCCAAATCTGTGTCTGTGGATCAAAGAACCCCAGTGTGCTGATCGCCGCAAGCAGAGCAATCTGAGTTATCAGCATCCAACTGCGGCGCAGCCCAGGGCGATAATTAAACAGCGATAGCTGGTAGCGATCCAGCAGTGGAGACCACAAAAATTTCCAGGTATAGGGCAGGCCAATCAGTGCAAAAGCACCGATTTCCGCAAGCCCAACTCCTTCGGTTCGCAGCCAGGCAGGCACCAGTGAAATCAGCAGATACAGCGGCAAGCCCGAGGCAAAGCCGGTAAATATACAAATTAACATGCGGCGATTCAGCAGTGCCTCACGGATGTTTGGTGAATTCATGTAAAGTCCTGTTTAAGGTCGCCATCTGTATTGGGCAAGGCTGACACGGCTGCCTTTAACCACCAGCCCTTCTTCTTGTAAGCGCGCTTTTTGCCTTTTAAATCCCTCGCTATCCGGAGGCATGCTTATGTTACCCGAGGCATTGATCACTCTATGCCAGGGTAAGTTGCTCTCTTTGGGCAGAAGGCGCAGGGTTCGACCCACCAAGCGGGCGGCTCGGGGCAAACCGGCTAACTCGGCCACCTGCCCGTAGGTGACCACCATGCCGCAGGGTATGGCTGCCAACACGGCATAGATCCTCTGCTCTGGCTCAAAGTCACTCATGGGGCAAGACTACGCTAATAACGCAGATGTTGAAATAGTAGAAACAACCCCAATACTATAGAGCAGGGTTTTGGAGATACCAGATGCGCTATTTATTTTTACTATTTATTGCGATGCCGATCACCGAGATGTGGCTGCTGATTTCGGTGGGCACAGAGATCGGTGCGCTGGCCACTATGGGCCTGGTATTACTCACCGCTCTGATTGGTGTCCAACTACTCAGAGAACAGGGCTTTAATACGCTGTGGCGTGGCCGCCGCAAACTTGAGGAAGGGGAGTTACCAGCCCAGGAAATTATCGAGGGTATTATTCTCGCAGTTTCCGGTGCGCTGCTGCTAACGCCGGGCTTTGTCACAGATATTATTGGATTTGCAGGGCTTATCCCGCCCATAAGAGTCCTGTTTGTAAAACAGATGCTCCGCCGAATGGTCGTCACAGATCTGCAGGGTAACCAGTTCCGCCCCGGTGCTCAGAGCAATAAGTCCAGTGCAGATGGGGTTATTGAGGGTGAATCTTGGGAAGAGAAGGACGGCATCGATAAGCCCGACCGATAAAAACAGACTAATTAAAAGAAAAAAACCAGTTGGGCCTTGAAAAATCTGGGCCTCGTCACCATATTAGTACTCAATTGCGAAGAAAGTTGTCTCGCAAGTGACTGTCGAATATTGCAGATAGATAAATCGGAGATACAAACTATGAAAATTCGCCCATTACATGATCGAGTGATCGTGCGTCGCGAGGAAGAAGAGCAAAAAACTGCAGGCGGGATTTTGTTGCCCGGCTCAGCCCAGGAAAAACCCAATCAAGGCGAAGTTGTTGCCGTAGGCAGCGGCCGTGTTTTGGATAACGGCGAAGTCCGTGCCATCGACGTAAAGGTTGGCGATACCGTGGTATTTGGCCAATACGCTGGCAACGACAAAATCGACGTTGACGGTGAAGAGCTGATTATTCTCAGTGAGAGCGATATTAAGGCTGTAGTAGAAGCCTAATATAGCCCCAGTTTATATAAAGTATTAAGTGAATTTTTGTAACGGATTTTTGGAAGGAAAAGAATCATGGCAGCTAAAGAAGTTAAATTCGGCGACAGCGCTCGCCAGGGCATGTTAGAGGGTGTAAACGTTCTAGCCAATGCTGTAAAAGTAACCCTGGGCCCTAAAGGCCGCAACGTAGTACTGGACAAAGCCTTTGGCGCTCCAACCGTCACTAAAGACGGTGTATCTGTCGCTAAAGAGATTGAACTGAAAGACAAGTTCGAAAACATGGGTGCGCAGATGGTTAAGGAAGTGGCTTCAAAAGCCTCTGACGACGCCGGTGACGGCACCACCACTGCAACAGTTCTGGCTCAGACCATTGTTAACGAAGGCCTGAAATCTGTTGCTGCTGGTATGAACCCAATGGACCTTAAGCGCGGCATCGACAAAGCCGTGATTGCTGCAGTTGCAGAGATTGCCGCTATTGCCAAGCCTTGTGCCGACAGCAAAGAGATTGCTCAGGTAGGTACTATCTCCGCCAACAGCGATG
>ERZ1046568.1478-NODE-1478-length-16794-cov-4.039011_pt1 | contig 16794 bp, 11 predicted proteins | sample MGYA00383092_ERZ1046568 | MGnify/ENA primary metagenome ERZ1046568 (study PRJEB29581, sample SAMEA5548362) | metagenome | biome: marine; feature: coastal; material: water | depth 1 m | study: Short-term variability in the microbial, nano- and picoplankton... | reverse complement strand
GTCTCCTATGAACGAGAATGGCTTTTGCGTCAGCTCCGGTAAGAAGCGCTTCACGTACCAGTCTTCTTTTTCACCTTCGTAATAGACCGCTGTCACAGGACGTTTGGCGTGCCATTTTTCCAAGTGAATCATCTTGTCATCAAAACGGGTACTCAAATCAAAACCTGTGAGGAGGTAGTCACCGGAGGACAAGAAGACCAAGATGCGATCATTTGCTCTGAATTCACCGAGCAAACGACCTCGGCCGTCGGCATTCAACGTGCGCACCGTCTCATCATACCAAACGCGCATTGCCCCAAGTGTGGACACTCCCTCTTCTCCCAATTCAATTTTACGAATGGCATGCTTGGTTAAGAGGTTACCTCCTGCCCCTCGTCCACGAATCGCAATCTCTGAAAATGAAATTGACAGTTTCAGCTTTTTAAGTCGAGCCGCTGCACGAAGCGTGACATTGACAGATTCTGCCTCACCATTTGGATTGGCCGTGAGGTATAAGATTCGAGAATTGGGTGTGCCTTTGGTCAGGTTGTACTCGCGGTCGCGCGTGATGGCCGGTACATTGAAGCGCTTAAACAAACTTCTGCCTGAAGCTCCATCCAGGTATATGCAATTGTAAACAGTGCGATCATCGCCGCGCTTCCAAATGCCAACGTGCAACAAATCCTTACCGAAAAAGGCTTTCTGACTGACCTTGCTGACCTGCATGATGCCGTCCTTTCGGATCACGATGATGTCGTCGATGTCACTGCAATCGCATAAAAACTCCCCCTCACCTCGCTTCATCCCAGTGCCTACAAATCCCTCTTGCATCTGGACGTAGAGCTTGACATTCGCCACCGCCACATCGGCTCGCGTAATGGACTCGAAGGAGCGCAATTCCGTCTTCCTCTCACGGCCTTTACCGTATTTCTTCTTGAGCATTTTGAACCAATCCACGGCATAGTCCGTCAAGTGCGCCAGGTGAAATTTGACCTGTTCAATGTCCGCTTCAAGTCCTTCAATCAGTTGGTCTGCTTTGAAACCATCGTATTTCGAAATCCGCTTGATTCGAATTTCAGTCAAGCGGGTGACATCATCATCCGTTACGCTGCGGAGCAGATGTTGAATGTGAGGTTTCAATCCTGCATGAATGGCTTGCAAGATTTCGTCCCAAGTCTCACACTCCTCAATGTCGCGATAAATGCGGTTTTCAATGAAAATCTTTTCCAGCGAAGAAAAGTGCCATTTCTCCTGCAATTCCCCAAGTTCAATTTCCAGTTCAAGTTGAAGCAGTGACTTGGTTCGTTCTGCCGACAATTTGAGCAAATCGGTTACGCCTAAAAATTGAGGCTTGTCATTTAGAATGACCGTTGAGTTTGGTGAAATGGTCACCTCACAATCTGTAAAAGCAAACAAGGCACCGATCATCTTATCCGGGCTCACATTGCTGGCCAAATGCACGACGATTTCTACCTCGCTAGCCGTGTTGTCCTCAACTTTTTTAACCTTAATCTTACCTTTATCGTTTGCCTTTAATATGCTGTCAATCAATGAACTAGTAGTGACTCCAAATGGAAGCTCACGAATCACCAACGTTTTATTATCGGCCTTTTCAATTCGGCCTCGAACACGGACCTTTCCTCCGCGTAATCCATTGTTGTATGCTTCGACATCTGCAGTTCCACCCGTTGGAAAATCAGGATAGAGTTTGAACCCTTTTCCTTGAAGTGCGCAAATGCTCGCATCTATCAATTCAATGAAGTTGTGGGGCAATGTCTTGCAAGCCAATCCGACCGCAATACCTTCCACGCCTGATGCCAACAACAACGGAAACTTTACGGGCAAAACATCGGGCTCTTTGTTTCGACCATCGTAGCTCTGTAGCCAAGTCGTTGTTTTGGCATTGAACGAAATTTCCTTGCCCAACTTGCTCAGTCGTACCTCGATGTATCGCGGTGCAGCAGCACGGTCACCCGTTAGGATATTGCCCCAGTTCCCCTGGCAATCGAGGAGTATGTCTTTTTGACCCAGTTGCACCATGGCATCTCCAATCGAAGCATCACCATGAGGATGATATTTCATGGTGTTTCCGATGACGTTGGCCACCTTATGAAAACGTCCATCATCCAGCTCGTTCAGGCTGTGTAAAATACGACGCTGAACAGGCTTTAACCCGTCATTTTGATGCGGTACCGCGCGCTCAAGAATGACATAAGAGGCATAATCCAGAAAGTAATTGTTGTACATGCCAGACACCTGAATCACTCGCTCCATTCCATCGCCGGGCACATCGCCTGATTCCGACATTTCAGATGGAGCCGCATTCGATGATGCCTCTTCGGTTCGACGATCTGGGTTTAGCTCGTCGTTTGGATCTTTCGTTTCCTCACTCATTGGTCAACCAAGTCTTTTTCAACCCTGAGGTTTTCGATGATAAAATTTTGACGGTCGGGTGTATTCTTCCCCATGAAAAACGTCATCATTTCCTTGATTCGGCTCTCCTTTCCAATCACCACGGGATCCAAACGGATGTCATCTCCAATGAAAAACCGGAACTCATCTGGACTGATCTCACCCAATCCCTTGAATCTTGTGATTTCTGACTTCGTCCCGAGCGTACTGAGAGCGGTCTGCTTTTCCGTCTCACTGTAACAGTATTTCGTTTCCTTCTTGTTGCGAACACGAAAAAGCGGGGTTTGCAGAACGTACAAATGGCCGCGTTTCACCAAGTCTGGGAAAAACTGAAGAAAGAAAGTGATGAGAAGCAATCGGATGTGCATGCCGTCAACATCCGCATCTGTCGCGATAACAACATTGTTGTACCGCAAATTATCAAGTCCATCCTCGATGTTCAGCGCAGCCTGCAACAAATTAAATTCCTCGTTCTCGTAGACAACCTTTTTTGTCAATCCATAACAATTGAGAGGCTTCCCTTTCAAACTGAAAACCGCCTGTGTCTGAACATCACGTGCTTTCGTAATGGACCCAGAAGCGGAGTCCCCCTCGGTAATGAACAACGTGGACTCGACATTGCGCTCCTTCTTATCACCGAAATGCAATCGACAATCCCGAAGTTTTTTGTTGTGCACGCTTGACTTTTTGGCGCGCTCCCGAGCAAGTTTCTTGATTCCAGCGAGATCCTTACGCTCACGTTCGCTTTGCAAAATCCGCGCTTGAAGCATCTGCGCCGATTCAGGATTACGGTGAAGATAATTGTCGAGTTCACGCTTCAAGAAGTCATAAACGAAGCTCTTCAAAGTAGGCTGTCCAGGGCCCATCTCGGCTGACCCTAATTTTGTTTTCGTCTGGCTCTCAAAAACGGGCTCCTCCACTTTCACTGCGAACGCTGCCAAAATGCCCCCTCGAATATCCGACGCATCATAGTCCTTCCCGAAAAAATCTCTTACCACGCGAACATACGCTTCACGAAATGCTGATTGATGTGTACCCCCTTGTGGTGTGAATTGGCCGTTGACGAAACTTTGATAGTCCTCGCCATACGCATCGGTATGGGCAACCGCTACTTCAATATCTTCTCCAACGAGGTGAATGATGGGATAGCGTGGTGAATTGTCTAGATCATTCTCCAACAAATCTTTGAGGCCAAAATCACTTTTGAATTTTTCACCGTTCAAATACAACGCCAAAGAAGTATTCAAGTATGCATAATTCCACAGAAGGCGTTCCACATGCTCCATGCGATAGCCGAAGGATTTAAAGACCTCCGGATCTGGACGAAACGCAATCAATGTTCCATTTCGCTCTTCCGATTTTTCTCGATCCGGATCATCAATGAGCTCTCCGCGGTGGAAAACAGCTCGCTTGGCCTCTCCCTCACGGTAGCTTTCCACAATGAATTCAGTGGACAGCGCATTCACAGCTTTGGCCCCAACACCGTTCAAGCCAACGGACTTCTTGAAAGCCCTTGAATCGTACTTGCCCCCGGTGTTTATTTTCGAGACAACATCCACCACTTTCCCCAGTGGTATACCTCGTCCGTAGTCTCGAATCTTCACCTGACCATCCTTGATGTTAATCTTCACCGATTTGCCAAATCCCATGGCATGCTCATCGATGCAGTTGTCAATGATTTCTTTGAGAAGAACATATATTCCATCATCCGCAGCTTGTCCATCACCCAATTTGCCGATGTACATACCCGGACGCATCCGGATGTGTTCCTTCCAATCGAGTGAGCGGATATTATCTTCCGTGTACGATGACTGTGCTGTATTCGCCATGACCAGCAAAATTAGGGTTTGCAGGCGAATCCAACACATCATCAATGCCGCGTTTTATTCACAAAACACCGTGTTTACAACAGATTGCCTCAGTCGCAGACGGATCCAAGTGAGCCCAAAACCAGAAGGTTGACGCCAGACGCAACAGTCGAACCAAATACATCGTTGTAAAAATCACCCGAACTCTGAACAGAAAGTAAAAGCCACTCATCACCGAATGATGGAACTAAGAACGTCATCCGTGTTTTCCATTTGAATGCAGCAACCATGAGTTGACTGATCATCAACGACTCCAGCTGCTTACTCAAGAACTAAGAGTCCATGCTGGCCATGAGCTTGTAAACAACGCGCAACAGGAACAATTTGGTTTTACGCGATATATCCTTTTCGATTAACCTCCCCGCAAGACTTCATGGATGCACTGCGCCGCTTTAATTCCTAGCTTTGCACTCTCACTGAAAGAACAAAGACGATGACACTTTCTCAACTCGAGCCAAAAGGCCTCTGGAATTTTTTTGATCGGCTTAATGCCATTCCACGTCCGTCCAAAAAAGAAGAACGTGTGCAAGAATGGGTCGTCAATCTCGGAAATCAATGGGGATTCAAGACCCAAATGGATGAAGTCGGAAACGTGCTCATTCATAAGCCCGCCACCCGCGGAATGGAAGATCGAACGCCGATTGTCATGCAAAGCCATTTGGACATGGTTTGCCAAAAAAATGCCGATACTGAATTCAATTTTGATGAAGATGGAATTCGCATGATCATCGACGGTGATTGGGTTCGAGCCGATGGCACCACTTTGGGGGCTGACAACGGCATCGGTGTTGCGACCATCCTAGCGATTCTCGATTCTTCCGATATCCCACACCCTGCAATCGACGCCCTTTTCACCATCGATGAAGAGACAGGCATGACAGGTGCATTGGGTCTGAAGGGCGGATTTCTCGAAGGGCAAATCCTATTGAACTTGGACACCGAAGATGACGATGAAATCTCCATCGGATGCGCTGGTGGTGTGGACGTGACATCCAAGGCGACCTACGAGGCTGAAGAAGCTGTTGAAGGCTTGAATGCCATGCAACTCGCATTGACTGGAGGTTCAGGTGGGCATTCGGGAATGGACATTCACAAAGGAATCGCCAATGCGAATAAACTGATGAATCGAATCCTTCTTGTTGCTTACGATGCCGTGGATTATCGCATCGAACATCTGGAGGGCGGAGGCCTTCGGAATGCCATCCCTCGAGAATCGCACTGCCGCGTCATCATGGCTGCAACCGATTGTGAGGAATTTGCGAAAGTTTGCAAGGAGGAGTTTGAAAAAATATCTGCGGAATACCAGACCACAGACCCAAGCCTCAGTTGGTCCTGCAAGGCATCAGAAAACACACCCGCCGAGGTGATGCCTGAAGACGTACAAGAGTCGCTGCTCATGGCCATTCAGGCATGTCCTGTCGGCATCCATCGCATGAGTCCAGACATTCCCAACCTGGTGCAAACCTCCAATAATTTGGCTCGCGTTGAAGTCAAAAACGGCAACATTTCACTGCAGTGTCTGTGCAGAAGTTCGGTGGACTCAGAAAAAGATGACCATGCTCGCAGCATTTCAGCGGCCTTTGCATTGGCAGGGCTTGAAACCGACTACAGCGGCCAGTACCCGGGCTGGACGCCCAATCCGAAAAGTAAAATCGTCGCAACGATGAAAGCGCTCTACGAGGAAAAGTACGGGGAAGAGCCGAGGGTTTTGGCCTGTCATGCCGGGCTGGAATGTGGCATTCTTGGCACCAACTATCCAGAAATGGACATGGTCAGCTTTGGCCCCAACATCCGTGGCGCACACAGTCCAGATGAATGCGTCCAGATCAGTTCCGTTCAGAAATTCTGGGACTACCTCATGGAAGCTCTGCAGCGCATTCCAGTTAAGCAATGAGCGCAGAACACAAACAGCCGCTCATCCTCGTCACCAATGATGATGGCATCGAGGCCAAAGGCATCAGGCACCTCGCCTCTTGTATGCTTCCGCTTGGACGCGTTGTGATTGTAGCTCCAGATCGCGCTCAAAGCGGCATGGGACACGCCGTTACCATCAATGACGTGCTCAAAATGGAAGAGCGATCTTTTCCATTGGACGGGATTGAACAAGCATGGCAAACCAGTGGGACTCCTGTCGACTGCGTCAAATTGGCGATTTATGAAATTCTCGGACAAAAGCCAGATCTTCTCGTTAGCGGAATCAACCACGGCAGCAATGCCTCCATCAATGTCATTTACAGTGGCACCATGTCAGCAGCAGTCGAAGGCGCGGTGGAAGGCATCCCTTCTATTGGGTTTAGCTTATTGGATCACAGCGCAAAAGCCGACTTTTCAGGCACATCCTCCTTCATCACGCGCATCGCGAGTCAGGTGCTTGAAAGGGGCCTGCCAGACGGTACTTGTCTCAACGTTAATTTCCCAAAACTGCCCAGCGAAAACATCAAAGGCATGAAAGTCTGCCGGCAAAGCGCAGGCCACTGGGATGATGCATTTGACAAGCGAACAAGCCCGAGTGGCTCGACGTATTATTGGATGACAGGGAACTTCAAAAATCCAGATCAAGGTGAAGACACAGACGAATGGGCGCTGCGCAATGGTTTTGTGAGCATTGTACCTACACAATTTGACCTCACGGCACATCATGCCATTTCTACTTTGAATCAATGGGATTTGAAATGAATAAAATCGACCACCCCATCTTCGGGGTCGCAGTCGGCATCCTCGGAACGCTGTTAGGCTTCGTGACCATGACCGTCTGGTGGAGTTGGGCAAACGGTACAAGCACAGATTACTTCATCCAAAACGTTTTCTTGGAGAGTAGCCTCTACAAGGACAGCATTCTCACAATTAGCGTTTTATTCAATGTCGGTTTATTCTGGCTGTGCTTGCGCTCCAACCTCGAACAACTTGCCAAAGGAATCTTGGCTGTGATTTTCATCTCAGTGCCCGTAATCATTTATTACCAAGCAACGACTCTCTAGAGATTTCGACGTCCACCCCACCATGTCAACGACCGCTTCAGAATCCAAAAAACAAGTCCGCTGCATTTTCCTGCTAGCTGGTGAAGCCTCCGGTGACCTCTATGGTGGAATGCTCGTCAGAGAAATGCTCAAAGCAGACCCAACTCTTCACATCATTGCCTGGGGCGGCGAGCACATGGAACACGCAGGCGCCCGCGTTTTGAGGCATTACAAAACCATGGCATTCATGGGCTTTTTAGAAGTCATCAAAAATGCAGGCACCATCCAATCCTTGTTCCGAGAATGCGAGCAAATCTTGCTTGAGCATAAACCTTTTGCTTTCGTCGGAATCGATTACCCTGGATTCAATCTGAAAATGGCTAAAAAAGCCAAGTCGCGGGGCATTGCAACCCATCACTATATCTCTCCATCCCTGTGGGCGTGGAACAAGAAACGAATCCACACCATCCGGAAGCACATCGATCAACTCCATGTCATTTTGCCATTTGAAAAACAGTGGTTTGCTGAACATCACCTCGAGGTCAATTGGGTGGGACACCCTTTATTGGAGCTTCAAGCTCCTGACGCAGTAGCAAACGGCAAATCAGATTCGGACACCCCCATATTAGCGCTCATTCCCGGATCGCGAAAACAAGAGGTTGAACGCATGTTGCCGTTGTATTTGGAAGTGGCTCATCAACTGCCCATGTTCCGCGCTATTGTTGCCGGTGCACCCGGTCTGGAGCGGGAACACTATCAGCTGGCGGTAGACCGCGGTACCGAGATTCATTTTGGAGGCACTCGAGAATTAATGAGATCGGCCGCCATTGGCCTCGTCACTTCTGGCACAGCAACACTTGAAGCATCCCTGCTGGATCTCCCGCAAATCATCTGCTACCAGACGAGCAGGTTAACTTATCTCATCGCTAAGACCGTGGCGAAGACTTCTTGGATTGGACTGCCCAATATTTTGCTTCACGATAGTGTTGTTCCAGAGCGTATTCAGCATTCCTGCAATTCAAATCAACTCATCACTGACATTCAACAGATGCATGACGGCCAACACTTGCTGCCAGCTGGAATTGAACAACTCAAGCGTGTCCAGGAGCTCAAACGTCAATTGCAAGGCCCGGGGATGCCGTCAAAATTAGTCGCACAAGCCGTGCTCAATCAAAGTCCGAGGAGGGAATGACCCTTTGGAAAGGAAACCGTGTAAGTGAGGATCAATGTTTTCGATTCCATTGGAGCTAAGGTTTGGTTCCAAGTCACAATTCCAGAAACCGCTTCTAACTGTCCCCCATCGAGCTCAACCACTTCCACTTGAATGTCGCTGCTATTCGTGACAGGGATGCGATCCTCGATGACCACTTCAATTGCTCGGTTGTGTTGGTTTTCGATGACCAACTCAAAGGATTGAGTGGTTTTTCTTGAACCTCCGAACACGCTGCTGGAACACAGGTCCACCAGTCGCTTGCGGGAGCATCGGACACGCGTATCCTGCCCCAGTGGGAGTCGCAACGTATCGCCAGGGGCAGGCAAATCCAGATGAAAGGCTCCCCGGTGCATGCCGTTCGTGTGAATATTCACAACTCCGGGCAGCAGCCGCTGTTCAGTCCAAGCACTGGTCAAAGCAATTTGGTACGCCTCGTCAGACAATGCCGGTAATGCGAGATACGTCAAGGAGCCACGCAACATAAAGTCATCGATGTAAATGCGTTCTGACTTACCGGTTCCCGAGACAGTCGCCAGATTCTCAGGGATAAAATCGTAACGATCCAATGCGTTTGTCTGACGCATTGAAGCAACAGCCGATGCTCTGTCCTGCATCATTTTCAACTGAGGCTCGTCATCACTTGTTTCCATTTCAGGGGTCCATTCATAGGCGTTCGTGGATTGGCTTCTGGCAATGCTCAACTTCTGAGGAGACATGACGGGCGGAGCGAGCGATTGACTCGGGCGACCGACGGTCAAAGTCATTGGCACGGCATCCCAATCCCTCTGAGTCGATTGGCTTACCGTGGCAAATCGCTTCATGGCAATACTGCCATCAGACTCAACACCCGCATCATAAACAGGGCTCCATGTGGCATCAGTGGCGAGGTAAATCAGTGCGACGCTGGCAGACGCGTTTGGCGGTCCCGAAAGTTGCAAAACGAACTGCCCCTCTTTCTGTCGCCGTTGACTTTTCCATTCTTCTTCGCTCCGTTTGATCTCCTCTCGATCTCGCTGCAAATCTTCGATTTCCAGCATCAATTCTAGCATCAGATACTTCAGCTCCTTTACACGTTGTCTCCAAAAATCGGCGTGTTCTTGTAAATCTTCTACCAAGAGTAATTCATTGCCTGAAACCTTGCGGTTGGCCTGTATCATGGTGAGCTCCTCGCTGTACGCCTCATGCAAGGCATTTCGCATCGCGAGCGTTTGACGGTTTGACATGAGGTCAACCTCAAGGTCCTTGAGCGCGTTGTCGACTTCGCTTTCTAGGCCTTGTTTCGTGGATTCTCGATGCTTACTACTCACCAAAGCCCATCCCTCATCGAGCAAGACCTGTACCATATTTTCATCGACCGACTTGCTCAGATCACCAATCACATAATTTGCACGGCCTTGGTCACTGAGTCGCACTATACCTGACCGGGTAATGCGGGCGCCTGACTCATAAACAATGACCTCTTCAATGGGCCAATTCACATAGCTTTCTTGGGCATCTGCTTTTTCAAGATTCAACCCGAGGAACACCACACACAATAAGAGGCAACATTGATATCTCATTCGCTCAATTTTCTATTCAGTGCAAATTACGGTGTCTTGAGCAATACCGTATCCAGCCCACAGACCTATTCCTCCTGTGACATTGGTGGACATATTTGCGGGCAGTGCAAATGGGCTTCCTTGGCTCAGAATGAGATTTTCATAGCTGCGAATTCCCTGAAAAACGGCTCGGTCGATGCTGCACAGCCGAACAGCGACAGTATCTCCCAGTTTGAAGTATCCCGCCTCCGGACTTGTCGAAAAATCGTCATCCCAGGCGCTGCTCCCAGGCGCGACCCCTCGAAAAAAAGAAAACTCAAAAGCAAGCCCATTGAAAAAAGCATCGTCAAAAACACTACCCAATGGAGCCACATAATTGGCATCCTTCACCTCACCGGCCAAGGGATCCCACGTCGGGCGTACGTTCGTACGCTGTGCGAACCACCGGTATGCATCGCCTGCAACGTTCGGATCATTGATCGCACCGTACAGCACACCCAATGAATCCTGTGTTCCCGGAGTTTGCCACCAGACCGAATCCAAAGAAACCGGCGTCGGAATGTAGGTGACTGCCGACATGGTCTGATCATTCACCGTAACGTCCAATGCATGTGACTTCCCCACTTGTCCAATTGCATTTGGATCCAGGCTTGTATAAATGCAGAGATCCAACACGGACAATAAATCGACAGGAAACCCGAGCAAGCTCGCTGTTTCCTCGAGAAGATTTTCAGACAATTGGCCTGTGCAAAGAGCGGTGAGCGGATACACCTGATCTTCAATGGTGAGCACAACCTCTGCACCGGGCAAAAACGACTCTGCAATGGAAGAGGCATTTACCGCATCAAAGTAACCCTGCGCTTTGCCCACAAAAACCAGAGGAGGCTCACCCTCGAAAATGGTTCCTTCAATCATGTACAAATCAGCGACTTCCGGCAATTCAATCTCAACGCTCTGCTCGCAGGACTGCAGGAACAAGAGAGCACAACAAAAAGTAGCTGCAACAAGGGCGTTACGGGCAGAAGTCAGAGGAAACATCGGTGTTATTTGAGTTGGATTCAGAGAGCTAACAAAGATTGCAGCGCAGTGTTTGAAAAACACCGGAGAATTTGCCAAATGATTTGAGGGGCCTTGTCATTTCAAAGGCAATGCTTGTTTAGCTTTGTCCTAGACGATTTCGCATGCTCAATAGACGCCACCTCCGCATCAAAATTCTTCACGTCCTGTACGCCTTTTATCAGGACGATGAACAAGATGTCACCAAGACCAAGAAGTCCTTGGACCATTCCATCAAAAAAATGCAGGAGCTCTATGTGCTTTTGCTTTTGATGATTGGCAGCATGCAAGCCTTTGCGATTGAACGGATTGAAAACGGCCGGAAGAAGCAACTGCCTACTCCTGAGGACTTGAATCCGAATACCCGATTCGTAACCAATAGCCCCCTGCGCACCATTACCAACAGCAAGATGCTGGAACGTGTTGCGAAAGAGACCGGCGTTGGATGGGGTGAGCACCAAGAAATGCTTCGAAAGATATTCCGAAGCCTCGTGGAGCACGAAGAGTACCTCGAGTACATGAATTCCGATGAGCGAAGCTTTCGCCACGACCGTGAATCATTGATTCGAATGTTTCGAAAGCACATGATCAATTCTGAACTGTTTCAAGACAATCTTGAAGAATTGAGCATTTTCTGGAATGATGATTTGGATTTAGCGGCATCGATGGTCATCAAAACCATCAAGACGATCAAAGAAGACGATGACGATTTTGAGCTTTTGCCGCTTTGGAGAGAGGATGAGGACGACAAACAGTTTTTAGAAGTTCTCTTCTCGAAATCTCTTTCCCAAGCAGAAGAGAATGAAGCCATGGTCACAGAAGCTGCAGCAAACTGGGAATTGGAGCGCATCGCGCTCATGGATCGAATTCTCATGAAAATGGCCATCGCGGAGGCACGAAACTTCCCTTCCATTCCATTGAAGGTGACACTCAATGAATACATCGAACTCTCGAAGTATTACAGCACTCCAAAAAGCAATAGCTTCATCAATGGTATTTTGGATGAACTGTTCTCCAAATTGAAAAAGGACGGCAGCATCAAAAAAACAGGTAGAGGTCTGATTGAATGATGTCAAAAGGAGTCATAAGCATCGAGAAGGCCAATTCTCTGACGTCAGCGACGAGGTCGTTGGCGGCACTTGTGATTCTGACAGCCTTGAGTTCCTGCCAATTGGAATCGGATAAAACGGTGACGACCAGCGTGGTTCACATCGCTGCATCTGCTCAAAATCAAGACCAAATAGCAGCTCGACCGATGCCTGTTATCACCTTTCTTGATACCTTGACGAATCTCGGGATCATGGCTGAAGGGAATGTCAAAGAGGTCGCGTTCCCTTTTTTCAATACTGGTAAAGCCCCTCTCGTTTTAGCCGATGTAAGCACTTCTTGTGGCTGCACCATTGCGAATGATTGGCCAAAGCAGGCCATTGCACCAGGACAAGGTTCCGAAATCACAGTCCGATTCAACAGCCAAGGCCGAGCCGGGGAAAACAGAAAGGAAATCTTCGTCGTTTCAAACGCCGAGCTTTCCACCACCACCCTTGTTCTTACTGCGGATGTCATTGGACCCGACCGCTAAAACTGATGGAATCACAACAAATTTTCAGACTATGAATCATCTAATTTTTCAAGCCCAAGCAGAAGGAGGAATGAGTTTCTTCATCCTGATTGGGGGCATGTTTTTAATCATGTACTTCTTCATGATCCGTCCCCAAGTCAAAAAACAAAAAGAAGCCAAATCCTTTCGAGAAGAACTGACGAAAGGTGACAAAGTGGTGACCATCGGTGGAATCCATGGCAAGATTGTCGACATGAATGAACGAACCGTTCTGGTTCAAGTGGACGGAGCGAAAATACGAATTGAAAAAACCGCACTTAACCCCGCGGGAGAAGCCTCTGAGGAGGACATCAAGGCCAACGCATAAGGCCATGAACTCTTCCAAACGCAAACTGCCCTCTCTGGGTTTGTCCTTCCTTCCTGTCCTCGCGCTGGTCGGATTGCTCGCTGCAGATGTTGTAGCTTTTGGTGAGGACAGCTCCTATGGAGCAAATCAAATTGCCATGCTTCTATCGGCCTTAGTGGCGGGCTCAATCGGCATGGTTCAGGGAACGAAGTGGGAAACAATCTCGGAGGCAATGTCCAAGTCTGTCGCCCAAACGACAGAGGCATTGCTCATTTTACTCATGATTGGAGCCCTTTCGGGCACTTGGCTTCTCGCAGGCATCATTCCTGCTTTCATTCATTACGGACTGCAAGTGCTTGAGCCCAGCCTCTTCCTCTTCGCGGCCTGCATCATTTGCGGTGTTTTATCACTAGCTACGGGCAGCAGCTGGGGCACAGTAGGAACGATTGGCATCGCGTTGATTGGAATTGGAACAGCACTTGGCTTGAGCTCAGGCTGGGTCGCAGGCGCGATCATTTCTGGCGCTTATTTCGGTGATAAAATGTCACCCTTGAGCGATACCACCAACATTGCGGCAGCCGTCGGTGGGACCGATTTATTCACCCACATTCGCTATATGATGATCACAACCGTGCCCAGCCTGATCATTGCACTGCTCGTCTTTTTGGTCGTAGGATTTGGTGGATCTGCTGCGGATGGAAACTTTGAGGCTTCCTTTGCTACTGAACTGGGTGAAGCTGTTTTTGGAACGTTTCACATTCACGCAGGGCTCTTCGTTGCTCCCATCGCGGTTTTGATCATGATCGCCCGGAAAGTCCCGGCAGCTGCAGCTCTTTTCATCGGGGCTATCCTCGGTGCTTTGACGGCCATCGTTTTCCAGCCTGATGTGATTGCCAGCCTCACGACTGTCGGTACGGATGCCTCTTACGGTCTGATGGCCTTCCAAACGAGTATCCAAGCCATGGCATTGGAGACGCAAATCACAACGGGTAGCGAACTCGCCGACGCGCTCTTAAACTCCAGCGGGATGGCTGGCATGCTCAACACCGTCTGGCTCATCCTGTGTGCAACTGTTTTTGGCTCAGTCATGCAAGCGACAGGAATGCTTCAGCGCATTACCGAAGCCATTCTAGCCGGGGTGCAATCTGCGTTTGGATTGGTCGCGCGCTCAGTAGGAACATGTCTGGCGTTTAATGTTTTAGCCTCTGATCAATACCTCGCCATCATCGTTCCAGGCAATATGCTGAAGGACGCCTATGAAAAACAGGGACTCGCTCCTGAAAACCTCAGTCGAACCTTGGAAGATTCAGGAACAGTAACAAGTGTGCTGATTCCGTGGAACACCTGTGGAGTGGCGCAGAGCGGTATCCTCGGTATTTCAACATGGACCTATTTACCCTACTGCATATTCAATTGGGTGAGCCCCATTATGACGCTTGTGGTCGCGGCGACCGGCTTTAAAATCCGAATGTTAGCAGGCCCTGAAAAAACTGTCGCACAAGGCTAAAACATTGAACTCAAAACGACTCTGTCTGTTGCTATCACATGGCACAAATGAAAAGCACCAACCAAGCTACAGAAGAAGCGTTTATAGAGGTGACAGGTGCCAGGGAGCATAACCTCAAAAACATTGACATACGAATTCCACGCAACCAACTTGTGGTGATCACAGGGGTCAGTGGAAGCGGAAAGTCAAGTTTAGCCTTCGATACCGTGTATGCTGAAGGCCAACGGCGCTACCTCGAAACTTTTTCGGCCTACGCACGACAGTTTTTGGGAGGACTCGAACGCCCAGCCGTGGACCAGATCACAGGCTTGAGTCCCGTGATCAGCATCGAACAAAAAACAATTTCAAAGAATCCTCGTTCTACCGTCGGCACCATAACGGAAGTGCATGACTTTCTCCGTCTCGCTTTTGCCAGAGCGTCCGATGCCTTCAGCCTCTCAACGGGAGAGCCCATGGTTCGATTCACAGACGAAGAAATTGTCGAGCGAATCTTCAGTTCCTTGAATAACGAGCGGATTCTCATCCTCGCTCCTCTTGTAAAAGGCAGAAAAGGACATTACCGCGAGCTATTTGACTCTGTCATGAAGCAAGGTTACGTTCGCGCCCGCATCGACGGAGTGCTCATTGAATTGGAACCTGGCATGAAATTGGACCGTTACAAAGTCCACGACATCGAGGTTGTCGTGGATCGGCTGGAAGTTCGGCTGGACGAAGAGCCCCGGCTACTACGATCAGTGAAAACCGCCCTAAATATGGGCAAGGGTACGATGGCGGTTTTGTCGCATGAATCGAACGAATTTAGGCACTTCAGCCGTAATCTGATGTGCCCGACCACAGGTGAGGCCTACCCCGATCCTGAACCCAATCTATTTTCTTTTAACTCTCCTTACGGAGCGTGCAATCGATGCAATGGCCTCGGAGAAATCGCTGAAACAGAAATTGAATTAATCATACCTGACGATTCCATCAGCATTAAAAAAGGGGGCATTGCGCCCTTGGGTGATTTAAAGGGAAATCGGACGATGCGCATCATTGAAGCGTTACTTGATGCATCGGGAGACACGCTAAAAACCGCAATTCGCAATCTGGACGATCGCGTGCTGAGTGAAATACTTTACGGTTCCGAAGGTTCAATCTACCTCCCTGGAAAAGCTGGAACAAAAGGCGTTTACGTACAATGGGAAGGAGTCATTTCAACAATTGAGAATGCCGCTGATCGCAACAGTTCCATTCCATTGCGTCGCTGGGCTCGAAAGTTCATGCAGAAAAAACCTTGTCCAGCTTGCGAGGGAACACGCCTCAAACCCGTGAGCCTTCAATTCAAACTGGACGGTAAGAATATCGCCGAACTCGGATCTATGGATCTGAATTCACTCGCTTCCTGGTTCCAAGGAATTGAAGAAAGGCTCAGCGAAAAGCAGCTCATCATATTGCGCGAGCCACTCAAAGAAATAAAAGCTCGGCTCGGGTTTTTGGTGGATGTTGGTCTGGATTACCTCGCACTCGACCGATCGTCTCGAACCCTATCGGGAGGCGAAGCACAACGAATTCGACTCGCCACGCAAATCGGGAGTAAACTGACAGAGGTGCTGTACATCCTGGACGAACCAAGCATCGGATTGCATCAGCGCGACAACGATCGCCTGATTAAAAGCCTCAAGGCCTTGCGGGATGCGGGCAATTCCATCATCGTCATTGAACACGATGAAGAGATGATGCTGCAAGCTGACCACCTCATCGACATCGGCCCCGGAGCGGGCATTCATGGAGGCATGGTTGTAGCGCAAGGAGACCCGAGCAAACACCTCGCTTCTGACAGCAATACTGCACAATTTTTAAATGGTGAACGCCAAATTGAAGTACCAAAAAAACGAAGAAAAGGCAACCGCAAAAGCATTCGACTTACAGCTGCCACTGGACATAATCTCAAAAATGTAACGGTCAAAATCCCACTCGGCACGTTCACCTGTGTGAGTGGAATCAGCGGAAGCGGCAAGAGCAGTCTCATCAACCAGACCTTGTACCCGGCACTTCACAACCATTACTACGAGGAAACCAAGCTGCCCCTGCCCTTTGGAAAAGTCACTGGACTCCAGCATCTGGATAAAATCATTGGAATCAATCAGAGCCCGATCGGCAGGACTCCAAGATCAAATCCAGCCACATACACCGGCGTATTCAATGAAATCAGATCTCTGTTCACCAAGTTGCCTGAGGCAGCTATTCGGGGATATAAACCCGGACGATTTAGCTTCAACGTATCTGGCGGACGATGCGAAGACTGCAAAGGTGCCGGAGTGCGCACGATTGAAATGAATTTTTTACCTGATGTGCATGTCACGTGTGAGACTTGTCAGGGC
>ERZ1046568.1476-NODE-1476-length-16801-cov-5.252299_pt1 | contig 16801 bp, 18 predicted proteins | sample MGYA00383092_ERZ1046568 | MGnify/ENA primary metagenome ERZ1046568 (study PRJEB29581, sample SAMEA5548362) | metagenome | biome: marine; feature: coastal; material: water | depth 1 m | study: Short-term variability in the microbial, nano- and picoplankton... | reverse complement strand
CCGACATCTTCTTCTAGATGGGCGCGTCTTAAGTTGATCGTCTTTTCAGAGCCGTCTGAGTTAAGAGTTAAGGAGCCAACTTCAATAATAGGTATTTCAAATTGACTGATTTGATAGCCTTTTGGAAGATCCGGATAAAAATAATTTTTTCTTGCAAAGATTGATCGCCGATTAATTACAGCTTTTGTGGAAAGACCAAATCGAATGGCTTTTTCTACGGCTTCTCGGTTCAATACGGGAAGCACCCCAGGTAGCGCTAAGTCTACTTCGCAAGCATGCGTATTAGCTGATGCACCGAAATCTGTGGAGGCCCCGGAGAATATTTTTGACCGTGTTGATAATTGAACGTGGGTCTCAATTCCAATAACTATTTCCCATTCCATAATTTCACGCAATACTTAAGGGTGGCTTTTTAAGATGCCAATCAGTCGCAAGTTGATACTGATGGGCGGCGGCAATCATGCGGGCTTCGTCAAAGTAGTTGCCAATAAGTTGCAGCCCGACTGGTAAATTGTTCTTATCTAAACCGCATGGTATTGACATTGCGGGCAACCCAGCTAAATTAGCAGCAATGGTAAACGTATCTGAAAGGTACATTTGCACGGGATCCGATACTTTTTCTCCGAGTTTAAAAGCGGTGCTGGGAGTTGTCGGGGACATGATCACATCACACGAACTGAAGGCGCGCGCGAAATCTTCAGATATTAGTCTACGAACTTTCTGTGCTTTGATGTAATACGCATCATAGTATCCATGTGAGAGTACATAAGTCCCAATAAGGATTCGTCTTCGAACTTCCGCTCCAAAACCTTGGGCTCGAGTCTTTGAATACATCTCCGTTAGGTCTTTGTACTCTGGTGCTCTATATCCGTAGCGGACCCCGTCAAAGCGAGATAAATTACTTGAAGCTTCCGCGGGCGCAATGACGTAGTAGGCAGCCACCGATAATGGGCTCGTTGGCAGGCTGATATCGACTAACGTTGCCCCGAGTTTTTGATACTCAGTAAGTGCGAGTGCGATGCTAGTTTGCACGTCTGGAGCTATTTGATCGCTAAAGTATTCTTTTGGGATTCCGATTCTCAAGCCCGCGATGGAATCGGAGATCGAGTTTGAGTAGTCCACCGCAGGCCTCTCGAGGCTGGTGCTGTCATTCGGATCGAAACCTACCATGGCTTCAAGTAAAATCGCGAGATCTTCAGCTGATTTCGCCATTGGTCCGCCTTGGTCGAGGCTGGATGCAAACGCAATCATTCCGTATCGTGACACAAGTCCATAGGTGGGCTTAAGGCCGGAAACGCCGCAAAGAGCCGCAGGCTGTCGAATCGAGCCGCCGGTATCGGTGCCAGTAGCGGCCGGGGTCATGCCAGCAGCTACAGCCGCAGCCGAACCGCCAGAGCTGCCACCAGGAACGCGGGTAAGGTCCCAAGGGTTTTTAACATCACCAAACCACGAGGTTTCATTTGATGATCCCATCGCAAATTCATCCATATTCGTTTTTCCTTGGATGACCGCGCCATACTCATTGAACCGATTGATGATGTGCGCGTTGTAAGGAGCCCGAAACGTTTCCAACATTCTAGACCCGCAGGTTGTGACCCAGTCTTTGGCACACCAAATGTCTTTGTGCGCGATAGGTATTCCAGTGAGCGCGGTACTTTTTTCAGTGGCAAGAGTTTTATCAGCAGCCCTTGCCTGCATAAGTGTGCGTTCTTCATCAAAGGAAATAAATGCATTTAGTTTGGAATTGATCGATTTGCTGCGCTCCAAGTAAGCTTGCGTTAACTCAGTACTGGAAAACTCTTTTTTTCGCAGCGCGTCACCTAATTGCTTTACTGTTTTATCGAACATCGTTAATCAATTACTTTAGGAACAAGGAAAAGCCCTTTTTCGGTTGCTGGCGCTGAGGCTTGAAGTGCTTCACGTTTGTCTGTTTCTGTGACAATATCCTCTCTGAGCCGCGAAGAAATATCTTGTGCGTGTGCCATAGGCTCCACACCATCTGTATCCTGCGTTTGCATTTGCTCAATCAGAGTAAAGACCTGCTTTAACGGGGCTAAGGCAGCTTCGGCCTCGTCGTCGGAAATGGCGATTCTAGCAAGGTCAGCAGCTTTTTTGACGTCTTGTTTGTTGAGTGGCATGTTGGACCAGTTGGGTGAATTAAATCAGTTAATCTTTAGCCTGAATGACGACTTTTAAAATGCGGCCTCTCGCCGAAACACAGTTTATGGTTGATTGAGGGTTTTTGGTTAAAAGTTTTTAGCCATAAATAAAGCATTGAGTTATTATATATCATTGATTTTTTACTCCATTCCAACCCGCTCGTGGGAGTGCATTATGCTCGGATTGTTTACTCGTTTTTTTTCAAATGACATCGCCATTGATTTGGGGACTGCTAACACACTTATTTTTGTCAGTGGTAGAGGGATCGTTTTAGATGAGCCGTCTGTTGTTGCAATTCGGCATGAGTCTTTTGGTGGAGGCACGAAGACTATTCGCGCGGTTGGCAGTCAGGCGAAGAATATGCTTGGCAGGACACCAGGAAATATACGTGCGATACGACCGATGAAAGACGGCGTAATTGCCGATTTTACCGTGACTGAGCAAATGCTTAGGCATTTCATCAAGAAGGTACACGATACGCGATTCTTTGCGCCAAGCCCAAGAATTGTGATCTGTGTTCCCTGCGGCTCGACTCAAGTAGAGCGGCGAGCCATCCGGGAATCGGCTTACGGCGCTGGAGCGCGAAAAGTAGAATTGATCGAAGAACCGATGGCGGCAGCGATTGGTGCGGGTATGGAAGTTGAAGAGGCGATGGGTTCGATGGTTGTAGATGTTGGAGGCGGCACGACAGAGGTGGGTGTTATCTCTTTAGGGGGAGTAGTTTATTCTGGCTCGGTTAGAACTGGTGGGGATAAATTTGATGAATCTATTATTAATTATGTTCGTCGAAATTATGGAATGTTAATTGGTGAGTCGACGGCGGAAGAATTAAAAAAAGACATCGGCTTAGCTTTTCCTGGCGGAGAAATTCGTGAAAAAGAAGTCAAAGGACGGAATTTAGCCGAAGGTATTCCGCGCAGTTTTAAAATTACTAGTACAGAGATTCTTGAGGCCTTAACAGACCCCTTGAATAGCATTGTGTCTGCTGTGAAAAACGCACTTGAACAAACGCCGCCTGAGCTTGGCGGTGATATTGCTGAGCGAGGAATGGTCCTTACTGGCGGCGGCGCACTCTTAAGAGATTTAGATCGCTTGCTCATGGAAGAGACGGGTTTACCTGTAGTGGTTAGTGATAACCCTTTAACTTGTGTCGTGAGAGGTTCGGGTATGGCGCTCGAAAAGCTTGATGACCCTTTCACGGGCGTCTTTTCGAGCGAGTAAGTTTTTGGTGTTATGTCCTCGTTATTGCAGAACGAATTTGACACATGGCTTGCTGCACTAGGATATGCCACTAGCGACTAGCACCATTAAAGGGATTAAATTTTCTTTTTTTTTCCGGCTATTCGTATATGTTTCATTTGCTCTGACTTTGATTGTTTTGGATACGAAAAAGCAAGCGTTTAACCCAATAAAAGAGAAGTTGTCAGATTTTGACGTCCTAATCAACGAAAAACTCTCACCAATAAAAACCTACGCTGATGGATTGTATGTTCACTTTTCTTCGAAATCAGAGATTGCGAAGAAGCATGAGGAGCTTAAGCAAAAGCAGTTAGTCACCGATGTGCAGCTACAGAGATTGAGTTCGTTAGAAAACCGTTTGGTAGAGTTAGAGGAACTTCTAAACTTAAAGTTAAAAAGCAATTCCTCGATGTTTATTGCCACCGTAATCGACGCCTCTGATTCACCTTACGAGCAGTGGTTGAAAGTTCGATTTAACGTTAACGCACCCATAAGTGCCGGTGACTACGTAGTCAATGGTGACGGGCTTGCTGGACAAATTTTGAGCATTAATGAAGATACGGGATTGGTAAGGTTGATTTCTGATCAGCGCGCGAGTGTGCACGTGGAAGTACTCAGGACCGGTTTCAGAGCAGTCCTCTTTGGCAGTGGTAAATATGGTCTCCTAAAGCTTAAATTTGTTCCTGAGTCAGTGGACGTTAAAGAGGGGGATGTATTAATTACCTCTGGAATAGGTGATCAATATCCATTTGGCGTGCCCGTTGGTGAAGTCATTTCTGTAAATAAGGAGATTGCATCTAGCTTTTCTAGAATAATTGTTAAAACCTCGGCCGATCCAATTTCTGAGCGAGATTTTTTAATTTTGACAGACCTTGTCAGTGATGATGTTTTCTCCCCTGAACACTAAGTAAGCATAAGGGAAACGAGCCAACATGACTGTTTACAGAACCAACATAACAACTAAAAAAATATTTTTTTCGATATCTTTTGGAATGATTTTATCGACTTTTGGACTACCAGGGGTATCTCTAATAATTTCTCCGGACGTATTGGGTTTGGTACTTTTTTATTGGGCGATGGTAGGTGGTGATGCGAGACCTAAACTGGGTACGGCCTTTGTTTTGGGATGCATCGTTGATATTTTGTCTGGACAAATCGTAGGACTACATTCTTTAAAATATCTTTTGCTGGTGTTGGTCTCGATGCAGTTTGATAACCGATTTCGCATGAGCACTCCATTGCATAAAATAACTTTTGTAATGATTACTTTTTTCTTGGTGGAGCTCCTTTTGAGCGGTTTGCTTTCGCTCTATATGAGCATGCCACTCTTTACTGAAAGACTTATAGCCGCAGGTGTTTGGGGGCTGATTTGGCCTCTTATGGGATTTTTAATTCAAAAGGATTATTCGCGTGTTGTTGTAAAGTAGGTTGGCCGTATTGATTCGATGTAAATGGAATAGAGAATAACTTTGCCCACACCGAACTATAGAACTGCAAGAAATAGACTGAATGATTTTGCTTTCCGCATGAGGTGGACTGTCATAGCAATGGTCATCATGTCTTTTTTTTTAGTATGTAGATTATTCTATTTACAGGTCATTAAAACAGATTATTTTCAGGTTAAAGCAGAAGAAAATCGTATTAACGTCTCGCCTATTGCACCCAACCGCGGTTTGATTTTTGACAGAAACGGAAACGTTCTTGCAAGAAATTATTCATCGTATGCGCTCGAATTTTTGCCGTATGGTGTCGATAATCCAGAATTAATTTTGGCAAACCTAAGTAGATTAATTTCGATCACTGACGAAGAGAAAATCCGTATAAGGGCTGCGATGGCCGATACGGGTCGATTCTCAAATGTAATTATTCGTGATGATTTGACGGAGGGAGAAATTGCCTTATTTACCTCTAATGCTTATCGGTTCCCAGATGTTAAATTAAGCGCCCAACTATACAGAGAATATCCTTATGGGGAATTGACCTCGCATTTACTGGGATACGTGAGGCGAATTAGCAAGTCGGATCTCCGGGTTTTGGAAGATAGAGGCCTAAGGGCTGGGTACACGAACTCCGATTGGATAGGTAAGCGAGGTATAGAGGCTTTTTATGAGTCGGTTTTAAGGGGGCAATTAGGGCTGCGTCATGTTGAGGTGGACGCGAGAGGAACAGAACTCAGACTCCTGGATCGGCAGAATGCAATTTCAGGAAAAAGTTTAACGTTGAGTATCGATATAGGACTCCAGAGGCAGGCGTTTGACGCTCTTGGTGATCACAACGGTGCTCTTGTTGCTCTGAATCCAAACGATGGCAGTATTTTGGCTTTCGTGTCGAAACCAGGATACGACCCAAGTAAATTCGTGCTCGGGTTTGACCAAGCGAGTTGGAGTGAGCTAAGAAATTCACCCGACAGACCGTTAGTTAACCGTGCCAGCAGCGGGGTATATCCGCCTGGCTCAACACTTAAGCCGTTTTTAGCTCTAGCTGGTTTAGAAGAGAACGTTAGAAGCCCAGATTGGTCAATGTGGGATCCGGGTTTCTTTTCGATCCCTGGTAGCAAACATAAATTCAGAGACTGGAAGAAAGAGGGGCATGGGCAAGTAAACCTTCATAAAGCAATTGTCGAATCGGTTGACACTTATTTCTACAAGTTAGCTCATGAGCTCGAGATAGATAAGATTCACACTTACTTAACTCTCTTTGGTTTTGGCCAAAAAACTGGCATCGATTTGCCAACAGAGTCGATTGGCATTGCGCCCTCTCGAGATTGGAAAAGGAAACGGTTTAAAGCGCCTTGGTATCCTGGAGATACGATATCTGTAGGGATTGGTCAGGGTTATAATTTAGTTACCCCGTTGCAACTAGCGGTCGCAACGGCGAGCATTGCAAACGGAGGGTTTGTGTTGCGGCCGACCTTACTTCGGAAAGAAACAGTCGAACGTACTCAAAAAGGTTTAACGCGAGCGAACGCGACCTCTTCTAGACCGCTGAATTTATCTTCAAAAAATCTTGATACATTGCGAACAGCCATGGAAGGCGTCATGAGAGCCGGCGGTACGGCGGCTAGAGCCGGGGCTGGAGCTTCTTACACTATTGCTGGAAAAACAGGCACTGCGCAAGTTTTCAGTCTGAGGGGTGGTGAGTATGATGAGGATTCCATTCAGAAGCGGTTACAAGATCATGCTTTATTTGTCGCATACGCTCCGGCTGAAGATCCTTCTATCGCATTGGCGGTCGTTGTAGAAAATGGCGGCGGTGGCGGGAGCGTTGCTGCACCGATCGCAAGAAAAGTTTTGGATGCTTACTTCAAATCAACGTTACTTGGCGCTCCGTCGGAATAAACTAATAAGCCATGTCCTTTTCCTTGCGATTGAAGAACGAATTAACAAAACGATTCGACTTTCCACTATTAATATTGGTGCTCTTGTTAATGGCTGTTAGCCTTTTTGCCCTTTATAGTTCGTCGCAGGGCGATGTTGCCAAGGTTAGTGCGCAGGCGAAAAATTTTATATTTGCACTAATTGTGATGTGGTCTGTAGCTAAAATCCCGTTCGGATATTTAAGCCGACTAGCATTACCGTTGTATTGCCTTGCACTAATCTTGTTGGTTTTGACGATGTTGGTGGGTGACCAAGCTAAGGGTGCACAACGCTGGCTTGATCTTCAGGTCATTCGTGTTCAGCCTTCGGAATTAATGAAAATCGCGTTGCCATTAACGCTTGCTTGGTATTTTGACCGGTTCGAGAGAGTTCTTCGTCCTCGTCATTACTTATTTGCGATATTTTTACTTCTGATACCAACGATCCTAATATTAAAACAACCAGATTTAGGAACAGCTATTTTGGTTCTCGCATCCGGAGTATTTGTAATTTTTTTTTCAGGTGTATCCTTACGTATTATTGGCTTTATCGTTACGTTAACGGTGCTCCTTATGCCGTTTGCTTGGTCCGTACTTGAGCCTTATCAGCAAGTGAGGATCCTTACGTTATTAAACCCTTCCTCAGACCCGCTGGGTGCTGGATATCATACTATTCAGTCAACTATCGCTATTGGTTCAGGTGGTTTTTGGGGAAAAGGGTGGTTATCTGGAACGCAGTCTCAACTGAATTTCTTGCCAGAGGGCACGACTGATTTTATTTTTGCCGTTTTAGCGGAAGAATTTGGGTTTATTGGTGTATTACTTGTTTTTTTAATTTACTTCTTGTTGATTTGGAGAAGTCTCACAATTGCAATTCAAGCGCCGAACAACTTCTCTCGTTTAGCCGCAATGTCGATTGTATTAACGTTTTTTATTTATGCATTTGTCAACATAGGCATGGTGATTGGCGTTTTACCTATTGTCGGCGTGCCTCTTCCTCTTATTTCTTTAGGAGGCTCTTCGGCGGTTACTATTTCAATAGGTTTCGGAGTGTTAATGAATTTTCGTGCGAACCATCGGTTAGTCCAGACTTGAAGTCAAACAGCAATTTACCGCGTACAATATTGTCGTAATTCGCACTTATTTTGATCAAGGATTGTCAATGAATACTTTAATTTGTGGATCGATTGCTTACGATTCAATTATGCTTTTTGAGGACCGTTTTAAAAATCATATCCTCCCCGATCAGGTTCACATTCTGAATGTGGCATTTCTTGTCCCGGAGATGCGGAGGGAGTTTGGAGGTTGCGCAGGGAATATTGCACATACATTACAATTACTTGGTGGAAACCCACTAGTCATGGCGACTGTCGGGCAAGATCACAAGCCGTATACCGATCTCATGTTAGAAAAGGGGCTGTCAATAGGGCACGTAACTGTTATTCCCGATACATTTACCGCTCAAGCATTCATCACAACAGATCTGGACGATAACCAAATTACTGCATTTCACCCGGGAGCGATGAACTTTTCAGCTAATAACCATGTTGCAGATGCCGCTAATATAAGTTTGGGTATAGTCGCACCTGACGGTCGGGATGGCATGATTCAACACTCAGAGGAATTCGCCGAAGCTGGAATTCCATTCGTCTTTGATCCGGGTCAAGGTTTGCCGATGTTTAACCGAGATGAATTACTGAGGTTTATTGATTTGGCAGACTATGCTGCTATGAATGACTATGAAGCAAAGATGCTTGAAGAGAAGACTGGTAAAACGCTCTCTGATATTGCGGGCTCTTTGAAGGCATTGGTTGTCACGCGAGGCGGTGATGGGTCGGCGATCTATACAGGTGGTAAGCAGATAGATATTCCTTTAGTGACCGCAGATGAAATTGTTGACCCTACGGGTTGCGGTGATTCCTATCGGTCTGGCCTTCTTTACGGAATTCAATCGGGATTCGATTGGGAGACAACGGGTAGATTAGCATCCCTATTAGGGGCGATTAAGATCGCAAATAAAGGGCCGCAAAACCACACCTTTGATCGGAGTTTTATAGAGGCCAAATATAAGGAAAGTTTTGGTCAGTCTCTTGATTGGTAGGTCACATATCTTGATTCGCCACTTGTGTGATTTGTTGGGTTTCCAAGCAATAAGCTGTAAGCGGACCACCCCAAATACATCCAGAATCTAAGCAGATTACATTCGCCTTTTGATACAGTCCGAGTGCGGACCAGTGACCGAAAATTAAAGTGATTTCGGGCGACATTTTCATAGGAAGGTCAAACCAGGCATGTGAGTTTCTTGGTATGTTCTCGTATAAACCTTTATAGGTAAGGTCTATTTCGTCAGCGGTTATGCAGGATCTCATTCGGGTGAGCGCGTTGATGATGAATCGATATCGGGACCAACTTGTAAGATTGTCGTTCCAGCGAGCGGGTTCGTTACCCTTCATATTCAAGAAGAGCTCGGCGTAAGAGTCACTTTTTAATATAGTCTCGATCTCAGCAGAAAGCCTTTGTACAGTGCTCAAATCCCAGGAAGGTAACAATCCTGCATGGACCATTGCGTACCCTTCTTTTTTATGGAAAAGAGGTTGTTGACGAAGCCAATGAAGGAGTTTCTCTTTGTCTGAGGCATTTAAAATATCGTCAATGGTGTCGTCAGGCCGTGATTCAACAGCTCCACTGGCTACGGCTAATAAATGCAAATCATGATTACCAAGCACTATATCGATAGCGGCTCGGTTGTCATAAATATACGTTAGGACCGATAATGAATTCGGCCCTCGATTAACAAGATCTCCAGCCAACCAAAGTCTATCCTTGCTGGGATTAAACTGCAGGGTTTCTAAGAGTGTCGAGAACGTTTTCGCACATCCTTGAACGTCACCAATGGCATACGTGGACATGCTCAATCAAGGCCCATGTATCAAATTAGCATGTGAGGCTAATGCTATCTGACTTTGGACAACATGTAATCGACCGCTTCACGAATGTCGTCATCTGTCGCGCCGGTTGCGCCTCCTCGGGCAGGCATCATATTTTTTCCGTTTATCACGCTTGCGTATAAGACATCATTACTTAGATCAATGCGTGAGGACCATGCTGTTTTATCACCAGTCTTAGGTGCGCCAGCGATACCTGCAGAATGGCACGCTTGGCAAACAGTATTGTAGAGGGATTCTCCTGGATCAGATGCGACTGTAATACTTTTCGTTGAGGAGGTGTCAGCAATCTGTGCAGGGGCTCCGCTGTTTAGAACATCCATTCTTTCCGCGACGGCTCTATCACTCATTGCGGAGCCATTTGGATCAACTTTAATGCCCCCTGTGATGAATTGCACAGCGAGTAGAATAATCGCGAGTGGCACGACAAAGGCAAGTATGACTACGGTAACGAGTTGTTTCGGGGTGCGAATCAAGGGGTGCTCCTATAAGGTGTGTTTAAGCTTATCGCCCGGGGACGACTGTTTCGATGAATTTTCTGTTGTTGAGTTGAGTGGAGATTATAAGCGAATTTCCTGAGTAGCTCCTGAGTAGCTCCTGAGTAGCTCCTGAGTAGCTCTAGTTTGCGATTCGTTGAGTTGTCCTTAAATTTCAGTATAAAAACTATAAACTATAGAAATTAATAGGAGAGATCCAATTGGAAGATTTATCCTTGGTCGGCTTATTTGTAGTAAGTTTTTTATCAGCCAGTGTGTTGCCCGGTAGTTCTGAGCTCGTGTTCATAACAATGTTGATAAATAAAATAGCGCCAGACAGCACGATTTTATGGGTCGCCACGGCTGGAAACACATTGGGTGGCGTGACAACGTTTTTTGTAGGTCGATTCATACCTAGCACTCGGCTGCCTAACGAGAGGGTCTTGTTGTGGACAGAAAAATGGGGCGGATTTTCTCTGTTATTCTCGTGGGTGCCGTTTTTGGGAGATGTTATCTGCATCACGGCTGGGTGGTTACGAACCGGTGTCATACTATCTCTTTTGTGTCTATCCACAGGAAAATTAATTAGGTATTGGGTTTTAATGGCTGGGATTACTTAATGCTTATATTAAACGTGCCAGCTAATAAGACTATCAGAGATTAAAATTGTTATGAGCGTTCTTCCTTTAAGCTGTTCGTTATGTGTTCCGGGTGAGGAGACGGTTATTTGGCAAGATGAATTTTGTAGGCTGATTGCTGTCGGTGACGATTCCTATCCCGTATTTTGTCGTATCGTCACCCAAGAACATTGGCCTGAATTTTCTGATTTGTCGTCATCAGATCGAGTACGAGTTATGAATGTAGTTTATGTAGTGGAGAAAACGCTGAGAACATTATTAAATCCGATTAAAGTCAATATTGCTTCATTTGGAAATGTAGTGCCACATTTACATTGGCATATTATTCCTCGCTTTGAAGGTGACCCGCACTACCCAAATCCAATATGGGGAGAGTCGGCTGGTGGACAACCTTTTCATCCCGAAGCTGGGTTTTGGAAAATTTTTAGTCAAGCTATTAAAGAAAGCTTAGACAGCAAGGTTTAGCTAAATAAACTCTTTTGTGGCGCTATTTTCTCGTTTAAAAAATGTATTGTGAACTTACTGCCTCGGCGAGGTTCACTATCGATCAGCAAGGTCGCGCCGTGCCGATTCAGTACATGCTTCACGATGGCTAAACCCAAGCCTGTGCCTCCCGTTTCTTGAGACCGGCTTTTGTCTACTCGATAAAACCTCTCCGTGATACGTCCTAAATGCTCTAGCGGAATGCCCACGCCTTGATCCTCGCATGAGAAAACTGGTTCGCCGTTGATTAAAGACCATACGATAGAAATCTTGCCGCCGGCGGGTGAGTAGCGTACTGCATTACTCACAAGATTCGATACCGCGCTGCGAATCTCATCTTCAGCCCCTAAGATATTAAGATCCGGTAATGCTTGGATTTCAAATTCATGATTACTCGTTGATAAGGCTTGTCCTTCAGTGCGTACATCATCAATTAATTTGGACATATAAATAACTTCCTCTGGCGGCGCGTTTGATGTCTCAAGCCGTGATAATGCCAACAAGTCCGTGATAAGTCGGTTCATTCGGTGGCTTTGATCTGACATTAACTTGACGCCCCGTGATAAGAGTTGAGGATTCGCCGCAGGGTTACCATCGAATGTTTCGAGAAAACCCTGAATTACAGTGAGGGGCGTGCGAAGCTCATGTGAAATGTTGGCAACAAAATCCCGCCGTGTTATTTCCAACTGTTCCCTTTCCGTGATGTCTCGCGCGAGCAAAAGAGCTTGCTTGTTACCGAAAGGTATTGTTTGTATGGAAATTAAACGGTCTAGTCCGGATCTAGGTAACCTAAGAGTTAGCGTGTCTTCTGGGTTAAGGGCCTTAATAAAGGTCCTAAAAGAGGGGTGCCTCAGCAGATAGTCAATTTTGACGCCTCTGTCACGAGCAAGTGTTAATCTAAAGTATTCCTCTGCCTTAGTGTTGCACCAGTCGATTTGATTTGCATTATTTAAAACGATGACTCCGTCGGGTAAAGCTCGGGCAGCCTGCTCAAATCGGTCAAGAGCCCGACTGAGTTCTGTTTCTGTAGCGCGCTGGCGTTTTTGAATCTTCACAAAACTTTTGAGCACGCGATCCCAACTAGAAGTCAACGTTGGAAGTGCGGTGGCTTTAGGAGAGTTGAGCCATTCATCAAAAACAAATAGTTTCTGCCGCTCCGACCAAAGCGCTAGAACTAGCCAAAAGCACAGCGTGATCAACCCGATGGTGGTTCCCCAGACCGTACCAACCACAGCAGCTACTGTCGCCGGCAGTATGAGTGTTAGCAGAGCGGTGCCCCAGTGTTTCAAAAGCAAAAGTACCTATTTATAGGGTAGACCATGGCATGGTAACAAATTCAAAACGTTAAAACTTAGGGTTTCGAAAAACGATATCCCGCTCCCCTTACCGTTTGAATATAAGTGTCATATCCAGTGTCTTCCAATATTTGCCTTAGTCGTCGAATATGGACATCTACAGTGCGCTCTTCTATAAAAACGTGATCTCCCCAAACTTGGTCTAGTAATTGGCCGCGAGTATAAATTCGTTCGGTATGCGTCATAAAAAAATGAAGCAACCGAAACTCTGATCGGCCTGCCGTAACATTGTTTTTGTTTACCGATAACTGCTGAGTTACTGGGTCGATACGAAGGCCGTCAAATTCTACTGCGTCGTCAGTTAACTGCGGTGCGCGCCGTCGCAATAGTGCATTGATGCGCGCGGTCAGCTCTTTTGGAGAAAATGGTTTTGTGATGTAGTCGTCTGCTCCTTTGTCGAGCCCTGTAACCTTATCGCTTTCCTCAGCTCTGGCTGTTAACATGATTATCGGTATGAATTGTGTTCGTTTGTTTGATCTCAACCTTTTAATCAGCTCGACACCTGATATTCCAGGCAACATCCAGTCAATTAGCGCAAGATCTGGCAGTACTTCGTCGATTAACTGTATCGCTTCCTCTGCAGAGCCAGCACACATCGTGACATGATTATTTCGAATCAATGTGATATCGATCAGCTCCGAGATAGCTGTTTCATCCTCAACGATAAGAATAGTGCTGGCCATTTAATTGTTCTTTATAATAAATTACAAACGAATTATATTACGGGCAAGTTGTTGCAAAAGTATTACATCAAAAGAGGTTAAATTGAATACCAAATCACGAAGTGATTCGTTAGTTCCTACGAATATTGTGCACCATCAAAAGAGTCGGTCGCTAGAGATTACCTTTAACAACGAAGACCAGTTTTTATTATCGTGCGAATATCTACGGGTCTACTCCCCCTCCGCAGAAGTGCGTGGACACGGTCCAGGCCAGGAGGTATTGCAAATTGGCAAAAAGGAGGTAAATATTAGGCATATTGAGGCCGTCGGACACTATGCTTTAAAGCTAACATTTACTGATGGGCATGACACAGGTATTTATTCTTGGGATTATCTATGGTCTTTGGGTAAAGAATATGAAGTCAACTGGTCTGAATATCTAGACCGTTTAAAAAAAGCAGGAGCTACCCGTGATTAATGATCACGAGGAAGGTGAAGACCCGAAGGTGAAAAATCAGACTGACTCAACCCACTTTGGATATCAGCAGATACCGAAGTCAGAGAAAAGTAAGCGTGTTGGCGCGGTTTTTAGTTCAGTTGCTAATCAATACGATGTTATGAATGACCTTATGTCTTTTGGGTTACATCGTTTTTGGAAACGATTTGCAGTGCAATTATCGGGCGTTAAACAGGGTTCCCGCATACTTGATATAGCAGGTGGAACAGGAGATTTGTCTCAACTATTCCGTGAAAAGATAGGTGAAGACGGTGAGTTATGGTTAACCGACATCAATTTAGAAATGCTTAGCGTCGGTCGAGACCGAATGATGGATGCTGGACAGTTACTACCGGTGTGCCAGTGTGACGCAGAATCCCTACCTTATCCAGATAATTATTTTGACTGTGTCACCGTGGCATTTGGCCTTAGAAATATGACACATAAAAATCGTGCTTTAAAAGAGATGCATAGAGTGACAAGGCGTGGAGGGCGGTTGATCGTGTTGGAGTTTTCTAAGGTGTGGAAACCCTTAGAGCGAATATACGAGTTATATTCGTTTAAGTTGATACCGCGTATCGGAAAACTCATCGCGAAAGATGAGGGTAGTTATCGGTATCTCGCTGAGTCCATTCGAATGCACCCCGGACAAAAGGAGCTTGCAAAAATGTGTCGCGATGCAGGTTTTGAAAATGTTGAATTTTATAACCTTGCCGCCGGTGTGGTCGCGGTTCACAGAGGCTTAAAGGTATAGAAATGTTTCCCCTAGTGATTGTATTGCGCTTTTTAAAATACGTGCTGTCGAAATCTGATGGCGCCCGTAAGGGGCTTGTGGTTCACCGTGGGAAAGTCATCAGTGTCGAAGCGCCATTAGGCCCGGTTCGTGTGCGTATTACTGAAGATGGTTATGTCGATCTTGATACGGGGGAGGAAAGCCCAAGCTTAGTTATAAAACTCACCCCTGATGTCGCAATCAATTGGGTCAAAGACGGCGAATTCGGATGGCAAGGTGTGCAGATTGAAGGTGACGCACATTTCGCTTCAGATTTGTCACGCATCGTGAGTAAGGTTAATTGGGATTACGAGGAAGATTTAGCCCGAATATTCGGAGATGTTATTGCTCATCGCCTGGGTAACTTAGTTAGAGGGTTCGGGAGTTGGCTGAGCAGTAGCGGTCATGCTATGAAGTCGTCATTCGAAGAATATTTAACCGAAGAGTCGCACATATTGGTCACTCCTGTGAGTGCGACGTCATTCATCCGCGATGTTGATGTTTTATCGGATGCAACAAGTCGCCTTGAAAAGCGTGTGTCGGAACGCCTTTGGGCGTTGCGTGACAATCGAAAAGGCTTGGATACATGAAGATCTTACGAGCTTTGTATATTTTTTACATCGCAATTCAGTTTGGTTTAGACGAATTTTGTTCTTCGAACCGAAGCCTTCGTGGACTCAGAGCTATAATTAGAACTGTTTTTTTCGCTAGAAGCTTGTCTCGTCCACGAGGCGAGAGACTCCGATTGGCGTTACAAAAATTGGGTCCAATATTCGTTAAATTTGGTCAAGTTTTATCGACGCGCAGAGACATGATTCCTCTCGATATTGCAGATGAATTAGCTCTATTACAAGATCGCGTAGCTCCTTTTTCGTCGGAGATGGTGGAAAAAATTTTAGAACAGTCATTTGATGGAAATTATCAGTCGGCATTCAAGGATTTTAATTTTAAGCCAGTAGCTAGCGCTTCCGTCGCGCAGGTTCATTTTGGTGTTTTGGTTAATGGTAAGGAGGTGGCAATTAAAGTGTTGCGGCCTGACATCGGACGCGTTATTAATCGCGACATTGGGTTGCTTGACTGGTTTGCGATGATATTAGCCGCTGTGCTTCCCGATGGTAAGCGGCTCAAACCGAGAGAGATAGTATCTGAGTTTCGACGGCACCTTAACGACGAGCTTGATCTTATGCGAGAAGCTGCAAATGCCAGCCAACTTCGTCGTAATTTTATCGATTCGCCCATTTTGACCGTACCAGAGATTCATTGGGATTTTTGCCGTAAAAACGTTATGGTGATGGAGCGTATGGCCGGCATTCCGGTTGGCAAGTTAGATGAGTTGAGAGCTAAAAATATTGATTTAAAGAAACTTGCGGCGTCAGGAGTGGAGATATTTTTTACGCAGGTTTTTCGAGATGGGTATTTTCATGCTGATATGCATCCTGGGAACATTTTAGTCCAAGAGAATGGACGTTATGTGGCACTTGATTTTGGAATCATGGGCACCTTAACTGAAATTGATAAAAATTATCTTGCTCAAAATTTTCTTGCTTTTTTCAGGCGGGATTATCGAGGCGTTGCGGAAGCGCACGTCAATGCCGGTTGGGTTCCAAAAGATACTCGTATTGATGATTTTGAAGCGACGATAAGGTCTATATGTGAGCCGATATTTGATAAACCTCTAAAAGATATCTCCTTCGGGCGTTTGCTAATGAATCTCTTTCAAGCAGCTAGGCGTTTCAATGTTGAGATACAACCTCAGCTAATTATGCTTCAGAAAACCTTACTTAATGTTGAAGGGCTGGGCCGAGAGTTAGATCCAGACCTAGACCTATGGGTGACAGCAAAGCCATTTTTAGAGCAGTGGATGAAGGAACAGGTAGGGATCCAGGGCCTGATTAAGCAGCTAAAAAAAGAAGGACCTTTATGGACTACAATTCTTCCCCGATTACCTCGTCTTATTGATGATTATTTATCGAGAGATTCGACCAACGAATATGAAGTAGAAAAAGAGAGGATTAAAGACCTTAACCGTAAAGTACGAATTCTTGGTCTCACCACAGCAGCGTTAGCGTTGTGTGTTTTGGCGCTAGCTTGGTTTCGGCTTTGATCCATCACCTTCGCGGTTTTTTGACCCACCCGATTAATTGTAATCAAACCGTAATATTGAGCTCCTAATATCGTCCCATCGGAAACGGTGCACTAATTCTATTTTGATCGATGTAG
>ERZ1046568.1474-NODE-1474-length-16816-cov-10.925064_pt1 | contig 16816 bp, 6 predicted proteins | sample MGYA00383092_ERZ1046568 | MGnify/ENA primary metagenome ERZ1046568 (study PRJEB29581, sample SAMEA5548362) | metagenome | biome: marine; feature: coastal; material: water | depth 1 m | study: Short-term variability in the microbial, nano- and picoplankton... | reverse complement strand
TCCAATTCTACTTTGAGGTTTTCGATGATGAATTTTTGTCGATCGGGGGTGTTTTTTCCCATGTAAAATTCCAACATTTTTTCTATCGGCATTTCCTTGTCCAACATCACCGGATCCAAACGGATATTTTCACCGATAAAGTGGACAAATTCATTGGGTGATATTTCTCCCAAACCTTTGAATCGCGTGATTTCAGGCTTTCCGGTCAATTTCTGAATTGCTTGTGATTTTTCTTCCTCAGAGTAGCAATAAATCGTTTCTTTTTTATTTCTAACTCGAAACAAAGGAGTTTCCAAAATAAACAAGTGTCCTTCTTTGATAACTTCTGGAAAAAACTGCAAGAAAAAGGTAATCAACAGCAAACGGATGTGCATTCCATCGACATCGGCATCGGTCGCAATTACAATATTATTGTACCGCAAATTCTCCAAACTTTCTTCAATATTCAAAGCCGCTTGCAACAGGTTGAATTCTTCATTTTCATACACCACTTTTTTACTCATTCCATAGGAATTCAGCGGCTTTCCTTTCAAACTAAAGACCGCTTGTGTATTGACATTCCTGGATTTGGTAATGGAGCCACTCGCCGAATCTCCCTCGGTAATAAACAAGGTAGTATCCAATCGGTTGTCCTTTTTCAAATCGCCCAAATGCACCCGGCAATCGCGTAATTTTTTGTTGTGAAGGTTTGCTTTTTTAGCGCGTTCTCTGGCCAGTTTTCGAACTCCGGACAACTCTTTGCGTTCTCTTTCTGCCTGTAGTATTTTTCGTTGGATTTGTTCAGCCGTATCTGGATTTTTATGCAGGTAATTGTCCAAGTTTGTTTTGACAAAATCGTTGACAAAAGTCCGAACCGTTGGCAAATCGCCACCCATTTCTGTAGATCCCAATTTGGTTTTGGTTTGACTTTCAAACACGGGTTCCATGACTTTGATACTGATGGCGCTGACAATGGATTTTCGCACATCGGAAGCTTCGAATGTTTTTCCAAAAAACTCGCGGATGGTTTTTACCACTGCCTCCCGAAAGGCTACTTGATGTGTACCTCCTTGTGTGGTGTGCTGTCCGTTTACAAACGAGTGGTATTCTTCACTGTATTGGGTTTTGCTGTGTGTCATTGCCAATTCAATGTCTTCCGCTCTCAAATGAATGATCGGATAGGCAAGATCTTCGGCATTGCTATTTTCTTCCAACAAATCTTTCAATCCGTTTTCTGAATGGTATTTTTCTCCGTTGAAAACAATGGTCAAGCCCGTGTTCAAATACACGTAATTTTTGATCATTTTCACCACGTACTCGGTACGAAATTTATAGTTGGAAAAAATGCTTGGATCGGGTGTAAAATTGACACGTGTCCCGCGCCGCTGACTGGATGCCATTGCGTCGCTTTTTTCCACTAAGTTTCCTTGTTCAAACTCCGCAAATACTGTTTGATCATCTCGAAAAGATTGTACGCGAAAACTCGAAGACAAAGCGTTGACTGCTTTGGTACCTACTCCATTCAACCCTACTGACTTTTTAAAAGCTTTGGAATCGTACTTTCCACCGGTATTCATCTTGGAAACCACATCTACGACTTTTCCCAAGGGAATTCCACGTCCATAATCTCGGATAATAACACTGGTATTCTTGACAGAAATTTCAATGGTTTTTCCCGCATTCATCACAAACTCGTCGATCGAGTTGTCCAAGACTTCTTTGATCAAAATATAGATTCCATCGTCTTGCGAACTTCCATCTCCTAATTTCCCAATATACATTCCGGGACGCATTCGGATATGCTCTTTCCAATCTAAGGATCGTATATTGTCTTCTGTATATTTGGTTTCCTGCGCCATGTAATAAAAATTCGTTGAAGTGTTGCTAAAATAGCATTTTAGCTAGAAAATTAAAAGAGCTTCTAAAATAATTATGAACAAGTTATTCAGAGTGAATTTTTCGTGCTTGATCGTCGACTTACAGACAACAGCAATGGACTTAATATTTTCATTTGATATGACTTGGGTGAAAAAAGAAAAAAGCCTGATACTATTTCTTTAGAAATGTGTATTTTTGCAGCTCAATTACAATCTATAAAAATGTCATTATCTAGTTTAAACGCCATCTCACCTATCGATGGAAGATACCGAGGAAAAGTAGCTTCTTTGGCCACTTATTATTCCGAAGAGGCTTTGATCAAATACAGAGTCAAAGTAGAAATCGAATATTTTATTGCCCTTTGCGAGCTTCCTTTGCCTCAGTTGGCAGATTTTGACAGTGCTGTATTTCCAGCATTGCGAGCAATTTACGAGCAGTTCTCTACAGAAGACGCTCTGAAAATCAAAGAAATTGAAAGCGTTACCAACCACGATGTCAAAGCGGTTGAATATTTTATCAAAGAAAAATTTGACAAACTGAACCTAGCGTCTTTCAAAGAATTCATCCACTTCGGACTGACTTCTCAAGACATCAACAATACAGCCATTCCTTTGTCTATCAAAGACTCTTTGGAAGAAGTTTATTACCCTACTTTGGACGAATTGACTGCGAAATTGGCGGATTTATCAGAAGAATGGGACGACATTCCCATGTTGGCACGTACCCACGGACAACCTGCTTCTCCTTCTCGTTTGGGGAAAGAGTTGTTTGTCTTTGTAGAACGCGTCAACCAACAAGTATTGCAATTGCAACACACACCCCATGCTGCAAAGTTTGGAGGGGCTACTGGAAATTACAACGCACACAAAGTGGCTTATCCAACAATCGACTGGAAAGCTTTCGGAACCCATTTTGTTGAAAATATTTTGGGCTTGCACCATTCTTTCCCCACGACACAAATTGAACATTACGATCATATGGCAGGTATTTTTGACGCCATGAAACGTATCAACAATATCATCATGGATCTTGATAGAGATATCTGGACCTATATTTCAAGCAATTATTTCAAGCAGAAAATCAAAAAAGGAGAAGTCGGTTCTTCTGCAATGCCACACAAGGTAAACCCAATTGATTTTGAAAATTCCGAGGGAAACATTGGCATTGCCAACGCTTTGTTCGAGCATTTGGCAGCCAAATTACCCCTATCTCGTTTGCAACGTGATTTGACAGACTCTACGGTATTGCGAAACGTAGGAGTTCCTTTTGGACACACCTTGATTGCCTTTGCTTCCACCCTGAAAGGTTTGAATAAATTGTTACTAAACAAAGAAGCATTTGAAGAAGATTTGGAAAACAATTGGGCTGTTGTCGCTGAGGCGATTCAAACTATTTTACGAAGAGAAGCCTATCCAAATCCATACGAAGCCTTGAAAGGGTTGACAAGAACCAATGAAAAAATCAATCAAAATTCCATTGCCAATTTTATCGACACGCTCGAGGTTTCAGACGAAATCAAAACAGAATTGAAAACAATTACGCCAAGCAATTATACGGGAATTTAAGGCAAGTGCCGATAAAAAAAATCTCAAACCTAACAAGCACGTCTTGTTAGGTTTTTTTATTTTACATTTACAACATGATTCAAAAACTAGCTGCAACGCTTCTTTTCTGCACAACACTCTTTGCCTGTAAAAGCGATCCAAAATCCTTTTCTTTCAAAGAAGGAGCATTCAAAACGTATTTGGAAAACAAAACAGACAGCTCTTACTTTTACAGAACTGAAAAATTTCAGATTGAAACCTACCAACAAAAAACAGATACCTTTCACATCACATGGAAGAACAGGTTTGAGTTTCATCTAAAAAAACAACATCCGAAAACAAGACTTGACAGCACCAAATTTATTGTCAAAATCACCAAAATCAAAAACAATTCTTATGAATTTCTGGGCTATTATTTTGGAAGTAATTTCAAGCAAAAAGGAAGTACTTTCCGTCTGAAAGACAGCCCCTGAAATCATTTTTTTTTAAATATTTAAACTAACGGAAACCAACGAAGGTACTTATGGAGCTTTTTACACAACTAGATACTTGGATTGCACTGACCACCCTGACTTTTTTAGAAATTGTTTTGGGAATCGACAATATTATTTTCATTTCCATTACCACCGGTAAACTTCCCAAAGAACAGCAAAAAAAAGCCACCAATATTGGGCTGCTACTGGCCATGCTTTTTCGTGTGATTTTGTTGCTAGGGGTTTCATATCTGATTGCCATGAAGCATTCCATTTTAGACATAGAAACTTCTTGGATCACGACACACATCTCGGGACAAAGTCTCATTTTGTTTGCGGGAGGACTCTTTTTACTGTACAAAAGCACCCGTGAAATCCACCACAAGGTAGAAGGTCATGCCGAAAACACCTCCACAGCAAACAAAGTGACTACCACGCTTTCCAAAGCCATTGTTCAGATTGTATTGATCGACCTGGTCTTTTCTTTTGATTCTGTATTGACCGCTGTTGGAATGACCAATGGCGTGGATGGGGCCCTTGTGATCATGATCACCGCTGTGGTCATTTCCATGCTCATTATGATGCTTTTTGCCAATCCTGTTGGAAAATTTGTAAACAAACATCCTACCATTCAAATGTTGGCCTTGTCGTTTTTAATTCTGATCGGCTTTATGTTGATTACCGAAGGAGCCCATTTGGCGCACACAAAAATTTTCAACCAAGCGATTGGAGCCATTCCAAAAGGATACTTGTACTTTGCCATCGCCTTTTCACTAGGTGTCGAAGCCTTGAATATGAAAATTCGAAAAAAATAACTTCTCTTTTTTGCAGTGTTTTAGAAGGAATCTTGCGTAAAAAAGAAGCCCACATACCACGCGTTGATCCCTGTTTGAAAAATTCTGATTTTGATTTTTGACTTTCGATATTTTTAGAACAATATTTTGTAAATTTGTGCTTTTAAAAATCGAAGCGAAAGCGCTTTTTATATGCAAGACTCAATGATTCTATTTTTTCAACGCAATACCACCGTATTTGCAGTACAAACACAAAAACTTTCTTCAGAAAATATTCAAAAATTAGTTTGGTTGTTCGGAAACGCAACCCAAGTCAATGCCACTGAAGTAGAAGGCTATTTTGTCGGGCCACGCAAAGAAATGATCACCCCTTGGAGTACCAATGCCGTTGAAATTACGCAAAACATGAGTATTGAAGGGATTGTAAGAATCGAAGAATTTACAAAAGTAGCCTCCAAAGACGCTGACATTGACCCCATGTTGCAAGTACTATACACGGGATTGCATCCAGAGATTTTTACCATAAAAACAGAACCCCAAGCGGTCCTAGAAATAGAAAACATTTCCGACTTCAATCAAAAAGAAGGCTTGTCTTTGAGTGACGATGAAGTTGCATATTTGGAAGGCTTGGCAACTAAAATTGGAAGAAAGCTGACCGATTCTGAAGTATTTGGATTTTCACAAATCAACTCAGAACACTGTCGTCACAAAATATTCAACGGAACTTTTGTCATTGATGGAGAAGAAAAAGAAAATTCTCTTTTTAAAATGATTCGCAAAACTTCTGAAACCCACCCGAACGGAATCGTTTCCGCCTACAAAGACAACGTTGCCTTTGTCAAAGGACCGAAAGTAACCCAGTTTGCCCCGAAATCGGCAGACAAACCGGATTTTTACGAAACCAAAGATTTTGAATCTGTCATTTCCTTGAAAGCAGAAACCCACAATTTTCCAACCACTGTAGAACCCTTCAACGGTGCTGCAACCGGTTCTGGAGGAGAAATTCGGGATCGTTTGGCCGGTGGAAAAGGCTCTTTGCCATTGGCAGGAACTGCTGTCTACATGACTTCCTATTCTCGTTTGTCTCAAAACAGACCTTGGGAAACCATGAACGAGCGGGATTGGTTGTACCAAACACCCATGGAAATTTTGATCAAAGCATCGAACGGAGCTTCAGACTTCGGAAATAAATTTGGACAACCGCTGATATCCGGTTCTCTATTGACCTTCGAAGCAGAGGAATCTACGACAAGCGCGGACTCTTTGCGTACCTTAGGATTCGACAAAGTGATCATGCAAGCGGGAGGAATTGGATATGGTAAAAACGAACAAGCCCTCAAAGACACGCCTCAGGAAGGAGATAAAATTGTGATTTTGGGAGGTGACAACTACCGAATTGGAATGGGAGGCGCTGCGGTTTCTTCCGCCGATACGGGTGGCATGGATAGCCAGTTGGAATTGAACGCCGTACAGCGTTCCAACCCAGAGATGCAAAAACGTGCTGCCAATGCGGTGCGTGGCATGGTAGAAAGCGATGTCAATCCAATTGTTTCTATTCACGATCACGGAGCTGGTGGACACTTGAACTGTCTGTCGGAATTGGTAGAAGACACTGGAGGAAAAATTGACCTCGACAAATTGCCTGTCGGTGATCCTACGCTTTCTGCCAAAGAAATTATTGGCAACGAGTCTCAAGAAAGAATGGGATTGGTCATCCATGAAGAAAATGTCGCATATTTGAAACGTGTCGCAGACAGAGAACGCTCTCCGATGTACACGGTAGGTGCGGTAACAAACGACGATCAATTTACATTTGAATCGGCTACCACCGGTGAAAAACCGATGGATTTGGCCATGAATGACATGTTTGGTAGTTCTCCAAAAACCATTCTCAACGACAAAACAATTGAAAGAAATTACGCTGCATTGCGTTACCAAACGGAAAACATTCATGAATATTTAGAAAACGTATTGCAACTGGAAGCCGTTGCTTGTAAAGACTGGCTGACCAACAAAGTAGACCGCTGTGTCGGTGGTAAAGTTGCCAAACAACAAACAGCCGGACCTTTGCAATTGCCATTGAATGATGTAGCAGTGATGGCTTTGGATTACCATGGAAAAGAAGGAATTGCCACCAGTATTGGTCATGCTCCGGTAGCGAGTTTGATTGACGAAGTAGCAGGATCCCGCAACGCCATCGCAGAGTCTCTGACAAACTTGGTTTGGGCGCCTTTGGAAGACGATTTGAAATCTGTTTCTTTGTCTGCGAACTGGATGTGGCCTTGTAAAAATGAGGGTGAAGACGCTCGTTTGTACAAGGCTGTTGAAGCGGTTTCTAACTTCGCCATTGAATTGGGAATCAACATTCCAACAGGAAAAGATTCTTTGTCGATGAAACAAAAATACTCGGACAAGGAAGTCATCGCACCAGGTACAGTCATTATTTCAGCTGCAGGACATTGCAACGACATCAGCAAAGTAGTAGAACCTGTATTCCAAAAGAATGCTGAAAATAAAATTTACCACATTGATTTTTCAAACGATGCATTCAAATTAGGAGGTTCTTCATTTGCACAAGCAATCGCTGGCATTGGGAATGAAAGTCCTACCATCCAAAGTTCTGAAAAATTCAAAACTGCCTTCAATACCGTTCAACAACTGATCAAAGAAGGACGCATATTGGCAGGGCATGATATTTCTGCGGGCGGTATGATTACCACGCTTTTAGAAATGTGTTTTTCTCAAAACAACTTGGGTGCCAATTTAGACATTTCTGCTTTGGGCGAAAAAGACAATATCAAAGCATTGTTTGCGGAAAACAGCGGTGTTATCATCCAATCTGCAGATGCAGACATAGAACGTATTTTAACGGAGCAGGGTGTAACTTTTACTCACCTAGGAAATGCCGTGAGAAGCAACGAAATTCAAATCACAAACCACGGAGAGACCGAAACTTTCAACATCCCTTATTTGCGGGATGTTTGGTTTGGGACTTCTTACTTGTTAGACGACAAGCAAACCGCCAACGGCTTGGCTACTGCGCGTTTCAACAATTACAAAGAACAGCCTTTATCCTTTGAATTCCCTGCTAGTTTTGATGGGAAACTTCCTGTCATTGATCATGGCAAACCGAAACCAAAGGCAGCCATCATCCGTGAAAAGGGATCCAACTCCGAACGTGAAATGGCCAATGCCATGTACCTCGCTGGATTTGATGTGAAAGATGTGCACATGACCGATTTGATCTCTGGGCGTGAAACGTTGGAAGATATACAATTTATTGGGGCTGTTGGTGGTTTTTCAAACTCTGATGTACTTGGATCTGCAAAAGGATGGGCAGGTGCTTTTAGGTACAATGAGAAGGCAAAAACAGCGCTGGAAAATTTCTTTCAAAGAGAAGACACGTTGTCTATTGGTATTTGCAACGGTTGTCAATTGTTTGTAGAATTAGACTTGATCCATCCAGAACATACAGACAAACCTAAAATGTTGCACAACGAATCTCGCAAACATGAAAGTGGTTTTACTTCCGTAAAAATTCAAGAAAACAATTCTGTCATGCTGCACTCGTTGGCTGGCACTACCTTGGGCGTTTGGATTTCGCATGGAGAAGGAAAGTTTCACTTGCCACAAGACGAGGCGAACTACCATATTGTCGGAAAATACGGATATGAAGGGTATCCTGCCAATCCAAATGGCTCCGATTACAATACGGCCATGATCACATCAAACAACGGTCGTCATTTGGTGATGATGCCACATATTGAGCGTTCTATATTTCAATGGAACTGGGCCCATTATCCTGGAGGAAGAAAGGACGAAGTTTCTCCTTGGCTCGAGGCTTTTGTAAATGCTAAAAATTGGCTCACAAAATAGCAACATACCCCCAGACGATCAATGAAGTTCGAAAAATTTTGCAGCTTAAACTTCAAATAACATGCTTAAAAATGGAAAAAAGATTCACACTAATTTTAAAGACCTTTATTGGATTGATCTCCAGCTCATCACTTTTGTTTTATCTCAACAAACCATGGTTTGAATTTCTCATTCAAGAAGATGGGGTTCTTGAAAACTTAACTGCCGGTACACTTTTGGTGAGTTCTTTATTGATTTTGATTCGATTTCTGAGCGTTGGAAATAAAAAAAACAGTCTCTGGAAAGCCTTCAATATCCTCATGATTGTCGGTTTGTTTTTTGGATTTGGGGAAGAGATTTCCTGGGGACAGCGAATTTTTGAGATAGAATCTAGTGAATTCTTCAGCCAAAACAACACCCAAAATGAAACGAATCTTCACAACTTGAAAATAAATGACATCAAAGTAAATCGTATCATTTCTGTTTCATTCTCAGTCATTTTTGGTATTTATTATTTATTTCTGTTGTGGATTTATAAAAAAGTCTCTTTTGTCAAAAGGCTTGTTCAAAAAATAGGAATTCCTGTTCCAACCTTGCCACAATCCTTCTTTTTTCTTGTAGGAACTTTGTTGATCTTGACCCTCTCTCATTCCAAAAAATGGGAAATTTGGGAATGTATTTTTGTACTTTCTTTTTTGTGGATTTTAATCGCACCATACAACACGGAGGAGAAACTATTTCGCTCTCAAAAATAACCGCGCCACACTATTCTATTTGTTCTAGTCTTTTGAATATGATTCCAAAGCTACCAAACGATGCATTGCACTACTTTTAAACTGTTGCATTGTAAAAAAAACTGCATTCATTTATCCAAACACCCCGAAATACAGAATAAACGCTTTTGAAATAAAACTTCCAATTTTTTTAAACCGAGCCGTCTTTTGGGGGATAGGATATTTGCTTGACTCCAAAACGAAAGTGCACACATCCGTGTTCATCTGAGAAATAACCATGCATCAAATATATTGTTGTGAACAACATAGCTTCTTAAAAATCGAGCGTCACTTTGCAATACATTTATTATTCAAAAAAAAATCCCAGAAGCGGAGCTTCTGACATTTTTCTACCCATTATTGATGCACTTTATCAGACCCTTATTCTTTGACAACTCTCATGATCTTTGTTGCCTCATTGACATTTATTTTTAGCAAATAAATTCCTGCTTTCAAATTTGACATATCAATACTTTCTGTCAATTCATCTTGTCTTAAAATCTCTTGTCCCATAATATTGTAAATTGTCAAATTATCAGGTATATTTTCGGATTCTATAAACAGGGTTTGTTCTACAGGGTTTGGAAAACACCTGATATCATCGGCAATGACATCATCCACGGAAAGGAGGATTTCATCTTCTTGTAAAAAGAAAATAGTCGAATTTAAAGTACTGGAACCAAAAATTTCCAAATTGTTGTCCCCATCCAAATCAGCACTATATAATTTGTTTGACGCCTCTAAATAACGCGCGAGCGATGCCTCAAAAGCAAAGTTTGAAGCTCCATCGTTTAGATACACCTTTGTGTATTCAGTGTCTTGAAAAACAAGGTCTTCGTGCCCATCCGCATTCAAATCGACAATCAGATTCGCACCCTCAGTATTCCCGGGCAAATTACTCTCAGAAAAGGTATAATCTACATTACCAAAATAAATGGCGTCATTAGGTCCAGATACAAGAAGATCTTGAAAACCATCTCCATCTAAATCTCCAAAAGAACGTCCTTGATAGCCGGTAATACCTGTGAGCTGCCCCGAATAGGAAAATGATCTGCTTTTATTATTTTTATGTATCCACATTCTATTACTAGGATTCTTAGTAAGGACATCTAAAAAACCGTTGTTATTGAGATCTACTGCATCGAATTCTTGGTAGGCATCCGTTACACGAAAAGCAACGTGACTAAAATTCGCATCCCCGTCGTTGAAGAGAATGTACGATTTATGCGAAGATGATTTGTACCAAATATCGTCGTAACCATCACTGTCCATGTCCGCTATACTTGCCACTTCAATAAGCCCGCCATCTCCACTAGAGATAGCCGTCGATGTAAACACAGGGCCTTCCTGTGGATCCACCTCACCACCGATCAAACCATTGGAATAAATCAACAATTCTGTTCCTGAAAACACAAGAATATCATTGTCTCCATCTCCATCAAAATCTGAAGCCTGTATGTCGGACATATCATCCGATAGAGCGGTCGTATCATCAATAATTCGTTTCGTAAAACCACCGTTGCCATCGTTTTCAAACCAAAAAAAACTGTTTGTTTCTAAAGTAGCCCCAATCAAATCAATATCACCATCATTGTCAATATCCACAGGCTGTCCTCCTATTGGTTTTAACGCTGTTCCTCCCTCCTCTGGTTCAATTAAATTTTTAACACCCATGGTTTGCAAGTCGCTCGCCACCGGAGCACTTACTTTGAAAGAATAAGTATGTCCGAATCCAAAAAAGCTACCTGTAGTGTCAGACAATCGCTTGCTGACGGTTACAGTTATCGTCTCTCCTGCAAAATAATTAGAGGAAGGCGAAAAAGTGACTACATTGTTGGACGTACTATACGTTCCCACAATACGTCCTGTATGACTTCCCTTGACAACAATGTTGTCTGCATTCACCGTTCCCACATCTATTGGACTACTAAAATTTAAAGTAATAGAGGCATTCATGGAGACATTGGTCTCATGAAAAGAGGGATCTAAACTTGTGAGGGCCAAAGTCTGTGCCCCCATTCCCGTTGCCATTGCTGAAAAAATTGCCAAAATTGTACATCGTAAGTAATTTTTTATCATAATCCTAGTTCGTTTAAAGTATTAACATTTACGCGAAAATACCTTATAGTACACTACAATGTCAGTATGAGATAAATATCTCCCCTAATCAACTTCTTAACCGTTGCTATTTTGGTAATATGTGGGAATTCAACATTATTCCTAGTAATTACAAACTGTATTCTTTCGCAATTGCATCTGATCGTCTAATCTCTTTCTTTAAATCCTATAAAACCCCTATTTATTTGACCTCCATTATTCTTTGACAACTCTGATGATCTTTGTTGACTCATTGACATTTATTTTTAGCAAGTAAATTCCAGTTTCCAAATTTGACATGTCAATACTATTTGTGGAGCCATCAATCCAAAGAACCTCTTGTCCTATACTATTGTAAATCGTCAAATTATCAAGTAAATTTTTAGATTCTATAAACAGTGTTTGTTCTACAGGGTTTGGAAAACACCTGATATCATCGGCAATGACATCATCCACGGAAAGAACTTCATCGTCTTCATTCGTAACCCTGATTACTTCTGATGCAAGTGATCTAAAATTATAATCACTTACAGAGTTTTCTACACTTACCGTAATTTCAGAAACAACATTTCCATCGAGTTCATCATCATTCATACCGTGCACTGTTACTGTTTGAGGCATGTTCCAATTGGTTCGTGTAAAGATCAAACTTGAAACATCTACCCCCACCTCGCTTGCATCATGTACGAACAAATTCACCACAACATTTGATTGAGGTTGAACATCCAATACTACTGTAAAGACAGATATAGCACCCGATTCTGTAACTACCAATTCATGTTCGCTCACGCTTATGGCGGCAGCATCGTCATCGGTGATTGTTGCTGTAGCTGTTGGGTTGGTTATTGCTATACTCTCCAATGAAGGATTTGAAATATCGAGCACTATTGTTTCGTCATACTCAATCTGAAGATCGTGCACTATGCTTACTGAATACGTGCCTTTGGTCTGACCGTTTGGTATGCTAATTTCTGCATTGGATGGGATTTCCAGATAATCAATCCCTCCTCTGGCACTACCTCTATTTTCATCAACTAAATCGAAGGTAATAGCACTTCCAGACTCATTTAATTTTGACAGAGTCACTTCAAAGATAAAATCCCCATTCTCGGACAGTATTGGTGTTTCAACACCGAGTTCTGCCGTAGCCTCTGTATCATCAATGATTGTTCCTGTAGCTGTATCCTTTATGATGTCTACAAGAGCAATTGATGGATTCGAAATTTGAAATTCAAGCTCTTTTTCCCCATCCAGAACTGCATCAGATAAGGTGGTCACAGCCATACTTCCTCGTGTTTCATTATTCGGAATTGTTACTTGCGTTTGAGTGAGTAATTGGTAATCTACACCTGCCACAGCTGTTCCTGCTGAAGTATCCGCAATATCTATGGTGATAGGTGCTCCTGTTGTATTTGAGGATGACAAAGCTACAACAGCAATCAAATCCTCTCCTTCTGCAACACTGCGCTCAAAAAAGAGACTTGCGTCAATACCTGTTGCTGTTCTTACATCATCCGAAATACTTGCTGTTGCCCTTCCATTTCCATTTACCGAAACAATCGCTGTAGGGTTCAATTGTAATGTAAAGTTCTCTATGCCTTCCAAGCGGGTATCTGCTAAAATAGGCACTGACAAAGTTGCGCTCTCAGCTCCGTCCTGAATGGTGATTGTTGTCGCAGAAAAGGTATAATCAGAGCCTGCAATAGCTTTTCCTGAACCTAATCCCGTAACATCTACAACAGGAATTTCAATCGGTGCCCCTGATAAATTTTTTCCATTCAAGCGGACGGATAATTGTGCTGAATCTGTATCCTCCTCACGTCCATTTTGAGTCCTTGAAAAAGTGGCTGTAAGTACTTCATCATTCAAAATGGTTCCTACTGCTGTAGGTGTTGTAATGAGTGCATTCGTAGATTCTGAATTGGCAATCATAAGCTCCACAGTCTCGTCTGTTTCTAAATCTGTATCATTTGTGATATCTAAAATAAATGTACCCGTACTAGATCCGCGAGGAATTCGAATTTTAGTAGTGGAATCCAAAGCGCTGTAATCCTCGCCCGAAATGGCAGTTCCCATATGTGTATCAGTAAGATCAAAGGACAACACAGCACCGGTTTCGTTTGGTGTATCTAGGGTCGCAGTAAACCTCATTCCAGTGGTTTCTCCTTCCTCTAGATTGCTGGCCGATAGCGCAACACTAAACTGATCATTGTCAACAATGCCCACCTCTACTGTTCCTCTTGCCATGATTATTTCTCCGATATCTTCTGGTTTGCTGTCAACTAAAATATTTAAAAACACGGTTTCTTCAATTTCCATAAGCTCATCGTCATTGATGGAAATTGTATAGGTGCCTGACTGTTGCGCTCCCATAGGAATGCTTATTTGGGCATCGCCAATTCCTACATAATCTTCTCCTGCCACAGCCGTACCAAACAAGGCACTCAAATCCTCCAAATTAAATACGATGGGACCTAATTCCGAGTAATTCGGTGAGGATAGGGTAACGGCGACTTCTATATCTCGAAGCCCCTCTTCTCCCGAAGTTAGCATCGACATAGTAGCCTCTAAATCGCTTCCTCCAAAATTCAGGATGTTCCCCTCTGCCGAGGCATTACCTATGGTTACCAATGAAGCGATGCTTGGATTACTGATTTCTAATACCATCGTCTCTTGAGGTTCAACAGCATTATCTGAAAGCACCTGTACAGAAAAGGTTCCGGTTATTTCACCGGCAAGAACTGTGATGCTTGTATTGTTAGGAAAACCGACATAATCTTCTCCCCGCGTGGCTGTTCCTGTTTCTAAATCATTGATGTCAAATGACACATCACTCTGCAAGGATTCCGATAGCGTAACTGTAAATTCTAATGACACCGGTCCTTCTTCATTCCCTTCGATAGAGGTACTTAAATTTGCTTCGACCAAATCATCTGAAACAATACTAGCCGTGACACTATTAGAGACAATAACAATGTCTGGATTCGAGGGATTGCTGAGTTTTATCTCCAAAGTTTCTTCTGGCTCTACAATGGCATCGTCCTGCAATGTGATAGTCAAAGTTGCAAAACTTTCCCCATTTGGGATGCTTACCTGGCTATTAAAAGGCTGAAAATCCTCTCCACTTGTGGCCGACCCGCCAACCATTGCTGCCATGTCAAATGTAAGAGGAGCTCCTGTAGTATTTGGGTTGTTCAAATTCACCTTTATTTCGATATCTTGACTCCCTTCGATACCATTTTGGATCACTTCAAGTCTTGCCGTCAGTTTGCCTCGATGTATCAGAATTTCATCATAGGATGTACTCATAGTTACCATTTCCATAGTACCGTCGCCATCTATATCCCCTACATCTACATGTTTGGCAACTACAGCTCCACCATTCGTGCGTTTGAGCGAAAATTTAGAATATCCACTCTCCGTATTCTTAAAAAAAACATCTGTATTATTATTGGATTCTGATATGGATACGACATTTACTTTTCCATCACCATCCATGTCCAATGCTTTCATATAGTTAGGTTTACCGCCGGTTCTAGCGATACTTATTGTCGAGCCCCAATTTCTGTTTCCATCATTTCGAAGCCATCGGGTATAGTCAGTCCAATGATTTCCATAGGCTATGTCAAGATCTCCATCATTGTCAAAATCTATAAGAGAAGACACGGTCGTTACATCGTTTGCGTGCTTCTGTTTTTTTGTAAAAACGTTCCCCCCTTCATTGAAATAGGTGTATACATTGTTTCTATGTTCTGAGGTGATCATGTCAGGCCTTCCATCATTATCGATGTCTCCGATAAAAATTTCTTCAAATCTTTTATTACCCTGCGTAGTACTCCCGATTACTTGTTCATTAAAACGACGCCAGCCATCCGAACCATTATTCCTATAAAGCATTACCTTATCTCCCCATTCGAAAGTTGCAACAACGTCAATAAATCCGTCGCCATCCATGTCTCGGTTTTGGAGACTCCGCATCCCTGTAGAATTCGTAGTTGTACTCAGAGCATCAATTCGAATCCTGCTCCAAGCGGAGACCATATCTCCTGGGTTTAGTAACCAGTAAAGATTCCTATCATTACACGTTACTATATCTAAATCTCCATCATTGTCTATATCGAAAATAGTACCGCTCCGAAGGCCTCCTAAACTATCAACGTCAAGGGGAAGTTGAACGGCTGCCGCATAATTTCCAAAACCATCATTCAGCATGTAATGAACCCTATTTCCAAAAACGATGACATCCAAATCTTCATCATCGTCAATGTCCGAAAATAGTACAATTCCTGCTCCAAGGTCGCCCGTATGTAAAACTTTAGATTGAAGACCATCTGACATATTACTCGGGGTTACGGCCACAATATATTCTGCACTGTACGGTTCCTGTAAAAACGACTCATCCGTTGCAGCTCCATTCCCAAAATTTTCTTCTACAGAAAGATAAACCCGCTCTCCAGCGAAGAAATTTCTTGTAGGTGATAATGTAATCGTTCGCGTATCCAATCCTGAAATATCGTAAGACATCGGACCGCTTTGTTCTCCATAAATATTTATTTTATCGATTATATTTGAGGCATTACCCACTGCGTTATCAAACGAAAACACAAAGCTTTGATTTGCGGTTATTGTAGCATTGGCAGCGGGTGCAATTTCTATTAAATCCAGAGCTCCTGCGTCGGCAATCGTTCCTGTTGCTGATGCTCCCGTAATACGAATATCAGCGTTGCTAGAATTGCTAATTGTGAGTGTTACGGTCTCTAGTTGCTCCAGATCGTCATCGCTCAGAACTTCGACAAAAAATGTCACTTCTGATTCCCCTGGCTCAATAGTTAGTTGCGTGTTTGGTGCAATGGCCAAATAATCTACTCCTGAGGTGGCAGTGCCCGTGCCTGCATCGGAAAGATCAAACGTAACCGCATGGTCCGAGGTGTTGGGAAACGTCAGGCGCAAAGCATACTTAACACCCCTAGGAGTGCCTGTTACCGGCGCTTTTTCTAATCCATCCTCTACATGCACGATACTTGCATTGGCAATGATTCTGTCTGGAAAATAAATACTATTTCGAATGCCTGTTTTTTGACGAACAATCATAGGCTCTAATCTTCTATCGCCATCAAAATCAGCAACGACTAGATCTCTTGATCCCTGTGATTCTCCATAAACTCTTCTATAACTCTCTCCTGCTCCGTCGTTTGCAAAAAGAACCACAAATCTTTCCCAATGCACTCCCGTAAAATCTAAATTTCCATCGCCGTCCATATCGGCAACCTCGAGTGAATAGGGACTAAAACCAAGATCTCCATGCATTCTCTCTTCCCAACGATCCCCTAAATTCACAAGCCAACCCACACTGCTTCCTTTACCAACCGCAACATCCTCATCGCCATCTTGGTCAAAATCAAAAACGCCAACGTATTCATAGC
>ERZ1046568.1471-NODE-1471-length-16821-cov-6.217166_pt1 | contig 16821 bp, 15 predicted proteins | sample MGYA00383092_ERZ1046568 | MGnify/ENA primary metagenome ERZ1046568 (study PRJEB29581, sample SAMEA5548362) | metagenome | biome: marine; feature: coastal; material: water | depth 1 m | study: Short-term variability in the microbial, nano- and picoplankton... | reverse complement strand
CTATGACAATACTAAGAGTGGAGAAGATAATTCTGGCATCAAGTCAAAAGGTACAATTCATTGGTTGTCAGCCGATAAAGCATTGCCATGTGAAGTAAGAAATTATAGTCACTTATATACAGACCCAACGCCAACGTCGTATGAAGATAAGGACTTCTTAGAGTTTTACAATAAAGAATCATTGGTGATCAATGACAAAGCGTTGATGGAACCAGCATTGAAGAATGCGAATGACGAAAGCAAGTTTCAGTTTATGCGTAAGGGTTACTATACAGTCGATCGTGATAGTACGAGTGATAAACAGATATTTAACTTGACCGTAAGCTTGAAAGATTCTTATAATAAGAAACAGAAATAGTAGTCAGCATTAGGCAGTAAGCAGTTGGCAGTGAGTAATTGGTAGTCGGCAGTGGTGAGTTATTGATTAAAGACTTAGAACTGCATACTGATACTAACGACGACAAATTGTGAAAGACTAGATACTTACATTTGCAGACTAATAACATTAATAATACATAAAGGCAATTGAGCCATTTCGATAAGAGAGAAATATGAAGTTTTTACATTCTATAGTTTGTAGTTTTTTATTCTTAGCCACTGTATCAGCACAGAAGGGAACTGTGAGAGGAAATATATTTGACAAAGATACTGGTGAGCCCGTAATCTATGCCAATGTTTACTTAGACGGTACTACTACAGGCACGAATTCAGATGTTAACGGATTTTTTACTTTGACAGATGTGGCTATTGGGAAGTACATTTTGGTAGCTTCATTTATTGGATTTGATACTGTCCGATCAGAAGTGGTTATCAAAAATAATAGAATAGAGAATAAGAATTTATTTATGTCGGAGAACTCTGTAAGACTCCAATCTGTAAACATTAGTGCAAAAAGAGAGAGGTCAAGATCTGAAGTGCAAGTAAGTACAGTCAGCATATCACCAAGGGAGATCAAAGCGTTGCCTTCAGCAGGTGGAGAACCTGATATCGCACAATATCTTCAGATATTGCCTGGAGTCGTATCTACTGGTGATCAAGGAGGTCAGATATATATCAGAGGAGGATCGCCTGTACAGAACAAAATCTTACTCGATGGATTGACTATTTACAACCCATTTCACTCAATTGGTTTCTTTTCAATATTCGAAACAGACATCATTAAAAATGTAGATGTTCTTTCTGGAGGTTTCAGTGCAGAGCACGGTGGACGTGTATCGGCTGTTGTGGATATACAGACAAGAGATGGTAATAAAAAAGAACTAGGTGGCTCTGTATCATTGAGCCCATTCCTTGCTAAAGTTGTATTAGAAGGACCATTAGCTACGTTTGATGAAGACAGTGGTAATAGTGCTTCATTTATATTGACATCGAAAAAATCACTTATCAATAATACATCTCCAACTCTATATGAATATGCACTGGATGATCCTGAGCAAGGTTTTCCTTTTGACTTCAGAGATACTTATGGAAAGGTATCTATAAATACTAGTACAGGAAGTAATTTCAATTTTTTTGGATTTAACTTTACTGATGATTACAATAATCCAGCTTTAGCCAATATAAGCTGGACTAATAATGGTGGAGGATTAAATTTTAGACTGATTCCTGCTAAGAGTAATTTAGTGATGGGAGGTACTCTAGGCGTATCTAATTATGGCATCAGTTTAATCGAAGATAATGATCCACGTACTTCAGATATCAGAGAGATATTAGGAGCCTTCGATTTTACTTTCTATGGGTCTAGTAGTGAATTTAATTATGGTATTGAGATTAGATCGGTACGTACAGAATTTGAATTCACTAATCCATTTAATATAAAAATTGATAATACACAGAATACAACTGAGCTAGCGACGTATTTTAAGTTTAAACAGAACTTTTCTAACAAAGTAATATTTCAACCTTCTGTTAGATTCCACTATTATGCCTCTCAGAGTAACTTGAGTATAGAGCCTAGATTAGGTTTAAAATATAATATTACAGACGATCTAAGATTCAAAGCCGCCGCTGGAGTATATACTCAGAATATACTTTCTACATCTAATGAGCGTGATGTTGTAAATCTATTCTCGGGATTCTTGACAGGTCCTGAGTCTCAAGTGTTTGGATTTGACGGTAAGAAGCTAGAAGATAAATTACAGAAGAGTAGTCACCTGATTGCTGGATTTGAATATAACTTTACGGATAATTTTGAAATAAATATAGAAGGTTACTTCAAAGACTTTCCTCAGCTAATCGTATTGAATAGAAATAAAACATCTAATACGGATCCTAACTATGCGGTAGAAACTGGAGATGCTTATGGCATTGATTTTACCGCTAAGTATACATTGCCTAGGGCATACTTCTATGCTACATATTCGCACGGATATGTAAATAGATTTGATGGTGAACAAGAGTATCCGACTGTGTTTGACAGAAGGCATAACTCTAATTTACTAGCTACTATTGATGTAAACGAAGCAGGTACTTGGCAATTTAGTGCAAGATGGAATCTAGGTTCTGGATTTCCTTTTACACAGACGCAAGGATTTTACAATTTCATAAACCTTCTTGGAGGTGTGGATACAGATGTGGTTACAGCTAATCCTGATGATGTTGGTATCATATACTCAGAAGAGCGTAATGGTGGGAGACTTCCATTTTATCATAGACTAGATTTATCAGTTAAAAAGAAGTTAGAAATTTCTAATTTATTTGGATTAGAGATAACCGCTGCTGTAACGAATGCTTACAATAGAGATAATATATTCTTCTTCGATAGAGTAGAGTACGAGAGACAAGATCAACTACCTATCATACCAAGTATAAGTGTGAAAGGGATATTTTAGAAAGTTCATGTTCAAGAATCAAGATCAAGTAAAGACAAATAAGGCGACAACTTAAATAAGATCAAGGTCAGAAGTAAACTTTGTTCTAAGTATGTGTGCGTAACATTACGGCAACAATTAATTATCCTAAAAAATGCCTTCAAGTTTAAAATTTTGAAGGCATTTTTATTTATCCTTTGATAATCTTGACAAGTATTTACAACGCTTGTATAATATCGTACTGCGTAATTATATGCATCTTACCAGATTCATCCTTTGTTATTACGGCAGGATTACTTTTAGATATATATTTGTTCAATTCTTTGACATTCATATCTGCATCTACAATAGGGAATGCATTACCCATAATTTCGGATATCGCTTTATTGCTATTCTTCATAGGGTTGCTTAGTATAAACTCCAGTAGTGCACTCTGAGTGATAGATCCGTGCACCTCATCACCTTCCACTACCGGAAGCTGAGATAAATCGTGCTCTTTCATCAGCGTGAGTACTGCTCTTGCTTTCTCTGTACGATCTATAGATATGAAATTATCTGAATGCTTTCCATTGATCAAATTCTTAACAGTAAGATCCACTTCTAACCATCCACGCTCTTTCATCCAATCATCGTTGTAGATTTTACCAATATACCTACTTCCGTGATCGTGAAATAATACAACTACTACATCATCCTCAGAGAGTTGATCTTTCATCTGAAGTATTCCACCCAATGCTGAGCCTGCACTATAACCCAGTAATAATCCTTCTTCTTTGGCTAATCTTCTAGCTAGTACAGCTCCATCTTTGTCTGATACTTTTTCAAAATGATCGATAAGGTCGAAGTCAACATTCTTCGGTAGTATATCTTCTCCTATTCCTTCTGTGATATAAGAATAGATTTCCTTTTCATCAAATTCACCAGTTTCATGATATTTTTTGAATACTGATCCGTAAGTATCTATTCCCCATATCTTAATATTAGGATTCTGTTCTTTGAGATATTTACCTACACCAGATATAGTTCCTCCAGTACCTACACCAACTACAAAGTGGGTAATTTTACCATCTGTCTGCTTCCAGATTTCTGGTCCAGTACTTTCGTAATGCGCCTGCCTGTTGGCGAGATTGTCATATTGATTGAGCCATACCGAATTAGGTATTTCTTTACTTAGTTTTTCTGCTACAGAATAATAAGATTTCGGATCGTCTGGAGCAACGTTAGTCGGGCATACTATTACTTCTGCTCCTACCGCTCTTAGTATATCAAATTTCTCTTGAGATTGTTTATCGCTCGTTGTAAGTATCGTTTTATACCCTTTGACACATGCCGCAAGAGCTAAGCCCATTCCTGTATTACCGGAAGTGCATTCGATTATTGTACCACCTGGCTTAATTTTACCTTCAGCTTCGGCTACTTCTAACATTTTGAGCGCCATTCTATCCTTAGTGGAATGTCCAGGGTTGAATGTTTCAACTTTAGCAAGTACTAAGGCATTTACGTCTGAGACGGTCTTTTCAAGTTTTACTAACGGTGTGTTTCCTATAGTTTCAAGGATGTTGTTTTTATAATCCATATTACATTTTAGTATTGGGTACAAAGATAACTTTTCTTGTCTTTAGAGATAACTAAAAAATTAGAGCTTGAGTTTAATTTTGTGTTATTCTTCGTATATCTCTAATATAACCTCACTACATATGACATTTACCAATTTAGGACAACAATATGATAATGAAGTATTGAATCCTTTGAAGTTCAAGTTTGCTATGTTCAAAAAGGTTTTTTATATACTCTTTTAGAGAGATAAAGTAAAAGCAATTGACTCTTAACGATGTGAGATTTACGTACCACATAGATGGTCGACACAGAATCTATTCAAATCTATTTATTTTGCCCCACAATCTGGCGTGGGGGAGATCTCAACTGGTCTCATGTTGGATGCCATGCATAGAGGTAGAGGTAGCTAGAGCATGTTAGTGATTGACTTCAAAGCTAAGTTTACTAAAAAAGCAATAAGTGCTATTACTTATACTTATGAAGATGGGCATAAGACCCAAAATGCAATCAATGATGCAGAACGAACTGGTGAGCCTCAAATCATCAATATGAGAACTATCGGAAGGATGTTTGATGGTGTGGTCGTAGGATAGTTAGTTATTATATGGAGTGTTAAGAAAAGGTCTTGATTATATCTGTGCAGAATATGATTTAACTAGTTTTAATTGATATCGTTTTTTATTAAACCATTCTATTCAGTTGTGGTTTACTAGATATAATTTATAAAACTATGTTCGGACTATTCAAAAAGAAATCACCAATAGACAAGCTTCAAGCTGAATACAAAAAGCTAATGGAAGAATCATTTCGCCTATCTACTACAGATAGAAGCGCAAGTGATGCTAAAAGGGCAGAAGCGGAAGAAGTTGCCAAGCAAATCGAGGAGCTTCAAGCATAACTTACTAGTTCTAAACACTATTCGATTATAGATACTTTCAGATTGTCGATAAAAACTACATTTTCTTTGTAGTTAGACCTTGTAAGTACTTTTATTTCATCGATATTGTTTTGCTTTACTTTGATATCTACGTGTATGATTTTCCATTCTTTGTTCCGAGATACATCTTGTAGTCGAAGGCTTTGGTATCTAAATACTTCGCCTTAGAAAGAAATTTAATATTATAAATTAGTAACGACTAGCCATTATTTTCTTCTACGTTCTTGGCTTTGATTAACACAGCCTTCACCATATCATTTTTATAGCGCTCCATATTTTGGGCGACATCTTCATCAAAAGCCCCCATTATTGAAGCTGATAATATGCCTGCATTCTCAGCGCCATTGAGGGCTACCGTTGCTACAGGAATACCATCTGGCATTTGTAGTATGGATAAAATACTATCCCAACCATCGATACTATTAGAGGACTTGATAGGTACACCGATTACTGGTAGGGTAGTAAGTGATGCTACCATGCCAGGTAGATGTGCTGCTCCTCCAGCTCCGGCTATTATTACATTGATTCCATTAGCTCTTGCCGCTCTCGCATATTCAAACATGCGGTCCGGCGTTCGATGAGCAGATACTACGGTCATCTCAAAATCGATACCCAACTTTGATAAGAAATCAGCTGCTGGTTGCATTACGGGTAGATCAGAGTCTGACCCCATTATGATTCCGACTTTTGCTTTACTCATGGATTATATTTTAGCGATGATTTTAAGAGTATCTTTCACAAATGTAGCTTTTTCAATTGCCTTATCTAGATCTTTGTCTACGATAGTTGCATGCCCCATCTTACGGAAAGGTTTCGTTGTACTTTTGCCATATAGATGTATGTGTGCTCCTGAGGTAGCAAGGCACTCATCGATGTTTTCGTAATGTGCTTCTCCAGTATGTTCTGGAGCACCTAATAGATTGACCATTGCCGCAGATTGTATCAGTGCAGTATCGCCAAGAGGCATACCTAATATCGCTCTGAGATGTTGCTCATATTGAGAGGTGATATTGGCTTCTATCGTATGGTGGCCACTATTGTGAGGACGAGGAGCTACTTCGTTGATCAGTAATTCATTATCCTTAGTGAGAAACAATTCTACAGCTAATAGTCCGATTATCTTCATCTCTTTGGCTATCGACTCTGCCAAAAAGATAGCCTTTGTTTGGATTTCTTCGCTTACTCTTGATGGTGAAAATAAATACTCTACTAAGTTAGCAGTAGGGTGAAATTCCATATCCACCACAGGAAATGACGATATATCACCTTGCGGATTTCGAGCAACGATTACAGCGATCTCTCTGTCGATATCTACTAAGGGTTCTATGACTGATTTGACATCTAACAAGTCTTGTAAATCGGATAAACTCCTTATGATATGTACACCTCGACCATCGTAGCCATCCGTTCTCGCTTTTTGCACAAATGGTATAGCAAGTTTACCATCTAACACCCATTGCTTGATCTCACTAGCGTCGGCAGCCAATACAAAATCGGAAGTCACCAAGCTTCGTTCTTGATAAAATTGCTTTTGCAAACCTTTATCCTTGATCATATCGAGTAGGTGTGGCTGTGGATATACCTTTTTGCCCTGCTTTTCTAAATCGTACAAAGCATCAGTATTTACCAGTTCGATTTCTACAGTGATGATGTCTTTATCTGCAGCAAAAGCCATGATAGTATCATAGTCTTTGAAAGATCCTTCTGTAAATGTCATACATGATGCAGCAGCAGGAAATGACTTGTCAGTATCTAGTACATGCATATGTAGACCCATCATTGATGCGGATTGGCCTAGCATTTTACCTAATTGGCCTCCACCGAGGACACCTACTTTTTGATTTGTATAGCTCAAGAGTTATATTTCATGTTTATTCTTATACGATGCAAAGATATGTTTAGTACCTGTAATCTAATAGATTATATGGATAACTTTAAATGCGATTATTTGTCTTTTAGGACTGAGATAATTAGTTCTGCAAAACGATAATAGGTCATCGCACTCCACATGAAGCTAGGACTCATGATTGAGGAAAAATTAAAATCTGTAAGGCCATATATCAGATAATTCCATGTATCCATTTAAAATCACAGAGAAATTAATTTAATAAAGTAGGGCTAAAACGAAAAAATCATTGCCCAATTTTTTAAAACAGTTATTACGAGATAAATGGCGTACATATTTTTTTGTTATACTTAATCATACTTCTAAGACACAATACAGATCCGTATCTAAAAAAAACAATGCGAATATTATCAGAGTATAAAATAAAGTTGTTCAAAAGAATATTGTAAATTGATATTGAATGAAAATTAAAGCATCTGAGCTGTAAAAAAAATAGAATATCACTGTATGGTGTCAACTGAGATAAAATATTTTTTAATCAGATTTGATTCATTGCTTTTTGCACTGATTGGATGACAATAAGACTTATATCTATGTCGAATAATATACTATCTTTCCGGTTAGCTTACATTTCAGCAGAGTAACAACAACTTATACTATATGGATATATTGAAACTAGGATATACGAAAAAATGGATTGACTATGGTTTTTTAACTGAGGAGATTCTGTCTAAGCAGATTGCTGAGTTTGAAAAAGAAGGTGGTAAACCAGTTGAATATTATCGATATAATTCATTTGTGAACTGGCTAAACGGAAGGGAAGCGCTTAACAATGAAGAGGTAAATAACTTTATACTGTTATGTACGGATGATAAAAATGATCGTATGTCTGGATCAGCAATCAAAGATCTATTTGTTTCCGACAAGATATCAGATGAACAGTTTGAAATTATAAAACTCAAATTACCTCAATTTGGTGAATGGACTGAAAAATTAATAACAAGAGAGGTTTTAACCAGAAGAGTGAATCGTGAGAGAATGTCTCCAGCTCTATTTAAATTATGCTATGATTATAAAGTAAAATATAAAGACAATCGATTGCTTATTAATATAATTAAGAAAACTAATGACTCTCAATGTCTTGCATTTTTTTCGGAACTAGACGTAGGGAAAAAATTAAAAAAACTTGCAAAAAATAAATTAACTAAATTGAATTAGTCTGTTACTTAATTCTCTGCGGAGTTCCAAACATCAGTTTGTATTTTTCGCATAATTGCCAAAATCTAAAAACAATATTTAGCTATGCCTAGTTCAACATTATTAATCAAAAATGGCCAAATCATAAATAGGGGAGTCATTTCTTCCGGTGATATCTTCATCAAGAATGATCGTATTGAGAAAATAGCTTCTACAATTGATATAGAGGCAGATACCGTAATCGATGCCGCAGGAAAATGGGTGATTCCAGGGATCATTGATGATCAAGTGCATTTCAGAGAGCCAGGAATGACGTATAAGGCAGATATCGCGAGCGAATCTCGTGCAGCTATAGCTGGTGGTGTCACTACATTCATGGAAATGCCAAATACTAAGCCATCAGCTCTGACGCAAGAGCTGCTTCAAGATAAGTATGATATAGCATATAGATCTGCTTACAGCAATTATAGCTTCTTTATGGGTGCATCCAATGAGAATATTGAAGATGTACTCAAGACTAATCCACAGAGTGTCTGCGGTGTCAAGGTATTTATGGGTTCTAGCACGGGTAATATGCTTGTGGATAATGAGAAAGTCCTTAACAATATATTTTCTAATGTAGATATGTTGATCGCTACACATTGTGAAGATGAAGCGACGATAAGAGCTAATATGGCTGCATTTCAAGAAAAATATGGTGATAATCTGAATGCTACACATCATCCATTGATTCGAAATACGGAAGGATGCCTCATATCATCAACTCTTGCATCAACTCTAGCAAAGAAGCACAATACAAGGCTTCACATCCTACATATAAGTACAGCGGAAGAGATAGCACTATTTACAAATAAGATCCCACTAGCTGAAAAACGTATTACTAGTGAAGCATGTGTTCATCATATGTACTTTACTGCGGATGATTATTCTAGATTGGGCAATAAGATTAAATGTAATCCAGCAATAAAAGCAGCGCATAATAGAGACGCGATACGCGCAGCTGTAATAGATGGCACTATAGACATTATCGCTACGGATCACGCGCCACATACTTTAGAAGAGAAAGAAAGACCTTATAGTCATGCGCCAGCTGGATTACCATTAGTCCAACACGCACTTAACATAATGTTAGACATGTATCAAGATGGTTTATTTACTCTAGAGCAGATCGTTGAGAAGATGTGTCATACACCAGCCATTTGTTTTCAGATAGGAAATCGTGGATATATAGATGAAGGTTACAAAGCGGATATTGCAATCATAGATCCTGATTTAGAATTTACGGTAGCGCCAGATAATATTGCTTATAAATGTGGTTGGTCTCCACTAGAAGGAAAAACATTTAAAGGAAAGAATGTCAATACCATTGTGAATGGAAAAATCGTCTATGATTATAAGACTCAACTTTTCCGTCAAGGATGTGGTGAGCGGTTAACATTTACTAGATAGTATTATTTACTTTAATCATTTAATGTATCATACAGATTATTAATACTCTGGTACCTACCCAAGTTTTTCCTATAATTAATATTATGTTAAGTAGAGCTTTGCGAGAACTATTGCTATTGTATTGCTAAGCTAGTTTTCTTTATGCCCTATTACTATGAAAATCTTTACTTAAAAAACAATTAAATAACTAATTGAATATATCGCTCATATATAAATGAAATGAGTAAGAATTAATCTATGGCTTGTATTAGTTATATGCATTGCCTTGATAACATATGATACATGTTGAATTTGCATACATTAACTACAGTACAAATGATATTAATGTAGTAATTCTTGTTGTTACGATTGCTATCGAATTCTATGGGAACACAAAAGTTATAATTTTCTACCTTGACAATTAATCTGATACTTTGGTAGTAGTCGAAAATTGAGCTCTATGAAGTTTGCACGTTTCTATCTCATTTTTGAGTTAGTAGTTTTTAGTTTACAACTTGGTGACGTATAATAGTTTAGGATATGGCGAGTTTTCCTCTTCCCCTATGCCCAGTATAGTGAAGTAATTCAATATCCTACTTAACATAATAAATAAGTACCCTACTAACTATGTTGTAATGTTACAGCTGGATATACTATTGCTGTTCATCCAGAATTAATTGATACGGCCATAATGATCGCCCCTTTGTTAGATACTGAACATGAGCCTATATTCTGGTTTTCCTATTTCGCTAAATGGCGCATGAAAAGATGGCTGTTGACTGATGAACCTAGAGTTTCTTTGACTGAGAAGTTTGAATGTGCATAGGCCTTGTAGGTTATAGAACCATATTGTGAGCTACTTAAACGGCCAACACAAGATAAATGCCTACATGGCCCCGCTCCTCCGAGTCTATAATACTGAATATAGCAAGCGAATCGATGATAACAGCTATTTAGCCCTTAAATTATATCCAGAGAAAGGGCATTTGATTTTGTGGGAAGAATTTGAATTGACTATGGGCCTAATTAGGGATATTATTTGCTAATTCCTCTTTTTCTTTTCTTTGATTTTACTCTTACCAAAAATGTCCTTTTTTGCATCAGATCCTAATACAGGCATAGGTCGTGGAGCTTCGTCAGACGTTTGATTGAAGATTTTATCAACGTATACCCAACTATCAATCTCTTGTTTATAGCCGACGAAACTGCCATCTGGAAGTTGTGTTGGTCCTTGACCTTCTATTCTTCCCATTCTAGTAATTAGATTGTCATAGACGATCATACCCATATTAGCATTGTAATTCAGAGTAACACTGGCATCAGCACTGTATGTGAGGAGTAATCTCGTTTTTATCTCATCTCGCTCACCTTCTATCTTTCTGACAAACAGCTCTTTACCGAATTTCACTTCATCTTCTTTAATAGACATGACATCAAGAACTTTAACTTTGTCAAACTTTGCAAATTGTCTATATCCAAATAAAATATAATCTGTCTTGCCAGCGCTAGTGAATGGCATAATATGATAATATAATGCTCCAAACCAATCTTGAGCTCCTAATTGCTCATATTCTAGATCGGATGTAATTTCTCCAGAATCATTAAGGGTGACCACCTTTCCATCTGCAAATTGGATATACCCATATGTTTTACTTACAACGTCATCATCAGCTACGATCCAGCTGAAGATTCTAAATTTATCATCTTCCGAGGTTAATTTAGAGATCCACTTCAAAGACTCGAATGGATGGTCGTATGATCCTGGTGTATTGAGCATTGTTTCAAATTGCTCTTTAAACAGATTAGCAGCCTTGAATCTATGGCTTGCTACAGTTGTATTTACCATTATGTCTGCATGATAAGCCAAATTTTCCTCTAAAGCAGCTAAGTTAACTTGGGATGATATAATAGTAGTCATGGCGAATGACATCGCTAGCGATAATAGAATTCTAGACATAATATTTAAATCTATTTGATATATATGGAGTAACGCAATATCTAATCCAATGATTGCAGCACTATCACAATTATTTCAGAAGCTTAAGAACTAACTTTCTGTATCATTTCATCGTAATTAGGTCTGTCTGCGGCAGATAGGTGAATGAATCTATCTACTATGTTACCCTTATCTAAAATAAAAATGCCAGGCATTTGGAAGCCATCACCTATAAATCTTAGAGAAGGTAAAGACTTAGTGTTCATACTAATATCAAAACCTCTAATTAAATTCTTAAGACCAAGTAATTGACTAGGACCACCTTTGGCTAATCCAAAGGACGAATATAACTCACAAGAGGGGTCACTAATGTGATCTACTCCTGGAAGCTCGTACTCTACGAAATATTGTTCAGCTAAGTTTATATCCGACATGTGGACTAATACCAAAGTGATATTAGCCTGTAATATTTTTTCTTTTCGATCAGCCAAATCATGTAACGCTTCTCTACAAAAGATACAGCCGAAATGACGTAAAAAAGTAAGCAGAACAGGGCCTTTATGCGATAACTTCAAAAGTGAGTCCCCATTTTGAGTTACTGCGTTTTCTATTATTTCTGAATTGATCATTTACACTTTATTATCAGGTATATATTAACCTTCTCTTCATTCAATTATTAAATAAATGCCCTGTTCTGCTTCTAATTTCGAGGTACTCGATTACTTAATTTTCATTTTTGTGAAAGTAGCCATTACAGATTTTACTGCATCCGCAGATTTGTGTAATAATTTCTTTTCGCTAGCATTAAGCTTAAGTTCTATGATCTTAGTGACACCGTTTTTACCCAGTTGCACTGGAGCACCTAGATACATGTTCTTCAGTCCATACTGGCCAGTCAGTCTTACACAAACTGGGAATATTCTATTTTCATCCTTTACGATAGACTCGACCATCTGAGCTGCAGCAGCTCCAGGAGCATACCATGCAGATGTCCCCATTAGCCCTACTAGCTCTCCCCCACCTTTCTTAGTACGGTTTACGATAGCAGTTAACTTTTTTCGATCTATTAGTTCAGTAACTGGGATACCTCCTACTGTAGTATATCTTGGTAGCGGCACCATGGTATCGCCATGACCACCCATTAGTACTGCTTGAATATCTTTTGGAGATACTTTTAATTCAGTCGCTAAGAAAGCTCTATATCTTGCTGTATCTAAGATGCCAGCCATGCCGAATACTTTGCTAGATTTAAGACCTGACGCTTTGAATGCCGCGTGAGTCATTACATCTAGTGGATTAGATACGATGATAATGATTGGATCAGCTGAGTGTTCCATGATAGACTTTACTACAGAGACTACTATTTTAGCGTTGGTAGCGATGAGATCATCTCTACTCATGCCCGGCTTACGCGGTATGCCAGCAGTAATCACAACTATGTCAGAGTTAGCAGTATCTTTATACTTGTCAGTGCCAGTGATACTTGTGCTGTAATAGTCGATAGGTGCTTGTTGCCAACTATCCAAGGCTTTACCTTTAGCGAAGTTTCCTTTGATATCAAGAAGAACGATTTCTTTCACGATGTCTTTGTGCGCAAGTACGTTGGCCACAGTGGCTCCTACATTACCTGCTCCTACTACAGTTACTTTACTCATACTGAATTGTTATTTACTATTTTGATTTAAAAGAATAATTAATTTGTAAAACTTAAAATGTCAAGATATTGTTACCCAAAAAAGCTATTTCAAAGTGCGTAAAATTTTTAATTTACTCTAGAAATTTTAATTACCTAATGAGTTAGAAAATCTACATTTTGTGCAAATGTAAGGAATGAAAAGATATTAAACTATTCTTATATATTAATGATGAGAATCTAGACTTATATGTCTTTTCGAATATATCTAATTGAGTAATAACAATGGTAATTGAGATTATATTTTACCTTAGATGTTTATAACGATAAATTAAATTAGATAACATGAATATTAAGCCCAGATTATTAATTCTAGCTCTATTTGTAGCGACTACAATCGTAACAGTAAGTGCACAACATCAACACCGAGGAGAATGTGGTGTAACATACGAGATGGAACAGCAATTACCTGTTTACTCCAAAAAAGATGTACAACTGTTCAAAGAAGCGAACCCTGAACGATTTGCTTCGATTAATATTCCTGTTATGTTTCACACTGTCGCGAATTCAGTTGGAGAAGGAAGAGTAAAGAGAAAAGATATACTAAAGTCTTTGTGTAGAATGAATAATGATTATGCTGAGCATGGAGTAGTATATTATTTAAAAGACGGTGGATTTAATGAGTTAGATAATTCAAACATATTTTCTAATGTAAGTATGAATGGTGATTTGGTGCAAACATTTAAAGATGGGGCTGCAGTGGATATCTTCATTACTGAAAACGCTGATACAGGAAGTAGTCTTGGTACTACACTTGGGTTTTATTCTCCAGGTGGTGATTATATCATCATCCGTAAAAAGGAAATGGCTGATAGTTCAGGGACTATGAGTCACGAAGTAGGTCATTACTTTTCTTTGAGACATCCACATTCAGGATGGGATCAACCTTATGATATAGAAACTTACGGTAATTCAGTACCTTTTAATACAGTGCCTGGTACCGGTGCTCTTATTGAATTAATGGATGGCTCGAATTGTGAAGATTCAGGTGACAAAATATGTGATACTGCTCCAGATTATTTATTAGGTTTTACTACTCAGTCTTGTTTTGATAATTTTGGTGTGTTTGATCCTAATGGTGATGCTTTAGAAAGCGATGAAACTTTAAGTATGGGGTATTTCAATAACTGCCCAAAGTACGTGTTTTCACCACAGCAAATCGATAGAGCAAAGTTAAATATTGCTAGTCCAGGAAGAGATTTCCTGCTTAATACTCATACCCCTAATGAAACAGAAATTACAGGAGATTTGGCTATAATTTCTCCAGGATTTCAAGAGACTGTAGAGACATATAATGGTGTCGAAGTTTCTTGGGAAGGGGTTCAAGATGCTGATTTATATTTAGTAGAGATCGTTAATTTTGCTGATCCTGCCGACTTTTATGAATACACAACACCTAACGAGGCTCTCTTTGTCACTGACCTTGAACCAAATAAGGTTTACTTCTTAAATGTTAAGCCTTATAATGATGCTTACACATGTTACCCAGAAGTAGGCCTTCCATTTCTAACTGGAGATGTTGAAACTTCTTTAAACGATCCTTCGTTCGTAAGTGATTTCGTTGTCTATCCTAATCCATCTCATACCAACCAAGATATCATTGTAGATATGATGAGTAAGTGGAGCGGAAATGCAACTTTATCAATATCTGATTTAGCTGGAAAAGTAATCAAGCATCAAGCGATACAGATATCTAATGGAAAGCAACAGTTAGTAACAAATCAGAGTGGTGATATCCAAAGTGGTATATACTTCTTGAAACTTTCTACAGTACAAGGAAATGTAACAAGAAAGATTGTAATACAATAAATGAGATAAGTAGTGAAGTATATACTTCATGACCTTTTTTAAGATATTTTATGCGACTCATCATTTTGGTGAGTCGCTTTTGTTTTGGTAAGATTTCTATGTCTTATACCAAGTAACTTATTATTAATTAGTTGCCGTCTTATGTCCAAAATATGATACTTTTGCACTCTTAATTATTATATAGACACTTTACAATATAATTATATATGAACTTACACGAATATCAAGGTAAAGAAGTATTGGCATCTTACGGAGTAGCTATACAGAGAGGAAAGGTAGCCAGTACTGTGGAAGAAGCAGTAACTGCATTTAAAGAGTTGCAAGTAGAGACAGGAACAGAGGCTGTGGTAGTAAAAGCTCAGATACACGCTGGTGGTCGTGGTAAAGGTGGTGGAGTAAAACTTGCCAAAAACATGGACGAACTAAAAGAGCATGCTGCTAACATACTAGGTATGATGCTCAAAACTCCGCAAACACCCGGCGGGATGGAAGGAACTGGTAAGTTAGTGAGAAAGGTACTAGTTGCGGAAGACACATATGCACCAGATTTTGACGCATGTAAGGAATACTACGTATCTATTCTTATGGATCGTACAAAGAAGAAAAATGTAATCATCTACTCTACTGAAGGTGGAATGGATATCGAAGCAGTAGCCGAAGATACACCAGAACTATTGCATAAGGAGTATATAGATCCACATATGGGACTTTTAGGGTTTCAAGCTCGTAAGATTGCTTTCAATCTAGGACTTAGCGGACAAGCGTTTAAAGAGATGACAAAGTTCATTACTAAGTTATATTCAGCATTCGTAGGATCAGATGCATCATTATTCGAAATCAATCCTTGTCTACACACTGCGGATGACAGAATTTTAGCCGTAGATGCTAAAGTCTCATTAGACGAAAATGCACTCTTCCGTCATCCAGATCTTGCAGCGATGCGGGATACTACTGAGGAAGACCCTACAGAGGTAGAAGCACAATCATATGGTCTTAACTATGTAAATCTTGATGGTAATGTAGGATGTATGGTAAATGGAGCTGGTTTGGCTATGGCAACTATGGATATCATTAAACTTAGTGGTGGATCACCAGCAAATTTCCTTGATGTAGGAGGTACTGCAGATGCAGCAAGAGTAGAGCAAGCTTTCCGTATCATCCTTAAAGATGATAATGTAAAGGCTATTCTTATTAATATCTTCGGAGGTATCGTAAGATGTGATAGAGTGGCTCAAGGAATAGTAGATGCATACAAAAACATGGGAAATATTACGGTGCCTATCATCGTAAGATTACAAGGAACTAATGCTGATATCGCAAAGACGATCATCGATAATAGTGGACTAGAAGTGCAATCAGCTATCCTATTACAAGAAGCTGCAGATAAAGTAAAAGAGGTTATCTCTTAGACGAGTATTTTTAAAAGGAAAACTTTGATGTCTTGGCTAGTTGATTCTGGTCAAGGCATTTTTTATACTTTTAAGATAATTTCATTCTGAAATATTGTCTAATATTGAAAAAATGCTCTAATTGTATTTAACTCATCAATATATAATGGTCGCCGGGTTTCTTAATTTTTAGTAAAAACCATAAAGTAAAATAACTTAA
>ERZ1046568.1467-NODE-1467-length-16857-cov-10.440662_pt1 | contig 16857 bp, 15 predicted proteins | sample MGYA00383092_ERZ1046568 | MGnify/ENA primary metagenome ERZ1046568 (study PRJEB29581, sample SAMEA5548362) | metagenome | biome: marine; feature: coastal; material: water | depth 1 m | study: Short-term variability in the microbial, nano- and picoplankton... | reverse complement strand
AAAGTCCTCATGCAGCAATGTATGAGGGCTTTTTGTTTTAAAAAAATATGAGTTCTTTTAAGTCTAAGACTCTTAGAGATTATCTAAAAAAACTAAACTTGTACCCATGCTGGCATACTCAGATACCAAAATACAACGTATAGTCCTTCACTATGTCGGAAATTCCTTTAATGAAGAGCTTCTGACTTTAGGAAATAACCTATTAGAATACTCTAGTGAGGTAGAAGAAGATCTCCTTTCCTACTTTTTATCATCATTTCAGGAAAATGAATTTTATAGATTTCATCACGAATCACATCTTAATCTAAATGAGGTGTTTGCTTATGCTGAAGCAATATTTGAGAATCCTGAGCACTTGATAGCTCACTCGAAGAGTATAGCAAAGCATCTCTATGAGCAAGGAAATCATCCCAAAATAAAAGGTGGTGAGTTTTACGTTGCCCTTATTCAAAATGTACTTCTCGAAGGAGAGCCCGTAGATGCTATTGGACTATTCAAGTCTGAAGTAAAAGACACTTTTCTTGATGTAAAAAATAATGATGGGAATTTTACTATAAATAGTCTTGAAGGGATACACATAAAGAATCTCGATAAAGGTGCCATCATTTTCAATACGGAAAAAGAAAAAGGATACACTGTAAGTGTTATAGATAACACCAATAACGGTGGGGATGCAAAGTTTTGGTTTGACCACTTCTTACACGTAAAGCAACGTGAAGATGCTTATTATCAAACAGAAACGGTGATGAACATTGCAAAAGATTTCATCACCAAGAAGCTGCCTAAAGAATTTGCAGCCGATAAAGCTGACCAAGCTGAAATGCTTAATAAATCGGCAGACTACTTCAAGGAGCAAGAGCAATTTGACCTGTCTGAATTTGCCAATGTAGTGCTACAGCACCCGGATATTGTAGATACCTTTCAAGATTTTACTACTTCCTACCAACGTGAAAGGGCTGTTAGCATACCAGAGAGTTTTGACCTTAATGAAACAGCTGTGAACAAGAAAAAAGGCGTATTTAAAAGTGTAATCAAACTTGACAAAAACTTCTCACTCTACGTGCATGGTGATAGAAGTAAAATTGAGCGTGGTGAGGATGAAAACGGCAGAAAGTTTTATACTCTGTGGTATGATGAGGAAAAATGAGTTGTTAATGGTTAATGATTGATGTTTCAAGAAAGACCACTAAACAAAAATGAAATAAAACTCCTCGAAAAAGAGTTGCAGATTAATGGTAATCGTAAGAAAAATCAAAAGTATCTAATAATTATTTGGACAACTATTGCAATCCTTGTTGGTAGTACAGCCTTCTACTTTGGAGATTTATCTGAAGGTGAAAGTTATGTGCTAATCGGTTCAATATTGACTTACATAATTATTAGTTTATGGAACTATCAACAAAGCTATTTCGAAGAAAAAAGGAATGGTATTAGCTTAAAATGGACCTTAGACAAAAGCGTTTGTCACTATCTGAAAGTGAAATCTCACGAGTATGTTCAACTCAAGGAATTTGAAGATGAAGGTACTCAACTCACTATCTCTTTCAAATTAATGAAAACAATATCCTATCTTTTGGAGGTCCTGATTTCAATCCAACTAAAGAATTCCCCAGTAAAGACTTTGAAATCGTTATAATACAAGGAAAATATGAAGAAATCGTGATGACAGAAATTTATTCTTTTGGTAAAAAAATTACAACCGACAAAAATAATAAATGGTCAAAAAAAATAGGATCTCTTGGCAAGCCCTTTTTACCCTAATCCTGAAAAATATACAATAGTGGAAGGGAAATTAAAAGACTTTGTAACAAAACTAGAAAACTCAATTAACCATTAATAACTAATAATTAATCTCACATCTTCTCCTTCAAAAACTGTCCGGTAACAGATGTTTTATTTTGGGCTAAGTCCTCCGGAGTTCCTGCAAACATCAAGTCTCCTCCACCGTCTCCCCCTTCTGGTCCAAGATCTATTACCCAATCCGCACATTTTACTACATCTAAGTTATGCTCTATTACCACTATACTATGTCCTTTGTCCACTAAAGCATTGAATGATTTTAAAAGCTTTTTGATATCGTGGAAATGTAAACCTGTTGTTGGCTCATCAAAGATAAATAGTACCTTATCCTTATTTTGAGACTTCGCTAAAAAAGTCGCTAGTTTGATACGTTGGGCTTCTCCTCCTGACAGACTATTACTACTTTGACCTAATTTCACATATCCTAAACCTACCTCTTGTAGTGGAAGTAGCTTGTTAACAATAGGCTTCTGACCCTTGAAGAATTCAATCGCTTCGTCCACTGTCATATTAAGCACATCAAAGATGTTTTTCTTTCTGAACTCAACATCTAACACCTCGTCCTTAAATCGACGTCCATTGCACTCCTCACAAGTCAGATGCAAATCCGCCATGAACTGCATTTCTACCACTTCTTCTCCTTCTCCTTGACAATTATCACATCTTCCTCCATCTACGTTGAATGAGAAATGCTTGGTCTTGAACCCGCGTTGCTTGGCGATAGGCATGGTGCTGAAAAGCTCTCTAATCGCATCATAAGCTTTTACATAAGTCACAGGGTTACTTCTACTTGACTTTCCTATTGGATTTTGGTCTACAAGCTCTACAGCTGAAAAGGAACTAAAATCACCTATGATTTCATTTACCTCTCCAATCTTCTGCGTACTGTACTGCTGTGTCTCTCTTAGTACCGCAGGATACAAAATACCTTTTACTAGTGAGGTCTTACCACTACCACTGACCCCAGTTACAACACACAGAGTGTTTAGAGGAAATTCTACGGTTACATTTTTCAGATTGTGTTGGGCAGCCTTTACCAATGTCACTTTATTGTTCCACTTTCTGCGTGATTTCGGCACTTCTATTCTCTCTATGTCATCGAGGTATTTAGCAGTTAACGTTTCTTTACCTTTCAGGCTTTCATAGTCGCCGGCAAATACTACTTCCCCACCTAGATGTCCTGCTTCTGGTCCCATATCTACAATGTAGTCTGCGGTTCGCATCATGTCTTCATCATGTTCTACTACCACTACTGTATTTCCTTTATCTTTTAGATTTTGAAGTACAGAGACTAATCTTTCTGTATCCTTGGAGTGAAGACCAATACTAGGCTCATCTAATATATAACTGCTTCCCACAAGACTACTTCCTAAAGAAGTAGCCAGATTAATTCTTTGACTCTCACCTCCACTGAGTGAGTTACTCAGTCTATTGAGTCCTAAGTAGTTTAATCCTACTCGAATTAAATAGTCTAGTCTATTTTCTATCTCCACTAAAATAGGCTTTGCTATTTCTGCTGCTTGTGCTTGTAAGGTTAACGCTAGAAAAAAATCACTCGCCTCTTTGATACTAAGTAAGAGTATATCACTTAAAGAAGACAGCGTCTCATCTTTCATAAAGACAGGGTTCTTTCCAGTGTTTTTTATCTTTATGAAACTTCCATCTTTTCTTATTCTAGTTCCCAAACAGCTAGGGCAAGTAGTCTTACCTCTATACTTGCTAAGCATAACCCTATATTGGATCTTATAACTGTTTTCTTGAAGATACTGAAAGAAATGGTCTAACCCTGCCACCCCTTTGCCTCCGTGCCATAGTAAGTTGAGTTCTTTTTTAGTCAACTCACTTATCGGCCTATGAATTGGAAAATTGAACTGCGTGCTATTATGAATAAAATCATTCTTCCATTCGCTGAGTGTCTCACCTTTCCAGCAGGCTACTGCATTTTCATACACAGATAAAGATCTATTTGGTATCACTAGATCTGGATCTATTCCTATAATACTTCCAAAGCCTTCGCACTCCGCACATGCTCCATAAGGATTATTAAAACTAAGTAAATTAACAGAAGGCTCTTCGAAAGTCATTCCGTCAAGTTCAAACTTATTATTAAACGTTTGGCTATCGTTTCCTGAAATAATGGTAGCCTCTCCACTTCCTTCCCAAAAAGCAGTTTCCACAGAGTCAGAGAGTCTACTTTTATATTCATCATCAGCTGTTTTAGCCTTGAGACGATCCACTAGTATAAAGTAGTCCTTACGCTTTTTATTGTTTACCTCATCTTCTATTCTCAACACTTCACCTTGGGACCATATTCTGTTATATCCTTTCTGCATAGCAAGTTCAAGATATTTTGCAGATTCGGTTTCGGTAGGTTTATAGCATATGTAAATCGGTGTGCCTTCCTTTGCTTCTAACACAAAGTTTATGACATCACTTGTACTATGTTTTTTCACCTCTTGACCGCTTACAGGTGATATCGTCTTTCCTATTCTAGCCCATAGCAACTTCAAATAGTCATATAGCTCTGTGCTCGTAGCTACTGTACTTCTTGGGTTTCGCGTATTTACCTTTTGCTCTATAGCTATACAGGGTGTGAGGCCTTTTATGTTATCGACCATCGGTTTCTCCAGCCTTCCTAAAAACTGCCTTGCATAACTACTCAAGCTCTCCACGTATCTCCTTTGACCTTCAGCATATAGTGTGTTAAATACCAAGCTAGACTTTCCGCTGCCTGACAAACCGGTAACCACAGTAAGTTTATTTCTTGGAATGGATACATCTACATTCTTAAGATTGTGTAAATGAGCATTTTGTATTTCTATGTACTTCTGTTTTGTCATGTAAATGTCCGTTTGTCAAACAAAGGGTCGCAAATTTGCCTTAAATAGCCCATAAATGGAACAATAATTTGTGACTTTAGATTTTAGATTCTATATTAGTCGTAATATAATAAAAAACAACGCCTATAAGTAATACCTATACTCTTTAAAAAACTTTCTTTTAAACTTTTAAACCGTAGGTATTATGCAATCATTAAAAATTTCTGATCAATCGCTGGTAAAACAGTATGTACAAGGCAACGAGGCGTGTCTTGCAATGTTAATCAACAGACACAAAGACCGTATCTTTACTACTATCCATCTCATAGTAAAAGATACTTATATAGCAGAAGACCTCTTTCAAGAGACTTTTATTAAAATCATTAGAAATCTCAAAAGGGGTAAGTATAACGAGGAAGGTAAATTTCTCCCATGGGCTATTCGCATCGCTAGAAATATGGCTATCGATTATTTCAGAAAAATGAAAAGGATGCCAACAATAACTGGAAGTGACGGGGACGATGTTTTCCGTAAAATAAAACTTGCAGTTGATAACAAAGAAGAGCAAATCATCCGTACAGAAAAAGAGAGTATGGTTCGATCTTTTATTGATAAACTCCCACCAGAACAACGTCAAGTATTGATTCTTCGCCACTATGGAGACCTTAGTTTTAAGGAAATAGCAGAGATGACAGGTGTAAGCATAAACACGGCACTAGGTCGTATGCGTTATGCTTTAAACAATATGCGTAAAATGATGGAGCATAGCCCATTAAGAGCGTAATTCTATCAAAAGGCATAATATAAAAGACCGTTGTTAACTATAACAGCGGTCTTTTTATAGATAACACCAAGAGATAAATTAGTCTTCTCTTCCTATTCTATCTACCTCCTTTAAAATAGAAGGGATTCGATACTCTCCGTGCATATCCCTAACCCATTCCGCAGCTTCCTCTAAGTCACAACCAATCGCAGAGACATACAACGGATTATCGCTCTCTCCCCTTTTAACTTCTCTTACATATTGCACATTATTATAAAATCCCCTTTTGGCTACACCAATCACTGGATACATCTTATCTACAGCTTCATATACATACTCCCCAAGACCTTTTTGATCTTCCCCTAGTTGCACGTGGCTATCTAATATGATGTAATCCACTTTGTAATGTTTTACTTGGTAAATGACCGTCATCACACAAGGCAGTTCACGCTTATAAAATTCGCCTGGAACATACTCTTCTACTTCGTCTATGGTCGCTCTTATCACCTTAGTTGGCTCTGCATCTTTCCATTGGAATAATACACCCACACAAGTTGCTCCGCCCTCTTCACGGTAATAAATATCAATAGCTAAATTCATTTTAGTTTAGTGTTTCAAAAACGGTCCAATCCTTGGTTCGTAGGTGTTTAGCCAAATTAAACCAAAATTTGCATTCATTCAGGACAAATGCATCACTAGAAATAACAATATGGTCTGAATCAGCTAACGCTTTATCAGGATTATAGACCAATTCAATATTCCAATTAAATCCAGTTTCTTTTGCAACTTCAAAAAGTAAGGTTTTGATTCGTCCGCTATTGGAAACGGGTGTATCAAAATACCTTGTTACTAAATCAGTATTTAGGGACACCAAGTATTGACCAACTATATTTAGTACTTCTTTCGTTTTTTTTACCTGTTTGTAAGAACCGTGAACTCCAGAAAGATCGCGATATGCACCATCGCTGCCTTTAAGTATACATCCTCCAAAATAAGCAGTTTCTAATAGAATAAGTAGGTTAAACCCATCTATATCTACTTTTTTATTGGTTAAATTTATTGGATTGCACTGTTTGTTTACTCTTTCTAGAATGTCCTCTTGGGATACCGACATACCTCTTAGAGCTTTTTTCTGTCGAGCATTTAGTCGATATCTATTGCCGCATAAAGATACAGCTGGGCGTGCACCGTATACCCTAGTGAGCAGATAATTTAAATCCTTTACTGCTTCAGATATTACCAGTCTTGACTTTGGACTTCCAAATAGAAAATCATCGTTGGGAGATTTTCCACGATTCCTTGAAGTAGAATTGATGTCATCCATAGTTCATTACTGTCTAGTGGCTCTATAAATGTAGCCTACGAGGCAAATATGACAATAAATCTCTAATTATAGTTCAGACAAAAGTCCATCAATATGCTATTATCCATTGAAAACATGCGATGACTTTCATTGATAAAACACCTGCTATATCTTGCTAATTTCAAATTCATAAGCTCTTACTAGTTTGAATCGTTAAGAAGTTTATAACCTATATCACTCCTAACTCTATCCACACCTTTGTTCATAAAAAAAACAATGTCCATACTACCCAATGAACGCGATGTATACTACATTTGGGATTTACACCAAAGACTAAATTTTTACCAAATTTAAATGGCTAATAATCAATATAATGAGGACAGTATACGGTCATTAGACTGGAAAGAGCACATCCGTCTGCGTCCTGGTATGTACATCGGAAAATTAGGAAATGGTTCCTCGGCAGAAGATGGTATCTATATCTTAATGAAAGAGGTAGTAGATAATTCTATTGACGAATTTATGATGGGTAATGGTAAGCGTATAGAAATAAAGCTTGCGGACAACAAGGTTTCTGTTCGAGACTATGGGCGAGGTATTCCACTTGGGAAGGTAGTAGACGTTGTCAGTAAGATAAATACTGGTGCAAAATATGATAGTAATGTATTTCAGAAATCTGTAGGACTAAATGGTGTCGGTACTAAGGCAGTAAATGCTCTTTCCTCTTATTTCATGGTAAAAAGTTATCGTGAAGGTGAGAGTATGACCGCTGTCTTCGAGCGTGGTGAATTACAGAAGGAAGAAAAAGGAAATACCGATGAAAAGAATGGTACATATGTAGAGTATACTGCAGATACAGATATTTTTAAAACTCATAAGTATATCACAGAATACATTGATAATCAGATGTGGAATTATGTATACTTGAATGCAGGTCTGACTATAAATTTTAATGGCTCAAAGTATTTCTCTAAAAATGGGCTTTTGGATCTTTTGGAAAGAAAGACAAATGCAGAAGAGATAAAATATCCGATTATTCATCTAAAAGATGGTGATATTGAGATGGCTATTACACACGACACGCACTACGGTGAGGACTATTACTCATTTGTAAACGGCCAGAATACTACACAAGGAGGTACACACGTCACCGCTTTCAAAGAAGCTCTAGTGCGTACAGTGAGAGACTTCTATGGCAAAAATTATGACTCTACCGATATTAGAGCCTCATTGGTATCTGCGATATCAGTACGAATACAGGAACCTGTCTTTGAATCTCAAACCAAGACAAAATTAGGAAGTACAGAAATAGCTCCAGGTGGAGCTTCATTGAAGGCGGAAATCAACCAATTTGTAAAGGCAAAACTTGACAACTATCTGCATAAAAATCCTGATACAGCGGAAGCTCTTCTGAAAAAAATTCAATTGAGTGAACGTGAACGTAAGGATATGGCCGGTGTCCGTAAAATTGCTCGTGAGCGAGCTAAAAAAGCAAGCGTTCACAACAAAAAGCTAAGAGATTGTAGAGTTCACTTCACGGACGAAAAAAAGGATAACCGTCTAGAAACAACACTATTCATCACTGAGGGGGATTCAGCATCTGGAAGTATCACTAAAGCAAGAGACGTGCAGACGCAAGCTGTTTTCAGTCTTAGAGGAAAGCCTCTAAATTGCTTCGGATTGAAGAAGAAAATCGTTTACGAAAATGAAGAGTTTAATCTTCTGCAGCACGCACTGAACATAGAAGAAAGTATCGATGACCTGAGGTACAATAAGATAGTAATAGCTACAGATGCGGATGTAGATGGTATGCACATTAGGTTACTTATCCTTACCTTCTTTCTACAGTTTTTTCCAGATTTAGTGAGAAAAGGCCACGTTTACATCTTGGAAACTCCACTATTCAGAGTAAGAAATAAAAAAGAGACGATCTACTGCTACTCTGATAGGGAAAGAATAGATGCTCTAAGAAAACTAGGTAAGTCTGCTGAAATAACTCGATTCAAAGGACTAGGTGAGATTTCTCCTGATGAGTTTGGAGGATTTATTGGCGAAGATATACGCTTAGAACCTGTACTACTTAGTGAAGATGCGAGTATCACCAAGATTCTCGAATATTATATGGGTAAAAACACCCCTGACAGACAAAAATTCATCATCAATAACCTACGTCTTGAAATAGATGAAACTGGTGAAGAAGAGGCTTTGCTTAAAAAAGAAAAAGAAGAATCTGAAGCTGCATAAATAATGGACGAAAACGAAGAATTGGAAGAGAGTTTGGAGCAAAATCCAGAAGAGAAGGTCACCAATATAGATCTAAATGACGGACAACGTGCTGTCAAAGGAATGTACGAAGATTGGTTTCTTGATTATGCAAGTTACGTAATCCTTGAACGTGCAGTACCTCATATCAATGACGGTCTAAAACCAGTACAACGTCGATTTCTTCACGCTATGAAGGAAATGGACGATGGTAGATATAACAAGGTAGCAAACGTAATTGGTAGTACAATGCAGTACCACCCTCACGGTGATGCCGCAATTGGCGGTGCAATTATCAATATGGGCCAGAAAGACCTTCTCATAGACTGCCAAGGAAACTGGGGGGATGTGCGTACTGGTGATAGTGCTGCAGCCCCAAGATACATTGAAGCTAGACTTAACAAATTTGCCCTTGCAGTTGCATTCAACAAGCAGACTACTGAGTGGCAGAAGAGTTATGATGGTCGTAAAAATGAGCCAATTACACTTCCGGTAAAATTCCCACTCCTACTTGCTCAGGGCGTGGAAGGTATTGCTGTAGGACTGAGTACTAAGATTATGCCACATAATTTCATCGAATTGGTGAAAGGAAGTATTAAAATTTTAGAAGGAAAAAATCCTACTATTTACCCTGACTTTCAGACAGGAGGACAAGTAGATGTATCGGACTATCAAGATGGACGTAGAGGTGGTAAATTAAAAGTAAGAGCCACAATAATAGAAAAAGATAAGAATACCTTAGCGATTACAGATGTACCATACGGCACAACTACAGGAGCACTTATTGAAAATATCCTGAAAGCGAATGATAAGGGAAAAATAAAAATAAAAAAAGTCGTAGATAATACAGCTAAAGACGTTGAGGTAGAAATCCAATTACCCAATAACATATCTACAGACAAGACTATAGACGCCTTGTATGCATTTACCAATTGTGAGACTTCTATATCTCCCAATGCTTGCATCATTGTAGACGATAAGCCTCAGTTTTTAGGTGTCTCGGATATACTAAAAATTAACACCGAAAATACTGTAGATCTTTTACAACAAGAACTTGAAATTAAAAGAGGAGAACTTGAAGAGAAATGGCATTTTAGTTCCCTTGAAAAAATCTTTATCCAGGAGAGAATATATAGAGATATAGAGGAAGAAACCACTTGGGAAGGTGTTCTCTCTGCCATAGACAAAGGATTGAAACCTCATATTAAGCACTTAAAACGTAAAGTTACTGAGGAAGACATCATCCGTCTCACCGAGATTAAAATTAAACGAATCTCAAAATTTGATAGTTTTAAAGCGGATGAATTACTTAAAGGAATTGAAGAGGCTCTTGCCGAAGTAAATAATCATCTTAATAATTTAACAGAGTACGCAATAGAATACTATAAAGACCTACTTAGTAGATTTGGTAAAGGAAAAGAACGTAAGACTGAGATAAAGGATTTTGAAGAAATCAATACTAAAGTTGTAGCTGTAGCAAATGAAAAATTGTATGCAAATCTCAAAGAAGGTTTTGTAGGCACTGGCATCAAGAAAGAAACCTATATATCTGATTGCTCAGATATAGATGACATCATTGTATTTCGGAAAGATGGTACCTACTCAGTCAGCAAAGTATCCTCGAAGGCATTCTTTGGTAAAAACATAATACACGTGGCTGTATTCCGTAAAAACGATGATAGGAAGACATATAACGCCATATACACCGATGGAAAAAGTAAGAAGACTTACGCAAAACGTTTTAATGTTACCAGCATTACAAGAGACAAAGAGTATAACATAACCAAAGGAAATGATGGTAGTAAACTGCACTATTTCACCGCTAACCTCAATGGAGAAGCTGAAATAGTAAATGTATATCTTCACTCCTCTTCTTCTGCTCGCAATAAATTATTTGATTACGATTTTGCAGACCTTCAGATAAAAGGAAGAGCTAGTCTTGGAAATATGGTGACGAAACATCCGGTAAGAAAAATCGACTTAAAAGAAAAAGGTGTTTCGACATTACCGGGTAGAGATATTTGGTACGAATCAAATATTGGTAGACTTAATGTACACGAAAGAGGAGATTACTTAGGTAGTTTCCACACAGATGATCAAATTCTAGTGATTTACGATAATGGTGAATATGAGCTAACTACCCATGAATTGACTAACCATTATGCAAACAAGGAGATTAAAGTTATAGAGAAGTATGATCACTCTAAGAATCTAAGTATCGTTCACTATGATGGGAACAGCAAGAATTACTATGTGAAGCGTTTTAACATAGAGACTACTACACTAGATAAACGGTTCTCATTTATAACAGATGGATGGGGTAGTAAGATGATCTTAGCAGCTACCCATCACAAGCCAGCTATTGAGCTTACCACTAAAACCAAAAGTGGTGAGAAGAAAACAGAAGAAATTGACCTTGAGTATTTTATAGATATAAAAGGCTGGAAAAGTCTTGGAAATAAGTTGTGTGGTAAAGAATTTGTAAAAGCAAAACTCCTACCTCCACCTCCACCAGAAGAAACTCCTAAAGAGGAGGACCCTAATAACGATGGAGGATCAGACATTAGCTCCTCACCAGAAGATAATGTTGATAAACCTCCTTTAAAACCAGAAAAAACTGAAGCTCCAAAGGCAGATAAAGAGTCTAGTAAGGATATCAATCAGACTGCAGACAGTATGGGAGATTCAAATGAAGTTGCTGATGGCGAATTGCCGGAACTACCATCGAAAGAAAAAAAGGATGATACATTTACATCTGGAGACCAAATAAGTTTGCTTTAATATGGTAGTAAAACGCACCTTCAAACAACTTTCGTTAATTCATATCATAATTTGTATTAGCACTGCATTGCTAGTAGGAATACTGTACACACTTAAAAATCAAGATACATTAAATCAAAATAGTGAAGATTTCTTGATACTTGAGATGATTGTTCCATTATTAGCTGTTGTCACCTTTGCCGCAGCTTATTTTTTTGGAAAAATGCAGTATAAAAAAATAGATAAGTCAGCGGACTTGGACACAAAATTCAATGCGTTTAGAATAAGCAATATCGTACTTTGGGCTTCTTTAGAAGGATCAGCTATTCTAGGTGCTGTAGGTTTCTATCTTTCTGGAAGAATGAATTTACTACTATATAGTCTAATGCTTGGTGTATTTCTCATCTATTTCAGACCACTAAAATCAAGAGCAGTGGAGTTCTTGCAACTGTCGTCTGAAGAAGCGGACCAACTAGATGACACCATATGAGCAAAGAAACATTTAGAAGAAAAGTACTTGGCTCATACTTTTCTCTATTTCTACTAAAAAAACTGCCACTTGCATACATAGCAGGTACAAAACTTACTAAACTAGATGATTCTGGAAGTTTAACTATGTTGAAATTTAAGTGGATAAATCAGAATCCATTTCGATCAATGTACTTTGCAGCCATGCATATGGCCGCAGAATTGGCTACTGGAATAATGATCCTTCAGTATATGGATACTGACTTTAAATTTTCAATGCTCCTAGTCAACACTTCAGCACAATTTCAAAAAAAATCTGTCGGGAAAATATCGTTTGAGTGCAATTCAGGAGTTGAGGTTGAAACTTTTATGCAAGAGTTAATGAACTCTTCTGAAGGTCACACTGTTGTCTTGCCTGTGACTGCTCGAAACGAATCCAACGAAGCGGTTGCTAATTTTGAATATACTTGGTCGTGTAAAAAACGATCACAATAGCAACTATCCAATATCAGACTCAGACACCAATACCTTATACTCGGAGTACTAGCCATATTCTGGGGGAGTTCTTTTATCCTTATGAAAGAAGGACTGAAGTCTTTTTCAAGTGTCCAAGTAGCAGCATTGCGTATGTTGCTTGCTGGACTAGTTTTATTACCTTTCATAAAACTTAAAGAAGTAAAAGAGGCAAAAAAAGATTGGCTATATTTTGCAATATCAGGCATACTTGGGAGTGGTGCCCCTGCCCTACTATTTACAGCTGCTCAAGTACATATTTCAAGTTCACTTGCTGGAGCTCTTAACGGACTTATGCCACTTTTTGCTCTGATTACTGGAGTATTGTTTCTAGGTGTAGCATTCGATCGATTCAAATTAATAGGCGTCATTATTGGTTTAGTGGGGGCTTTTCTTTTATCGAGTTCTGAAGGCTTTTCATTTAACAAATACTCAATCTTAGTAATCTTAGCAACGCTTTGTTACGGTATAAATGTGAACATTGTTAAATACAAACTAGCAGCTTACAAGCCTATGCTTGTGACAGCGTTACCATTAGCACTACTAGCAGTATTGAGTAGTTTTATTCTTTTTTACACAGGATTAGAGGTTAATATAGCTGACAAACAATATGTAAGTTCTGGTATTGCCATAATAATACTAGCTGTAATAGGCACAGCACTCAGTCTGGTGATGTTTAACCGTTTAATTAAAAACACAACTGCCGTTTTTGCTTCATCGGTGACCTATTTAATTCCAATCGTAGCTTTGTTTTGGGGTTATCTTGATAAAGAACAGATTAGTCTTTTCCAGGTAAATGGACTTGCTTTCATCTTAATAGCCATTTGGCTAATCCGCAAAAACTAAAGGCACACCAATATGGTCAATAAGCATTTTCGATTAGGACATAACAATTGTAGATATTGATATACTGTAAGTAAACTCAACAAAAAATGTAAAACTTAATATGAAATTCAATCACGAACTAACCAACAGAAAAGTATTGAGCTATGACTCTTACAGAAAACATATAGACCAATTACTTACTGAAAATAAAACAACTGGAGAAAATCACAGTGAAGCTATGATTGGTTTTACTAATATGAATGTAACTCGTATGAATAGGTTAGACAAGAGGTCTTCCTTAAATGAAGAGCTATCTGATGCATTAGCAAAACTACCGGTACAAAAGTGGCTAGTTATATCTGAGGCTTGGTGTGGCGATGCAGCTCAAAATTTACCCTGGATTGTGAAAATGGCAGAAGCAAATGATAGAATAAGCTTGGAAATTATACTACGTGATGAAAATCTGGACATAATGCATGAATACCTTACAAATGGAGGAAGAAGTATTCCAAAGCTTATTGCAATTGACCAACAGAATGAAGTAATATTTGATTGGGGCCCAAGACCTCAAAACGTACAAACTCTTTATACATCATTGAAAGAACAAGGCCACGACTATAGTGAAATATCAAAGCAGCTGCACACTTGGTACGCTAAAGACAAGGGACAATCCATACAATCTGAATTCAGTAAATTAATAAGTACTGCAACTCCTGCAGTATAGACCTAACCATTTGTATAAAAGTATAGGAATTATATTGATAAGTTTTTAACGCAAAACTTGTCAATAGTGCGACTTTTAGATTTTATTTGACAACCTTTTATAAAGTACAAGACCGAAATGAAATTTATCGTTAATACCAACCTATTGCTGAACAAGCTGCAAAGTGTAAGTGGCACTATAGTTTCTAAGCCTGTAATACCAATTTTGGATCATTTTCTTTTTGATTTGAAAGCAGGAAAACTAACTATTACTGGTACTGATCTGGAAACGTCAATGAGCACCTCTCTTGATGTGCAGTCAGATGAGGATGTGAAAATAGCCGTTCCTTCTAAGTTGTGCATGGATACCTTAAAGGCTCTACCAAATCAACCGGTAACTTTTACAGTAGATTCAGACAACAATAGTATAGAACTAAAGTCTGAGTTTGGCAGATATAAACTTGTTGGTCAAAATGCAAGTGACTTTCCAAGAATTCCTGATACCACTTCTGAAAATAGTTTTACTATGGAAGCTGGCACTTTATCTAGTAGCATATCACAGACCATTTTTGCCTCTGGCAATGATGAACTAAGACTAAGTCTAACAGGAGTCTATGTTCAATTGTATAATGACAACGCCGTTTTCGTAGCTACTGATGCAAATAGACTGGTAAAAGTAGAAAGGTCAGACGTCAAGCCTGGAGTAGAAACTAACTTTATCCTTCCAAAGAAAGCACTTAACTTATTAAAGTCTAATCTTCCTCAAGATGATACAGAAGCAAAAGTAGATTTCAACGATAGTAATGCCTTTTTTAGTTTCGGTGATGTAAGACTGATCTGTAGACTAATAGACGAGAGATACCCCGACTACAAGGCTGTCATACCTGCAGATAATCCTAATAAGCTATCTGTAAACAGACAAGATTTTCTAAGTTCAGTGAAGAGAATCAGTATTTTTGGAAATAAAACAACTAATCAAATTAATATTAAAATCACAGGAAGCGAATTAACGATTTACGCTGAAGATTTGGATTTAAGTAATGAGGCTGTTGAAAGATTAGGGTGTGACTACTCTGGAGAAGATATGGAAATCGGGTTTAATTCGAAATTGCTTATCGAGATGCTCCAAAACATTAGTACTCCAGATATCATAATAGAGCTTAGTACTCCAAGCAGAGCAGGTAACATACTGCCTACTGATAATATTGATAATGAGAATCTATTGATGCTCATTATGCCAATGATGATTTCTAAAAATGACTAATAAAGCTTTGTAAGCTAACCGTCATTTGAATGTCAAATTGAGATGTTAGAGATTAATTCCCTTAATGATTCCTATTTTTGTTGTAGACTTTAATTAGTCAGAAAGCCAATCTAAAGCCTCAGTACAAGGTACTGGGGCTTTTACTTTTCTAAACATTTGGTGTCATGCTTAATAACTTCAACCACATATCACCGTATTACCGTTTTCTTTCAAGATTGGTTTTTGGAAATTCAATTTTATCCAGCCAACTTCATCTTCTGAAATACCTACCACCTACAGGCAGAATGGCCATCATTGGAGGAGGAAATGGAGAAATTCTTAATTATATCTATCAACAAGCTCCTACTATCGAAATACTCTTCGTAGAGGCTAGCTCTGGTATGATCTCCAAAGCAAAAAAGCTACAATATAAAAAGCAGACAGTCAGCTACCTTCATAACTCCACATTTGAACTCGAAGATTTTTGTCCAGACCTCATCTTTCTCCCATACATACTAGACATGTACGATGAACAGGAAATCTATAAGATCGTTCATTGTCTGATTGCACAAAGTCAGAAAAATACAAAATGGTTTGTCTCTGATTTCTCAAAAGACAAAATTTCAAATGGTACATGGTTCAATAAATTGAGACTAAAACTGTCCATTATATTTTTCAAAATCACCACAGGACATAGGTTAAGCTACTTACCTGACATTTTTAATACATTAGTAAAAGCTGGCCTTAAATCGCTGGAAATCAGTAAATACGAATCTGTTTTTTTGAAGGCAAGTCTTTACATTTCGGAGTAGACATACTATTTGGATCAAGTTTTGTATTATCCTTAAGAAAAGGAGGAAGATTATGCAGTCGAAGATTATTACAGTTTTTACATTTATCCTGACATTTGGGATGCTAAACATATACGGTGGAGCCTCACTCAACGGATATTTAGATTATTATGGCCATTTATTACCTACTATATATGACCAAGAATTACATAACCTGAACTTTACAACACTTTCTCAAAAGAAAGTCAGTTCAAAACTCGAGGATTTCAGAAACTCTAATCTTACTCAAAGCACTAGAAAAATAAGTTTTCAAGCAAAAAAATTCAAAATGGATGATCTAGCAGTGGTACTGCTGACGGATAAATTAGCTAACAGTATTACTCGCGATACCGAAATTAATGAACAAGTTTTTATAAAATTGTATTGCTTAAGGATTTAGGCTACGATGTTATTCTAACTCGAACAGAGAACACGCTTAATTGCTTGGGGAATTTATCCTTCTCACCCGACAGATTCGTTTACATCAAGTACAATAATAAGACTCTCAAATACTAAAACTTTAGAAACAGAGTGAATAAAGGGACACATTTGATATTCAAGGATAGTCA
>ERZ1046568.1466-NODE-1466-length-16859-cov-9.234289_pt1 | contig 16859 bp, 19 predicted proteins | sample MGYA00383092_ERZ1046568 | MGnify/ENA primary metagenome ERZ1046568 (study PRJEB29581, sample SAMEA5548362) | metagenome | biome: marine; feature: coastal; material: water | depth 1 m | study: Short-term variability in the microbial, nano- and picoplankton... | reverse complement strand
TCCTTAAACGCAAGGCATCGCACCGGCCGGATTACAGCCTAGATATAGACCTCGCATCGGTTGATTGCAATTAGGCAAAAACCATCTTTGTCAAAAACGGCTTTGCCAGTTTATAACATGCCCGAAAAATCATCTGGCAATGTGAAGGGAACGCCATATATCCAGCCCTCTTGCTGCGCCGCGCATTTGATATCAGCCGAAAGGCAAAAGCTTGATGCCGTGCTAAAATGCCGCAAAGCCGCCGCCGCGATGATGGCATCGGCTTCATCAGCATCATGCCCCATCGCCCGAAAATCGGCTGGTACGCCATCACTGCCATAACCGGCAAGCGCCTGATTTAGAAAGGCCGGATCGGCAGCAGCTTTTTTTGCTGGCACCATGCCAAGCCGGTAAAAATAAAAGCTGGGGAAAATTTCCACCAAAACCAGATTGGTCTGCCCCGCAATAATGGCGTCAAAAGGCCAAACCGAAAGCCGCGCCCCCAATTGCTGTTTTAATTGGTGAAGCAACCGCATTCCGGCAAGTGAACCTGTTGATACATTATCAGCCCCAACCGCCTTGAAGGTTGGTGATGGGCTTCGTCCCGCCGCCCGCGCCGCAATTTCAGTAACCCGGCGGCGGCTGGCATAATGCCGCGCCTGATAATGTGGCGGCGCTAAATAGTACTCGCCCCATATCGCATGCCGAAACATCGCCCCACCATAAAGATCGGGCTGGCCATCATTCACCTGATCAACCATGGCCCACAGCGAAACAACATCGGCAGGTGACAAATCAGTTTCCGGAAAATAGCTGTGCTTATCGGCAAACGGATGGGCAAAGGCGAAATCAATTCCCACCAAAACTGGCTCTTCTCCTTTGGCATTTTCAGCTATTTCAACAAGATAATCAAAAACCTGCTGGCGTGACCAATATTTTGACAAGGGTGGCGATACCCGCAATGGCACCCCCGTTCCAGGCATGGCATGCGCAAGCTGCAATCCGGCATGGGTTTTTGCTTTGGCGCCTGACCAATCGATCCCCAGAAAGGCGGAAAAGCCTGATGAGTCCGCAATTCGGCTTTTCATATGAGACCGCAAAAATCTATGGTATCACCAAGCATGAAAAGTCCTTTTGCAACTGCCATCTAAATTATCTTGCCTGCGGGCAAAGCTAGCCCAGTTGGCGGGTGCTGTTAAGTTATTTGATTTTAGGTATATCTGCCGTGACCTCATCGCAAAATCCAGCATCTTCTCCAACTAAAGCCGCAGCCGATCCGGCCTTGTTTGACCTTCTTGTTCTTGGCAGCGGCATTGCCGGACTTGCTGCGGCTCGATTGGCCGAAGATGACGGCAAAAGGGTTTTGCTGATCGACAAGGGACGACGGCTTGGCGGGCGAGTATCCACACGGCGGCAAGATGGCTTTGTTTTCAATCACGGTGCCCAATTTGTAACAGCAAAAGGCACCGAATTTGCCAGCCTTTTGGCCAAGGCAAAAGCAGCTGGAAACATCAAAGACTGGCAAATCAATGATGATAAGATCGTTCAGATCGGCACACCGTCAATGCGTGATTTGCCGCAATTCATGGCAACCGGATTGATGATCCGCCAACAAACCGAAATTACCCAAATTGCCCATCATGGCGGCCATATTGGTTTTTTTGACAAGGATGGTCTGGTGGCCACTGGTCGCCAAGCGATCATTACCGCGCCAGCAGCACAAACCGCCAAGCTTTTGGCCGATATCTATCCAGAACTTGCTGCCACCGCTGGCCTTGCCAGATATGATCCTTGCTGGACAATCATGCTTGGGCTTGAGGGTGATCATGGTCTTGGCACCGTACCATTGCGTGACGAGGCGGCTGGCATCGCGCTTGGCGTGCCCGAATTCACCCGATCAAACCAACAATCCAGCCTTGACGCGCCCGCCCTTACCATTCAGGCAACTGGCGCATGGAGCCAGCAGCATCTGCAAGATGACCCGCAAATGGTAATCAAAATCCTGTGTCAAATCTGGCAAAATCTAGGCGGCAAGCCGCTTGGCAAAATTATCACTTCGGCAGCGCATCGTTGGCTTTATGCCAAAGTCACAACCGCCGCGCCAAGCGATGCGCCGCGTCTTAGCCATGACGGGAAATTGGCGATTGCCGGCGATTGGCTTGGCGGCCCGCGGGTTGAGCAGGCCTTTGATAGCGGCCGGCAAGCCTATCATCATCTGCGCTGATCACTACCGATCACGGCACCAGCATTTAATATCGCCCACATAATATCGACGGCAAAGCCTCTAGCCCATAGCCGCACCCGCACCCGCCATGCTATAGACACCAAAACCGCCATAACGAAAATTGTTCCCATGATTGACGTCCTAAATATTTCGATTCCGTTCTTTGCGCTGATCTTTCTTGGGTTTGGCGCGCATGCAATCGGGTTTATCGACGCGGCTGGCGCGCGCACAATGTCTAGATTCGCATTTTATGTCACGCTGCCGCCCTATATGTTTTTGAAAGTATCGGCAAGCGAACCGTCAAGCATTCTGAACTGGGGGTTTGTCTGGCGCTATGAAAGCGGCACGATCATCATGTATCTGACCGCCGCTGCGATCGGCTATTGGCTATTTCGTCTCAAACGTCTGGAAAGCGGTATTTTCGGGTTGAATGTGGCCTATCCGAATTATGGCTATATGGGCATTCCGCTTGCCATTCTTGCCTTTGGTGATGCCGCCGCCTTGCCAATGGCATTGATCTTATTTGCCGATACCATCGTGCTTTTGGCGCTTACCTCTTGTTTTGTGGCTGGCAATGATGGTGGCGTTACCGAGTCGGTGAAACGGATTGCCGTTACAATGGTCAGCAACCCGCTGGTGCTGGCGGTTATGGCGGGGCTGTTATTTTCCGCATCGGGTCTGGCCTTGCCAAAGATTCCCCAGCAATTTGGCAGTCTTTTAGCCGGTGCCGCAGCACCTGTTGCCCTTTTTGCGCTTGGTGCCACGCTATTTGGCCAGCCGGTGCGGGCGGCGGCGGGCGAAGTGACCGCCATTTCCCTGTTAAAGCTGATTGTTCACCCACTTCTGGTCGCCTTTTTCTTTTTGGCGATACCGGGTCAAGACCCGCTTTGGATCAAGGTTGCAATTTTATCGAGCTGCCTGCCGGTTGCCGCGAATGTTTTCATGCTTGCCAATCATTATGGTGCCTATACGGGGCGCACCGCATCGGCCATTCTGGTCAGCACGGTTTTTGCCAGCACCACCGTGCCAGTCTTTTTATATTGGTTGTTTTATGGGCAAGGCTAACCTGCCAAACACAAGCCCTCGCCGCCATGCAGCCGCCATGCAGCCGGTGTGCGACATATCGTCTTGCCGGTCGGGTTCATGCCTGCCAGCATTTTACCCAACGCAATCTTATGATAGAGTCCGCCGGTAGATTTAATCGTTCGGATGCGCGTTATCTTTTAACCGAAAGCTGTTTGATGTCATGATTGCCGAACTTGGACATTTTGCCCTTATCACCGCGTTTATTCTAAGCCTTGCACAAGGTGTTTTGCCGCTTTTTGGGGCTGCGCGTGGCAATAGCGCCATGATGATGATTGCGCCGGCAGCAGCGATCAGCGTCGCGCTTGCCGTGGCCTTTTCGTTTGGCGCGCTCGTCTGGGGCTTTATCACGTCAGATTTCTCGCTTGCACTTGTTGCCAATCATTCACATTCGACCAAGCCGATGATCTATAAGATTTCCGGCACATGGGGCAATCATGAAGGCTCTTTGCTGCTATGGATTTTGATCCTTGCCATTTATGGCGGGGTTCTGGCGCTTGGCGGCAGCGCCATGCCAATGGCATTAAAAGCAAGAATTCTGGCGGTTCAAGGCATGGTCACGACCGGCTTTTTGGCCTTTAGCCTATTTACCTCAAATCCGTTTCTGCGGCTTGCCAATATACCGCTTGATGGCAAAGGACTGAACCCGATTTTGCAAGATCCGGGTTTGGCCATTCACCCGCCAATGCTGTATCTTGGCTATGTTGGCCTGTCGATGGCGTTTGCCTTTGCCGTTGCGGCGTTGATTACCGGCGAGGTTGATCGTCTATGGGCAAAATGGATGCGCCCGTGGATTATGGCGGCATGGTGTGCGCTAACCTGCGGCATCGCGCTTGGCAGCTGGTGGGCCTATTATGAACTTGGCTGGGGCGGCTGGTGGTTTTGGGATCCGGTTGAAAACGCATCATTGATGCCGTGGCTTGCTGCGACTGCCTTGCTGCATTCGGCAATTGTTGTTGAAAAACGTGGCCAGTTAAAAAGCTGGACCGTGCTCCTTGCCATCATGGCCTTTTCGCTATCGCTTGTCGGCACCTTCATTGTGCGATCAGGCTTATTGACCTCGGTTCACAGCTTTGCTTCTGATCCGGCGCGCGGCGTTTTCGTGCTCGCCATTTTGCTTTTTGCCGTTGGCATTCCTTTAGCACTTTACGCATGGCGTGGCCCGCAATTGGTCACGACTGCCGATTTCACCCTGACAAGCCGCGAAGGCGGGTTGATTGCCAATAATATGCTTCTTGTTGTGGCAACGGCGATTGTGCTTCTTGGTACCTTCTATCCGCTTGGGCTTGAAATGGTGACTGGTGCGCGCATTACCGTTGGCCCGCCCTATTTTGATGCTACTTTCAATCCGGTCATGGCGCTTTTGATGGTCTTTATGGCAATCGGGCCGGTCATGGCATGGCGGCGGGGTCAAACAGCGCGGTTGCGGCCAGTGTTGATCTGCGCTGCGGTTGGTGCAGGCATTGTTGCGTTGGCGGGGTCAAGCTTTGCCTTTGGGTTTGGCATTGGGCCTTTGGCAGCGTTGGGGCTAATCGGATGGCTTGGCGCGGGCATTGGCGCCGATATCTGGCAGCAGCTAAAACCAATTGGCACAGCCGGCATCGGCGCACGCGCAAAGCGCATCCCGAATGATGTGATTGGCATGTGGGTGGCGCATTTCGGCGTTGTGATTTTCATGCTTGGTGCCGTTGGCGATAATCTTTTCAACAGCGAACAGGTGGTGCGGGCAAAACCGGGTGATGTTATCCAGATTGCCGACCGCAATGTAACCTTTAACGGGGTAAAGCAGGTCGAAGGGCCAAATTACCAAGCGCTTGCCGCGCAGCTCGAATATCGCGATGAAGATGGCCGATTATTCGCCCTTCTGACCCCTGAAAAACGCGTCTATAACGCCGAACGCCAGACCACAACCGAGGCGGCTATCCGGCCAACCTTGCGCGGTGATGATTATGCCGTTCTTGGCGATGGTGACAGTAAAATCGGCTATACATTGCGCCTCTATTACAAGCCACTTGTCAGCTGGATCTGGGGCGGGGCGGTGATCATGGCACTTGGTGGGTTGATTGCCGCATTCGGACGTCAACGCGCCGCAACCAAACAGGCAAGCCCGCAGCGAAATGCAGCAAGCGCCCTATCCACGCCCGAAGGTGGTGCCTGATGAGCCAGCTGCGCCTGTCATTCCTGTTGCCGCTTGTGGCATTTGGCATTCTGGCCTTGGTTGGCGGGATGGCGCTTTACGGCACTTTATCGGGCAGTCGTGACCCAACCCAATTGCCATCGGTGTTTGTTGATAAACCGGCACCGCAAACCAGTTTACCGCGGCTTGTGCAAACCGGATCAGCAACCGGCAATAACGTGTCAGTGACGATGTTTCAGGGCAAACCAGTTTTGGTGAATTTCTTTGCGTCATGGTGTGCGCCTTGCCGCGCCGAAGCACCCGCGCTGGAAATGCTGTCAAAACGCGTTGCCATCCTTGGCATTGCCTATAAAGATCGCGGCGAGGATACAACCGCCTTTCTACAGCAATATGGTAATCCATTTCAGGCGATTGGCATGGATGCTGATGGCCGAACCGGCATTGAATGGGGCGTTTATGGCGTGCCGGAAACCTATCTTCTTGATGCGAATGGCGTGGTAAAGCTGCGTCATGCAGGGCCACTGACCCGCGGTGTTCTTGAAACCACGATCTTTCCGGCATTAGAGGCGCTTGGATCATGATGATGGCAACGGGATTATGGCGAACGCATATCCTCATCGGGATTGCCCTTTTGAATATGGCCATTGGCCTTGTGTTTATCAGCGCCACAATCACACCAGCTCGCGCCATTACCGCCGAAGAAATGCTGGCCAATCCGGTTCTTGAAGAACGCGCGCGCAATCTATCAAAACAATTGCGCTGTCTTGTTTGTCAAAATCAATCAATTGATGACAGCGATGCCGATCTTGCCCGCGATCTTCGCCGCGAAGTTCGAAGCCAGATTGCCGCCGGTACCAGCGATGACGCAATCATTGACCAGCTTCGCGCAAAATATGGGGATTATGTGCTGCTTAACCCGCCGCTTGATCGGGCGACATTGTTTTTATGGCTTTCCCCGCTTGGATTTATCATTCTTGGTGGGCTGATTGTGATGATGGCACGTCGTCAGCGCGGTGCCGCCATTGCCAATGAATTGGACGCTGGCGAACGCGCGCGTATCGAAAAAATGCTGGCAAGCCGCGACAGTGAAAATAGGCCAAAAACATGACCACGCAAATTTTGAATAATCTGTCACTTGCCAGCCTGCCGGTGATTATCGGTGCGATTGTCATCGGGCTTGGTTTGACCGGGCTGTTGCTGTGGATTATCAGCCGTGGCCGCCCACATCAATCGACCGACATACAAACCGCCGCGCTGTTCAGCAAAATTGATCTTCTGCAGGCTGAACGCCAGCGTTGCGATGCCGATCACGCCAATGGCAGCATCAGCGCCGACGAATATGCCAGCGCCTGCCGTGACATTGACCGGCGGCTGCTTGGGCTCAGCACCGAGATGGACCGGCTTGGGCAAAGTGGAACGTCAATTTTAACGCCGCGCAATATTTCGATTAGCCTGCTGGTTCCGGCATTGTCATTGGTGATTTATCTTGGCATTGGCAACCCACAAAGCCCCGACCGCCCTTTTGCCAGCCGTAGCGCGGAAATCACCGCTGCCAAGGCAGGTGCCAGTCAAAACCAGAACGCCGCAGCAACCGCACTTCGTGATGCAATCAAGGCGACCGAAGCATCACCAAATGATGTTGAGGCATGGCTTTTATTGGCTCAGGCAGCGGCGAATGTGAATGATAATGAAACCGAAATCCGCGCACTTCGAACCGCCATCGACATCACCAAAGGCGATATTGCCATCACCTCGATGCTTGCCGAAGCATTGAGCCGCGCCGCCGATGGACAGGTTACAATCCCTGCCCGCGCTTTGATCAAAACCGTTCTTGAGGCTGATCCAGCCGAACCGCGGGCGCTGTTCCTTGCCGGTTTAGCGGCATTTCAAGATGGTGATTATGCCATTGCCATTGGCCAGTGGCAGGCATTGCTAGCCGTCTCAAACCCTGATGCGCCATGGGTGACGCTTGTTCGTGAAAATATGCAACGTGCCGCCGAGGCTGGCAATATCACATTACCGCCAGAACAAGCCACCGCCGCCGCACCGGCCGGACCCGATGCCCAAGCGATGGCCGATGCTGCCAATATGACCGAGGCTGAGCGCGATGAGATGATTGCCAGCATGGTAAAACGGCTTGAAGACCGGCTTGTTGAAACGCCTGATGATACCGATGGCTGGGTTCGGCTTGCCCGCGCCTATGATGTTCTTGGCCAGAATGAAAAGGCACTTGAAGCGCTTGCCAATGCAGCCCGATCAGCGCCTGATGATCTTGACGTCCAGCTAAGCTTTCTTGAATTGATCCTTGCGTCTGGAACCACATCTGCCGATATCACACGGGCCACAGCCGCGCTTGCCGCCGCCAAGAAGATTGCGCCAAACAATCCGCAAACGCTGTTTTTTGAGGGGCATCTTGCCCGCCTTGCCGGCGATAATGCAACCGCGCGGATTGCATGGACGGCATTGCTGAAACTAATGACGCCAGATTCAGGGCCGGCCAAGGCGCTTGAAGCCGAAATCAACAAGCTGAATTAGCCACCACCTCTTTGGATTAAAGCGCCTGTTTCAATTTTGCAGCATCTTGTTTGACAGCGTCAAATTCGGCACGCAAACGGGCAATTTCAGCCTCTGATAAAAGCGCAATATTGGAATAATCCTTTTTCCAATCAGCCGCCCCCGCCCATTGTAGCGGTGATTGCTTGATCGTTCGCGGCGCGGTTGCATCAACCAGCAAATCAACCGCCAATTTCGCGGCAAGATCCTGCGAAGGCTGGTCATGCGGTAGACCCGCACCATTGCCAAGCGGTAAATCATTAAACAAAAGGCGCGGTGCCCCAACATAGGCAATGATGTCGCGCGCACAGCCCATGATCACCGTTGCAATACCAGCCGCTTCAAGATGTGCCGCCGCCAAAGCCATTGATTGATGGCATACAGGGCAATTTGGCACCATAACAACCGCATCGACCGCATCAGCCTGACATAAGGATAACAGTTTTGGGCAATCGGTTTGTGTGGTGACACGCTGCGAACGATTGGTTGGCAATCCATAGAAATTGGGTGATACCGACCCGATATATCTGGCATCGGCAAGCCGCAATAATGCAGCAAGCGGGAAATAGCTTGCCATATCGCTTGCCGTTGTATGCGCCCGATCAATGGCAATATGCGCCACTCTTACATCGGGAAAGGGGGCGATCGGTTCGGCATAGCTGGTGAAAAATTTGGCCTTGCCATTATAGGGCGCACCCGGCCCCTGATCACCATTGTCCGGGTTGAAAAGCGACGCTGTTGTGACAATGCCAATGCGCGCCGCCGAAAGTGGTTTTTGCAAATTGGCAAACGGCACATCATCAAGCTTGGCCCATTCATAGGGTTTGCCATAGCCAAGGCCGACATAATAGCTTTTGATCCGCGGTAAATAATCAAGCGGGGCGTCAAAATCGATATCCATTATCCGTCCTTCAACAAGGTTAGCGCCCTTATATGGCTATCAGACTAGGCCAGACGGCGCATCACAATTCGGCCAACCAGAAGACCGGCAATCATAAGACCAAAAAACGGCAGCATCGCTTGGCCATTCAGAAACAGGCTTGCCACCACCGGCCCCGGACACAGACCGGCAAGCCCCCAACCCATCCCAAAAATCACACTGCCAATCACCAGTGGCTTGTCAATATTGGTTGAGGTCGGCATTGAAAATGTGGCGCATTGGATTGGCGCTTTGCGTTTCATCACAAAGCGGTGGCCAATGGCATTCACCAGAACACCGCCGCCCATTACAAACGCCAATGATGGATCCCAATCCCCAAAAACATCAAGAAACCCAATGACTTTACTGGGGTTCAACATGCCAGCAATGGCAAGGCCGGCACCAAAAATCGAACCGATAATCAAAGCTGTTATCAAACGTGTCATGATCTGTCCCCGCCGCTAAAAATGATTGACGATGGCAACAGTCGCCACCGCGCTTGTCATAAAGGCCATCACCGCAATCAATGACCGTGGCGAAAATCGGGCAAGGCCGCAAATGCCGTGACCCGATGTACAGCCCGACCCGATCGCCGTGCCAAGCCCAACCAAAAAGGCCGCGATATAGAATTGTGGCCCGCTGGCAACCGCCTGCCAGATGATGGGTGCCTTGGTAATAACCTGCCAGATAATCGGGCCAGCCACCGCCCCTAGCAAAAATGCCAGCCGCCAGCCGCGCTCGGCCGATGATGCGGTTCCGAACAATCCACCAATAATGCCGCTAACGCCCATAATGCGGCCTTGAAACATCATCAGCAGCAATGCTGCCAGCCCGATTAAACAGCCGCCAAGAAAGGCACTCATCGGAGTAAAGCTTGCCCATGCAATCGTCATCGGTTTTCCTTTGGTAACAATAATCTTTTGAATGAATCACGGTCGGGCGAACTTAGCCAGCCAATCGCGCCAAAGCCAGTAAAATTAGGAAGATTTTTTGGATTTTAATCCCGAAATAGGAACCTTTAGATAGACATCGCCATCCGGCTCGGCAGCGGGCATATGCCCTGCCCGCATATTCACCTGAATTGACGGCATGATCAAGGCTGGCATGGCAAGCGTGGCATCACGTTTCAACCGCATCGCCACGAAATCGGCCTCGCTTGCGCCTTTGCCAATATGAATATTTTTGGCGCGTTCTTCAGCAACCGTTGTTTGCCACGCAATAGACCGCCCGTCAGGGCCATAATCATGGCAGACAAAGATTCGCATTGCGTCATCAAGTGTCAGAATCTTCTGGATAGATTGATATAGCTGGGCGGCATCACCACCCGGGAAATCGGCGCGTGCAGTGCCGCCATCAGGCATGAACAGCGTATCACCAACGAAAATGGCATCGCCAATTACATGCGTCATACAAGCAGGGGTGTGGCCGGGGGTATGCATCACATAGGCTGGCATTTCGCCAATCAAATAGCGACTTCCATCTTGGAACAAAACATCAAACTGGCTGCCATCACGCTGAAATTCGGTACCAGCATTGAACATTTTGCCAAAGACTTCCTGCACCTCGACGATCTGTTGGGCAATGCCGATTTTACCGCCGCGTTCCTGCTGGATATAGGGGGCAGCCGACAAATGGTCAGCATGAACATGCGTTTCGATAAGCCATTCAACCGATAATTGATGTTTTTCAACATAATCAATGATCATATCAGCATGCGTATAGGCAATCTTGCCAGCGGCGTAATCAAGGTCAAGAACACTGTCAATGATCGCACAGGCATTGCTTTGCGGGTCTCTTACCACATAGCTGATGGTGTTGCTTGCCGCGTGAAAAAAACCTTCAACATGAGGAATAATCTGGTCTGATTGGGGATCGGATGGCATTTTTTAGTTTTGCTTTCCTCAAATCGAAATGAAATCAACAATCGTGGCACTAGCTTGTAGCTTGGCACGACCGGCGCGCGCAAAAGACGCGCCCAATCACACCGGCCGTTGGTAAATATGTTATCAAAAACGACAGAACAGGCAAATATTTTCCAGTTGTAATTCGCCAAATCGCCTGCCAGACTTTTCACATCTTCACCGAACATCTTCGTAACAGGGATGTTCTTTCTTGATCCAGATCTGGTTTCGATCCCGCAAAACCAAGAGTTTGGCTTTTCAATAACTGCGGGCAAAACGGAATGTAAAATGCGCAAAGCTTATTGGATTAGCACTTATCAAAAAGTCATTGATGACACAAAACTAGCCGCCTATGCGGCCTTGGCTGGGCCTGCTATTTCGGCTGGTGGTGGCCGGTTTCTGGCTCGCGGCACACCGGCAAAAGTCTATGAGGCTGGCGTTCTTGAACGCACGGTCTTGATCGAATTTGACTCGCTTGACGCGGCAATCAGCACGCATGATGGCGCTGCCTATGGCGCGGCACTTGATGCGCTTGATGGCGGTGCAATCCGCGAAATTCGCATTGTCGAAGCTGCCGAATAAAACCGTCAATTAAACCGCCGTATCAGCGGCCTTTTTGTAAATGGGGTATCTATTATGGATTATGAAATCAGGCCGTTAACGCAAGGCTTTGGTGCCGAGATATTTGGCCTTGATCTGGCTTCGGGCTTTAGTGACAATCTGGCGCAAGATTTGGTTGGGGCGTGGGTTGACGCTGGCGGCCTGATGGTGATCCATGATCAAACCCTATCAAGCGAGCAGCATATTGCCTTGTCGCGGCATTTCGGCCCCTTATTCGGCGATCCAAATGAAAGCCCGCTGCAAGACACGGTTAGCCGCTATATCCATCCCGATCATCCGGAAATTTACCGTGTATCAAATCAGGTGAGTACAGATGGCAAACCCAAAGGGCGAAAAGGGGCTGGCACCTATTGGCATTCGGATGTGTCATTTCGTGATCGGCCAGCCCAAGCATCTTTGCTTCATGCCAAAACCATCCCGCCAGTGGGGGGTGACACAATCTTTGCCGATCAGGCTGCTGCCTATGACGCTTTGAGTGACGGCATGAAGGCAATCCTTGATCCGCTTTACGCATGGCATGATTTTGAAGTGGCAGCCCGCACCCAATATGCCAAGCCGGTCATTGTCGAAAATGATATGGATGGTGCCAATCGCGCACGCCACCCTCTGGTTCGCACCAAGCCTGAAAATAACAGCAAAAGCCTGTTTGTGAATCCGGGTTTTACCTCGCATATTGACGGGCTTGATGCGGCTGAAAGTCAGGCCATTCTTGATTTTCTATATCAACATTCAGTCCAGCCACAATTTCTATACCGGCACCGGTGGAATGAGGGTGATCTGCTGATTTGGGATAATCGTTCCTTGATGCATTTTGCCGTCATGGATTATCCCGATGATGAACCACGCTATATGGAACGTTGTACGGTCATTGGAGAGGCCCCCGCCTAATTGATTAGAATTTAGCGTTAACAGGAGCGTCAAATGCCAAAGGCCTATTGGATCACAACCTATCACAGCATCTCGGACATCAGCAAAGTCGAAGCCTATGCCAAGCTGGCAGGACCAGCGGTTGAAGCCTGCGGCGGGCAATATCTGGCGCGCGGCGTTGCCCAAGCGGTTTATGAGGCAGGCATTGCCGAACGCACCGTTCTAAGCGTTTTTCCAAGTCTTGACGCCGCCATTAAAGCGCATGATAGCCAAGGTTATGGCGCAGCACTCGAGGCGCTTGGTGACGGGGCTGTTCGCGAAATCCGGATTATCGAAGGTTTGGAATAGCCATTGATCTGACCGCAAACACCTGCCTTCGAGCCAACCGTTTGCGCGGCTTGCCCTATTCACCGTCAATCATCAAGGCGGCACATTTTGCGCGGGTGGCCGCGTCAATCGCCAGCGGACGGTGGTCATCGGTGGCGACATTCACATGCACAAAAACACCCGTTGCCGCGGTGATATCAGCATCGGCCAGAAACAGGCCAACATCATAAGTAACCGAGCTTTTGCCAATGCGGCGCACCGCAAGCCCGACATCAACATCACTTGGATAGGCCACATCGGTAAAATAATCGCAGCCCGATGACGCCACCAGAAACTGGGTTTTATCTCCGGCAAGCGCCAAGATACCTGAATCAATCAGGAATTTATTGACCGCCGAGTCAAATAATTCGTAATAGACAGCATTATTCATATGCCCATATTGATCATTGTCACGCCAGCGCGTGGCAAAGGCGGTGAAATGGCGATAGGCCTCGCGCCCTTTGGGGCGAGGCCTTGTATTTTGTTCCATCATTAAAGATCAGCCCTACAGATTATGGCCGGACATAGGCATAGCCCTGTTCCTGCAATTCGACCAACCGCACAACTCCCGATGGCGCCATGCCAACACCGTCAATCAGCGCAACATCCTTGCCCGCCTTTTCGCTCATCTTACGATGCGTATTGCCGCATGCTGAAAATTTCAGATCATCAATCGACATCGACATGACCGAAATCCGGTCTTCAACCGGGCTTTTGCCTTTGACAAACATATTCAGCCCGGGCCCATAGGCAACAAGCTCAATGATGACTTTTTCGCCCTTGCCAGCATAGTAATTTGAGACATTCTGCACATTGTTCAGTGCCATATTCATGACTTTTGGATCACTCTCATCAACATGAAACGCAATTCTATGCGTTTTGGCATCGGCAAATGCCATCGTTGCCGTCACTAGCAACAGGCCGATCATCATTGAAATTCTTCTTAAAATCGTCATCACCATCTCCGTTAAATTCACCATTCAAACCTGACAAGTAATCACCGCTTTTGCAAGGGGCTGATCAAATTGGCAATCTTTGATATTTGGCGTTTCATCCCTTGCCATTATCAGGCCAAATGCGTTTCCAAAAACGCCATGCTCCGCCCCCAAGCCAGGGCTGCTGCATCGGCATCATACTGGCCGCGATGATCGCAGTTAAAACCGTGTCCAGCATCATAAAAATGCGTTTCAACCGAGGGCTGCGCCGCGGCAAAGCTGCGCGCGCCCGCTTCGGGAATTGAGGCGTCATGAATGCCAAAATGCGCCATGACCGGACAGGCCGCATCACGCCCTGCAAGCGATGGCAATTCACCGCCATAATAGCTAATCGCCGCAGCAAGGCCGCTTGTTTTGTCACAGGCCATGCGCCATGCAAGTGACCCACCCCAGCAAAAACCAACAACACCAACCGCCCCAGCAGATGCCACATGGTCAATCGCCGCCTTGACGTCAAATTCGCTATTTGCATCTGCCTGGTCTTTTAGGCCGCGCCCTTCGGCAACACCATCACCGTCATAGGCAAGCGTGATATCGGGCGCAATCCGGTCGAACAGCGCGGGCGCAATGACAAGATATCCAGCCGCCGCCATCCGGTCAGTAACCTCTTTTATATGGGTGTTCACCCCAAAAATTTCCTGAATGACAACCACCGCAGCCTTTGGCGTTGCGGCGGGCGTGGCAAGATAAGCCTCGAACGAATGTCCATCCGATGCTGTAAGGGTAATGCTGTCTTTCATAACAACCTCATTCTATCGTGACGATTTGGGAACTCGCCCAATTCGAATAATCCATCTTGTTAATGTGACTCAGCAAGCCCGCCATGACAATGGCTGTTCACCTCACCAACACCTGCCTATCAATCTTTCCCCGTCATCATCTAAGAGCAGTTATCACTTGAAGCGGGTTTGCTGGCATGAAATACTGAAACCCCTATCATGAAACGGCAGACGATAGCGCCATTGGCGACCTACACCGCCGTCAAATCAGATCATGATCACGCCGCGACCCAAGCTTATTTCAGGAGATTTCATGCATCAAAGACAGCTCGGCAAGTCAGGCCCCAAATTATCCGCTATCGGCATTGGTGCCATGTCTTTTACCGATTTTTACGGCGCAACATCCGAAGCGGCATCACATGCGGTTTTGACCAATGCGCTTGATCTTGGGATCAATCACATCGACACCGCCAATGTTTATGGCGGCGGGTTGAGCGAAAGTGTAATTGGCCGTTTTCTGGCCAAGCAGGGCGCGCAAAAGACCAAGCTTTTTCACATTGCCACCAAGGCTGGCATCGCCGTTGATAAGGAAACAGGACGCCGCTATTTCGACAATAGCCCTGCCTATCTTCAGGCCGAACTTGACGCCTCGCTTGCACGGCTGGGGCTGGATTATGTCGATCTTTATTATATTCACCGCCGCGATAGTGAAACACCAATTGAAGAAGTGACCGAAACGCTGGCAGCGATGGTCAAGGCCGGCAAGATTGGCGGTTTTGGGTTTTCCGAAATTGCCCCAACATCGCTGTATCGGGCTGCCGCTATTCACGAAATCGCCGCCGTTCAATCCGAATATTCGCTATCGGTTCGTAGCCCGGAAATGGGGCTGGTACAGGCAACGGCTGCGCTTGGCGTGTCATTGGTGGCCTTTTCGCCATTGGGCCGGTCATTGCTGACCGACAAGCCGCATTCGCGCGCCACGGCGGTGGCAAGTGGCTGGTTAAAATCAAACCCGCGATTTGTCGAACCAAATCTGACCGCCAATATCGAAGCTGGCGCGCGTTTCCGCGCATTGGCCGCCGAAATGGGGATGAGCGCGGCGGCGCTTGCGATTGCATGGCTGCTGCATAAAGCGCCGCATATCTTGCCAATTCCGGGAACAAGATCGGTTGATCATCTTCGCGAACATTGTGACGGCGCGGTGAAAACATTGTCATCTGATGATATGGATCGCATTGAAGCGGCTTTGCCAATTGGCTGGGCGCATGGCGACCGTTATGCCGATGCGCAATGGGTTGGCCCCGAGCGTTACTGCTAGGCGAAGATAGCATTTTTGATCAACGGCACATTCGATCAACGGCACATTCGATCAATGTGCATTTGATCAATGGGGCATTTGATTGCCCTTTTTTCCACTTTTGATATGATTGGGGCAATATTTGTCTCAAAAGAGGGTTTGCAAAATGCCAAGTTTTGACATTGTCAGTAAGATTGACACAACCGCAGTTGATAACGCGCTTGCTGGCGTCACCAAGGAAATGGATGTGCGCTATGATTTCAAGGGCAGCCAATGCGAAGTCTCACGAACCGAAGACGCCATTCTGATCAAGGCCGATGATGAGCTAAAGCGCCGTCAGGTTGAGGAATTGATCGTCACCCATCTTACCCGCAAAGGGGTGGACACCAAGGCCTTGGAATTTGAAAAACCCGAACAGGCTGGCGGTAACAGCATTCGGCAGACGGTGCAAGTGCGGCAAGGCGTGCATCGCGAAGTTGCGCAGAAAATTGTCAAAGCCATCAAAGGTGCCAAGCTGAAAACACAAGCCGCGATTCAAGGCGAGGAAATTCGTGTTTCCGGCAAAAAACGTGATGATCTGCAGGCAACAATGGCGATGATCAAGGCGTTGGATATTGATCTGCCGCTGCAATATGAAAATTTCCGCGACTAGGGGTTTGACGATTTGTTTCGGGCGGCTGGCTTTGCGCGGTGATTGGCTTGGCCAAATCTAAAAAGATGAATTGTCGCTCCGCCAAGCGCACCGCCCAATGGTGATGCGCTGGCATTGATCAAAAATATCAAAAAGAAAGAGAAATGGTGCGGCCGAGAAGCTGCTGTTACCTATGCCCTGCGTCAACTCAAGTTTCCCTCAAGCAATATCAACAAGTTAGACAAACCAGTGGCAGTGTCAACAGGCACATTTGTTATACACAGCGTTATACACCAGTGTGACTCCTGCTGGCTGAAATCACACCCCGTACCCATCGTAATCTCACGACTTCAAAAAAGGGGCTAAAGGGTCGGTTGTTGTTGTTGTTGTTGATGTCATCGATTGCTGTATAGAAAACGAGGCGACTTACCGAAACCTCACCAGCAACCTATTAGCGTCATTCTGTAAGTTCGGTGTCTAAGAACCAGATGACTGCCGGACTACGTTCTACTCGAAACAGGAATGGAGTTCATCAGCGGCAATCTGGTTAACGAAGTCTTCTTTAGC
>ERZ1046568.1465-NODE-1465-length-16873-cov-43.638126_pt1 | contig 16873 bp, 9 predicted proteins | sample MGYA00383092_ERZ1046568 | MGnify/ENA primary metagenome ERZ1046568 (study PRJEB29581, sample SAMEA5548362) | metagenome | biome: marine; feature: coastal; material: water | depth 1 m | study: Short-term variability in the microbial, nano- and picoplankton... | reverse complement strand
TCCAAATTGCTGGTTGCGGGTGATTAACCAAACATTATGAATACGAGGATTTCGCTCAAAGTCCATATCCAGCGTTTGTGGTGTAATATTCTGACAATTAAATTGGCGTAACGTTAACTCGTCCATCTTAAATTTACGGAAATTATTTGAAAAAATTAAAGTGCCCCCTGATGCCAGTTTAGCCATTGAGGATCGAATCAAATCACCGTGGTCTCTCTGGATATCGAGTACAGAATCCATTTTCTTGGAATTAGAAAAGGTCGGTGGATCAAGAAAAATTATATCGTACTGCTCTTGTTCAGACTCCAACCATTTCATACAGTCAGCTCGAAGCAACTTGTGTTTGCTAGATCGCAAACTATTTAAATCATAATTACGTTGCGCCCAATCCAAGTAGGTATTTGACATATCAATACTCAAAGAGCTGGCGGCTCCAGCAAGGGCTGCCTGCACAGAAGCTGCAGCGGTATAGCAAAATAAATTAAGAAACCTTTTCCCCTTTACCATCTCACCTATCATCGACCTCACAGGCCGATGATCTAGAAACAATCCTGTATCAAGATAATCCGACAAATTGATTTCAAAAATAGCCTTGCCCTCTGACACTGTAAAGGTATCACTTGACCCCTCGCTAAGTTTCTCATATTGACTGTCGCCTTTTTGGCGCCGCCTTTCTTTATAGTAAATCTTGCCAGTGAAATTTGCAGAAAACTCTTTGACGGCCTGTTTGATTTCTCCAAAGCGTTCTCTAGCTACTTTCTCTGATATTGTGCTAGGGGCTACATATTCCTGCACATAAATCGAGTGGTCATAGACGTCTATCGCGACGGCGTACTCTGGAATATCCGCATCATAAAGCCGATAACAACTCACATCAGATTTTTTGTACCAACTCTCTAGTTTTCGTCTGTTCTTTTTTAGTCGATTGAGTACCATCTTAGCGCCTGACGTCAGCGCTTGAGCCGGTGCTGGAGTACTTAGCCTAGCGGCAATTTGCGCTGACTTGGATGTCATATCTTCAAAAACCAATAATTTACAGGGAATGGTTCCATTGAATAGACTGTATTGCTTTGTCGGAGAGAGATCTGTTTCACGTCCTAGATCGACGTTCCCAGTAAACACAGCTGCCCTCCAGCCATGAAAGTTTTTCTGTAAAACGGCGCCCAATTTTTGGTATAGCGGAATTAACTCCTCCATCTCACCTAAACGGGCACCATAGGGCGGATTAGTCAATAACAGCCCTCTTTCTGCTGTGGGCTTCCCAAACTGATCTATAGGCTTGTGCGCTAAACGAATGTGATCATCAAGCCCAGCATTTTCAATATTTTTAGTCGTGTACTCAAGTACACGCGGATTGGCATCATACCCACGAATATCTAACTCCAACTTTTCAAGGCCAATTGCTTTACGCTGATGGGACTCATCAATTAAAGCCTGCCAAAGTTCGGCGTCATGTTGTAGCCAGCTGTCAAAACCATAGCGCTCGCGAAGCATTCCCGGCGCTATATCCGCAGCCATCATCGCCCCTTCAATAAGCAATGTACCACTTCCGCACATAGGATCTAACAGAGCCCCACCCTCTGCAGCCATTGCTGGCCAACCGGCCCTTAGCAATAAAGCAACTGCCAAATTTTCCTTGATCGGTGCACTACCCTGACCAGTACGATATCCCCTACGATGAAGACTTTCTCCCGATATATCCAGAGAAACTGAAACGCGGCCCTTGTGCTGCCTAACTTGAATGCGAATGTCCGGATTCTTGGTATCTACACTTGGGCGTTCACCTTCAATACGGCGAATACGATCAACAATCGCGTCTTTAACTCGTTGTGATCCGTACATCGTGTTGTCAACTAAGCGTGAGGTGCCTATAAAATCTATCGCGATACTTTGAACCGACGAAAAATGCTGTTCCCATGGAATGTCATTGCACTCTCGATACAAATCATCCGACTCCTTGAGCATAAAACTGTGCAAGGGCATTAAAATTCGATTAGCAAGGCGCGACCATAGGCAAGCTCTGTAAGCAAGCTCCAAAGAGCCATTAAAATAAACCGCAGCCACGGTTTCTTTTACCCCTTCAGCTCCCATAGCAATGAGCTCTTCAGATAACAATAATTCTAGTCCTTTAGGACAGGTGGCTAACCAATCGTTTTTTAAAGATACCTGCGTCACTTCATTACCCTTTTCATTACTTCAAGCTATAACCTTAGATTTGCATATACCAAAAACGTCTGAACGAATCTGACAAACATTAGTCTAAAATTACGCGTTCCTAAGAAAGCGCGTATGATATAGGTGTTTAAACTATTTTGTTTAGAAATAAACATTGGTACGCAGTCAAGTCGAAAAATTACGCTGTAGAATAGCTTTAACACAACCCTATATTACCTTTGATCTAAGTAGAACAGGAGTTGTCTATGAAGAAACACAAACGAGACCTGGAGCATCGTTCGTATGTAAAAGGTTATCAATCAGCAATTCAAGGTCGTTCTCTATCCCTTTGTCCCTATCAAGAAAACACAACAATGGCCTACCAGTGGTGTAGGGGTTGGCGTGAAGGTAGAGAGGATGGCTGGTCTGGCTATAACACCGCCACCTGCCAACATAAAGCGGGCAACCTGATTTTGAACCATTAGCAGTTAATTCAAAACAAATACAGCAACGATAAACCATTTATCGTTGCTGAAGACAACTCAGTTATCCACGGATGCTTGTACCAAATTGAGAAGTTCTCTCAGGGCAACTGAAATCATTGCAAAGTCAGACTGGGGTACCTTGCGTAGATCCTTTATCATAAGTTTCCAGCGGTGAATCAGCTCTTTTTGTTCTGCTTGCCATTTATTCATCGCAGAGGTGCCATTGGACTCTCTTTTACACAAACAAGCTGTTAATCTTCTTCGCTGACTCTCTAGATCATCAACATAGGTTTCTCGAGCGAGATCCTGCCAACGACTATCTGGCTGCAAATCAACTATTTGAGCCATAAACCAGTCCAGTGATAAAAACTCTCCTAAATCAAAATAGACCTCAGCGACTTTTTGCACCGGCGTCTCGAGCTGCAGGGCTGTCTGAACAACACCCATGCTCATAAACATACTATCATTGGCTGCTAGTTGTTCAGCTAATTTAAGCTCTACCCCCATATCGGTTAGCTCGTCTCTCTCATCACTCCAAAGCGTCTTCCACTGATCTTTTTGTAACCGAGGGAGCTCTGCTAACAGAGTTTGTGTGGGGCTTCCATAGTCAGCTATAAGGGATGCACAATCTAGACTCAGCCTATGATTGCGAAGAAACCAACGGGTCGCCCGGCGTGCTAATCTTACTAAAATATGTAATAACTCTAACTCTGTCGCTGCTGGTAACCTCGGGTTATGCTCTTCAATTTGCTGCCAGAGGCGTTTAAGCCCGAGCACTTCTATGACCACGGTATATGCTCTGATAACATCCTCCGCAGACGATCCAGTGGATTCCATCTGCCTGAAGAAAAAACTAAATCCAACACGATTGACCAAGTCATTTACAACTTGATTAATAGCTATTTCATTGGCTAGGGAATGAGCTTCGACTGCCTCACCAAATTGAGACACAAGCGCCTTAGGGAAGTAATTCGTCACCGCACTCGCAAGCCAAGGATCACTTAATAGATCTGAGCCAGCTAACGCCTCTTTCAGAAGCACTTTTGAGTAACAAATTAATACAGATAGTTCTGGTCTAGTCCAACTGGGTTGATGCCTATTGATTCTGTCGGTGAGCTGCTCGTCGGAAGGTAAAAACTCTAAATCACGATCAAGTTGATCCTCTTGCTCAAGCCAACTTAAATATCGTTGGTACTCTGAATGATGCTGCTGACTTCGCGCCATCGCCAAGCTAATAGATTTGGTCTGTCTCAGGTTATTATCTAAAACCAAAGAGGCTACATCTTCAGTCATCGACTCCAATAGTATATTTCTTTCCTGAACATCTATATTCCCTGCCGCAACCTGTTTATTGAGCAGTATCTTAATATTTACCTCATGGTCTGAACAATCTACCCCAGCAGCATTGTCGATAAAGTCAGTATTACAGAGCCCTCCACGTAAACAAAACTCCACTCGCCCACGCTGGGTCATCCCTAAATTCCCACCCTCACCGACTACCTTGCATTGTAACTCCCGACCATCGACTCGCAGTCCGTCATTTGCTCGATCTCCAACCTCTGAATTGTTTTCCGAAGATGACTTGATATAGGTTCCAATACCCCCATTCCAAATCAAGTCAACTGGTGCCTTCAAAATATGGTTAATAAGCTCTGTTGGAGTTAACTCGTCTGCATCAATAGCAAATCGATTTTTTATCTCGGGGGTTAACGTGAGAGACTTGGCATTCCTTGAATAAACTGCACTACCCTCGGACATTAGATCTTCGTTAAAGTCTTCCCAGGTTGTCCTTGGAGTATCAAAAAGCCGCTGCCTTTCTACGAATGTTGCCCTAGCGTCAGGTGAGGGGTCAACAAAGATGTGGAGATGATTAAACGCTGCCACTAACTGAATGTGTTCAGACAGAAGCATGCCATTACCAAACACGTCGCCACCCATATCTCCAATACCAACCACGCTGAAGTCTTCAGTCTGGATATCTACTCCAATCTCATGAAAATGTCTTTGCACAGCAACCCATGCGCCGCGGGCTGTAATCCCCATGCCCTTATGGTCGTAACCATTGCCACCCCCGGAAGCAAATGCATCCCCCAGCCAGAAATTATTTGCTTCAGAAATTTCATTCGCTGTATCAGAAAACGTCGCGGTCCCTTTGTCCGCTGCTACTACAAGATATGGGTCATCTCCATCGCGACGAACAACTTCAAGTGGCGGCACTAGCTGTTCGTCAACCATATTGTCACTGATATCTAGCAGCGCCTGTACATACAGCATGTAACTTGCAATACCTTCTTGAACAAAAGCTTCACGTCCCGCGGCCGGGTTGGCTTGCTTAGCAACAAAACCGCCCTTGGCTCCTGTAGGGACAATCACCGCATTTTTTACTTGTTGAGCTTTGACTAACCCAAGTACCTCAGTACGGTAGTCTTCAATTCTGTCTGACCAGCGCAAGCCACCTCGTGCTACTTTTCCTCCCCGTAAGTGGACGCCTTCAACTCGTGGAGAGTAGACAAATATTTCAAAAACTGGCCGTGGCTTAGGTGCCAGAGTAATTCTTTGGGTTGCTAATTTAACTGAAATATAGGACTTAAAAGTGCCATCTTCAAAGGTTTGAAAAAAGTTGGTTCGCAACGTCGCCTGCACCAGTTCAAGATAGCCACGAATAACTTTATCTTCATTGATGTTTCTAATTGAGTCTAAACCAATTTGTATTTTAGAAACCAAACCAGCTGCTCTCTCTGACTCTCCTTCAGAGGCGTAACGTGGATCAAAGTAACTCTTAAATAAGGCAACTAAATTACGCGTGAGGTCCAAGTGTCTGGAAAGAGTATCTGCGATAAATTCTTGACTATAGGGAACACTTAACTGCTTGAGGTAACGAGCATACAAACGGAGCATTGCGACAGCTCGCCAGTCGAGTCTTGCCCCTACTACCAATCGATTGAAGCTGTCATCCTCGGCATCACCTCGCCAAACTCGCAATAAGGCATCTTTGAAGCTGTTTTGCACTGCTGAAACATCTACGCTCACATCCAAAGAAAACTCTAAATCAAAGTCTTGCATCCAGATGACACCTTCAGACTCAGGGGCGATTGAATAGGGATGCTCCATGACTACTCTGAAACCCAAATTTTCGAGCATTGGTACCATATCTGAGAGTTCTAGAGGTTCGTTTCTGTGAAATAGGGTAACCCGCAGATGTTGCTCTAATTCTTGCTGATCTTGATAGAAATCAATAGCAAGATCATCGCTGCCATCAAGACGATCAAAAAGTGAAATATGCTGATGAGCATGATCAGGTCCATAAATCTCTTGATACGCACTGGGGAAAGCATTCTGAAAGCGTCTTGATAGAACAGCACCATCAGCTGCACCAAAGGCGCTAATGGACTGTTCGCTGAATACATCACTCCAACTTCTAGTAATCTTTTCAACCACGGCTTGTAGCGTTTCAGCATCAACCTCTAGGTATTTTTTATTTTCAATCTTGTAAACTAAACGAATTCTCACCAGTACTGAATCAGGAATGAAATGTGTGGTCAGCTCACTCTCAACCGCGCCCAGCTCCAGGCCAATTTTCTCCTCAATCTTGTCTCTGGTATTAGTATTAAAAGACTCGCGGGGTAAATACACTAAACAGCTAACAAACTTATTAAACGGGTCAGTATGAACAAAGACTTTAACTACCCTACGCTCATAGATCTGCCAGACTCCAATAGCAGTGGCTGCCAATACTTCTCTAGTCACATGTAAAAGTTCATCGCGAGGGTGTGAGTCCAATATAGTCAACAAGGCTTTGCCATCATGGCTTGCTGGATTAAATCCAGAATTTTCCATAACCCAACCAACTTTCTCGCGGAGTATAGGAATGCGCCTGGGACTATAGGAATAGAATTGGGCCGTGTAGAGCCCCAAAAACCTTATCTCTCCAACGGGGTCGCCGTCACTATTAAAGCGTTTAACCACGATATAATCAGAATACACATTACGGTGTACCTTCGAGCGTTTTGCAGATTTAGTAACCGTTAGTATTTGATCATCTTCGTAGAGACCTTTGACACCATCACTAAGTTCCTCTACCGACTCTTTGCGTAAATCACCGCGATATTTTTTAAGTAACCCGTAAGCACTACCTGCCTTCTCGCGCAGATAAACACTCTCGTTTTTTACCTCTAAATCAAACTCTGCACACCCAGTAAATACAAAGTACCCATCATAAATCCATTGCAAGAATGCCAAAGACTCATCTAGCTGCTCTACCTTAGGAGCATTAGTTTTCAGCTCTGCTATTAATAGCTCCAGCCGCATGCGCATGGGATCGAAACTGTCTACCACCGTAGAGACGTCATCCAGCACTAATGTTAGCTCACGCTGTAACTCTTCAATTTCTCTATCAGATAGTAAATCAACCTCTATAATCATTAATGCTTCGCGGTCAGCGTTCTCTACATAATCTGAATGAATACCTTCAATCGTTCCAAGATCATTACGCAACGCCCAAACCGGATTGCTCTGCAAGGTGTATATGTTTAAACCCCAGCGATTCAGAGCCATGCGCAGTGAATCAACTAAAAATGGCATATCACGCTGATCAACGTAAATAGTAGTGTAGTGACTAGACCAGCCATCGAGCTCTACGGTTGGATTAAATACTCGAATTTTGGCAGCTGAACCCTGAGAGTTGGGTCCTGAGGCTTCTAATGGTGGCTCCGCAAAACCATATAAGCCCCATATATTCCAAAAAATATCCTCTGCAGGGCGCTTTAAATAATCATCATCTGGATAGAAATGAATTGCGTTAGCGGCAAAGTCGTTAAATTGCTTTTGCTTTTTTTTCGATAACTTTTTTGCCGCAATCTTGTTTAAAGACTGAATTAATGTCTGACGCCGATCATCTTGTTTCACTTCCATGGGAACAATTTGCAACCTTTTTACGTTTTTGAAGTCTGTAATGTAATAGCGATCAAATATCTGCTTCTAAGGTAACAAATTGCTTGGACTCTGTGCAAAAATATTAAGCATTTTTAACAAATAAATTACAGGTAAAATCTTTTCTTAGCAGTATTTGAACAATGTTTGTGTGTTTACTGCATAGCTATTAAACTCGACCCCCTCATCAGGCAACTCAGACACTAAAGTAGAGGTAACTTTTGCAACAAGATATCGCGCAACTCAGAGAATGGCTAGCCAATAAAATCGTCGGTCAAGAGCACTTAATCGAGCGACTAATGATCGCACTCCTTGCGGACGGTCATCTTCTTGTAGAGGGAGCACCTGGTCTGGCGAAAACAAAAGCCATAAAGACTCTTTCCGAAGGGTTAGAGGCCGACTTTCATCGGGTTCAGTTCACCCCCGATCTGCTTCCAGCGGACATCACTGGAAGCGACATTTATAGGCCGCAACAGGGGACCTTCGAATTCCAAGCGGGCCCTCTGTTTCACAATTTGGTACTTGCTGATGAAATTAATCGAGCACCGGCCAAAGTACAGTCTGCTCTTTTAGAAGCTATGGCAGAGCGGCAAATCTCAGTGGGCAAAAACACTTACCCACTGCCCGATTTGTTTCTAGTCATGGCGACTCAGAATCCAATAGAGCAAGAAGGTACATATCCTCTGCCAGAGGCTCAAATGGATCGCTTTCTCATGCATATATTGGTGGGCTACCCTGCCCCAGAGACTGAGCGGGCTATACTTGCCCTATCAAGGCAAGAGGCGCTCAATGACGCTGGTACTGGCATTGAGCCTCTTTCCCAAAAAACACTATTTGCAGCGCGGCAGGCTGTTAACCAAATTCATATGACAGAGGCCGTCGAAGAGTATTTGGTACAACTTATTTTGGCAACACGAAACTCAGAATCCTACGGTGGGGACTTGGCTCAATGGCTCGATTACGGCGCTAGTCCACGGGCAACAATTGCTCTTGATCGTTGCAGCCGATCTCTAGCCTGGATGGAAGGTCGCGACTTTGTGACTCCCGATGACATTAGAGCTGTCGCCCATGACGTATTAAGACATCGCCTAATATTAAGTTTTGAAGCTGAAGCCAACGGGATTACAGCAAACCAAGTAATCGACAAACTACTTGATACAGTGCCATCAGCCTAATGAACTAACGCTAATGAGCCTAATCAATCAAGATCAACCACATCCTGCCACCGCTAATCTGAAAGATATGGTTAGACTGCGATATGGAGCGCGAGATCTAACTGGCTTCCCGAAGGTTCAAGCACGTCAGATGCTGGCTGGAGGCCATAAATCGCGCTTTCGCGGACGAGGAATGGACTTTGATCAAGTGCGTATATATCAACCTGGAGATGATGTCAGAAGCATTGATTGGCGTGTCACTGCACGTACTCAAACGCCACATACCAAAATTTTTAGTGAAGAACGAGAAAGGCCTATCTTGGTTATTACTGATTTACGTAGCCCCATGTTTTTTGGAAGCAAAAGGCTAAAGTCGGTTGTTGCATGTGAGATTTCAGCTGCCCTTGCTTGGGCGGGACTATCAGCTAATGATCGTTCTGGAGGGATAATATTTGGAGAACAACACCAAATGGATGTTAAACCCCGTCGCAGCCATCATGCGGTACTACAATTTATCCATGGGCTCAAAGACTACAGCACCAAATTACTCGACCTGCAGGATCAACCGCCCACTGACCGCTATAGCATGGCCGAAATACTCGACGAGGCTCGGCATTTTGTTTCCCCCGGTAGCACTATCTTTATCGTAAGCGACTTTCACGACCTTAATGACGCCTGCGAACAGCATTTGTTTGCATTGGCCCGCCAGGGCAATCTAAATTTATGCCATGTTTTCGATAATATCGAACAACACCTTCCTCCTCCGTCCCTCTATGCAGTCAGTGATGGCGCTCAACATACACTGCTAGACACGAGTAACGCTAAATTGCGTGAACGTTTCAAACAAGCTTTTGAAGATCGAAGTCTGCGTTTAAGGAAACTTAGCGAAAAACTCTCTGCAGGCCTATTACCTTTTAATACTGACGATACAGTCATGAGCACACTGCGTCGTGCTTACGGCAAAAAGCGCAACAGTCGCCGTGGTAGCTGATCATGCAAGGTGATCCTCTAGCCGAGCTTCGCGGCATTCATTTGCCAGATCCTATATCCTGGTGGCCACTTGCTCCGGGCTGGTGGGTTTTAATCATTATATTCATTGCATGCGTAAGTTGGGCGCTTTGGCAGCTATTAAAATCCTATAATAATAACCTCTATCGGCGACAAGCGATGGCGCAGTTATTACAGATAAAACATGACCTAAACCTGACCTCAACTCAAAGATTAGTCATGATTCTGGAAACACTTAAACAAGCCGTCAATAGTGCTTATCCAGACCAACACTTTAGTAGTCGTGATCTGGCAGCGTTTTTAAATTTTTTGCAAGCCAGTTGCAAAGATACAGTATTCCAGAATCTACCTATTGATCTTAATGCCCTGCTTTATGGCAGGCCTGATGACAGGCAAGAACATAATGAACTGACTGAGTCCATCATCAATAGTAGTGAGATCTGGATCAAACAACACTACTCTCAGGATAAGTTGAAGGAAATATCAACATGTTAAGCCTTATTTGGCCCTGGGCATTGGCATTAGCACCCCTACCCTTCATCTACCGTTGGCGTCGCAAACCGGCTGAAACCAGCATAAGAGCCCTCAGAGCTCCAATGCTTACAGCGGCAGCCAGCGTGGAGCAGGTATCCTTAAAAGCGACTACCTGGCGCAACAGACTTTTGTTAATTTTACTCAGTCTATGCTGGGTAAGCGCTCTACTGGCCATTGCTCGTCCAGTTTATATCGGTGAGCCCGTAGCACTGCCTACAGAGGGACGCGATATTCTTATTGCTGTTGATATCTCAGGAAGTATGGAGCGAGAAGATATGGTCATTCGTGGCCAAACCGTTAATCGTCTGATGGCGGTTAAGTCAGTGGTTGGAGATTTTGTCATCAAACGTGCGGGTGACCGCTTAGGGCTCGTTTTGTTTGGCGAAAAAGCCTATTTACAAACACCATTGACATTTGATCGAGAAACAATGGAATCCTTATTGCTAGAAGCTCAAATTGGCTTTGCTGGCAACGGCACAGCAATAGGAGATGCAATTGGGTTATCTGTAAAGCGACTGCAAGATCGACCACAGGATCATCGTGTATTGATTTTAATGACCGATGGCTCAAATAATACAGGCGCTCTTAATCCCGAAGAAGCTGCTGATCTAGCACGTCGAGCTAAGGTAAAAATATACACTATCGGTATTGGCGCAGAACGACAGGAGCAGCGTGGGCTATTTGGTCGAACAATGGTAAATCCCAGTGCAGACCTAGACGAAAAAACATTAACCACAATTGCACAGGCCACTGGCGGTGAATACTTTCGTGCAAGAGATCCTCAGGAGCTAGCATCAATTTACGAGAAACTGAACCAACTGGAGCCTATTGAACAGGATGCCGAAACCATTCGACCTATCGTTAGTTTATTTCATTGGCCCCTGGGACTAGCATTTTGCCTCAGCTTAATTGTTTTTACGGCCAGTCAACGCAAAGGCGAGGTTGGTTACGGTAATGATTGAGAGTTTGACCGAAATTTTTGATACCTTTCATTTTTTACGGCCATGGTGGTTCTTGGGCTTGCTTCCCGTTGTTGCTGTCATTGGTTTTTATACTTGGCGAAAACGCAATGCTGGCAACTGGGAAACTATTATCAACCCAGAGCTTTTACCTTTTCTACTTCAAGGCTCAGGAGGAAAGCACGCCTTAAGCGGTCCCTGGCTTGTGGCATTTATGATCTCAGCTTGGATATTTTGCTGTCTGGGCCTTGCAGGTCCAGCCTGGCAACAGTTACCTCAACCTGTGCATAAGCAAGACTCCGCGTTGGTGGTAGTTCTAGATCTTTCTCCTTCAATGTTAGCAGAAGATATTTCGCCAAATCGTTTAGTCAGAGCCCGCTACAAACTGATCGATATCCTCACTCGAAGAACCGAGGGTGTGATTGGATTGATTGTTTATGGTGGAGATTCACATACCGTGTCTCCTCTGACCGAGGATAGCAATACCATCATGAGCATGGTCCCCGTACTTGAACCAAATCTAATGCCAGAAACTGGCAGTAATGTGGAGGAAGGCTTGGCAAGCGCCATAGACTTAGCTGTGAGTGGAGGCTACCAGCAAGCCGATATTCTGCTAATCACTGATGGTATTGATAAATCTGCACTGAGTAATATTGCGCCAATTATTTCAGGTGAAGGTAACTACAGGCTTTCTATACTCGGTGTAGGCACAACTGATGGTGCTCCGATTCCTAGTTTTGCAGGTGGTTTTATCAAGAAGGCAGGCAATGTTATCGTCGCAAAACTGAACGTAGGAACCCTAAGAAAAATTGCTGCCAACAATGGTGGTTCCTATCAAACGCTAAGCGCCGATGATCGAGATATAGATAATCTTCTGGCTGGCATGGACTCACTGCTCACAAATAGCACACGAGAAACAGATCGTTCTTTCGATCTATGGGATGATCAAGGTTACTGGTTGGTACTCTTGTTGCTGCCTGTGTTGCTACTCAGCTTTAGGAAAGGGTCAGTCGTGGTAATTTTAATTGCCCCACTGCTGTTCATTGCTCAGCCAGTTGAGGCTTTAGAATGGCAAGACTTATGGCAAACTCCCGATCAGCAAGCCTCAGAAGCGATGAAGGCGGAGGACTATGAGGCCGCTAAAGATCTATTTGAAGATTCTCGCTGGCGTGGCAGCGCTGCCTTCAAAGCCGGAGACTTTGATCAAGCAATAGCAGATTTCTCCCAAGATGATAGCGCGATCGGAGACTACAATCACGGTAATGCACTGGCAAAAGCAGGGGATCTCGAAGGAGCTATTGAGGCATACAATAATGCTCTGAGCAAAGAGCCTAAAATGGAAGATGCCAGGTTTAATCTAGATCTGGTTGAGCAGCTGAAGGATCAACAAGATCAGGACCAACAGAATCAAGAACAACAAGATCAGGACCAGCAGAGCCAAGAACAACAAGATCAAGACCAGCAGAGCCAGGAACAACAAGATCAGGACCAACAGAGCCAAGAACAGCAAGATCAGGACCAGCAGAGTCAAGAACAAAAAGATCAGGACCAAGAACAACAAAATCAGGATCAACAAAACGAATCTAATGAAGATCCTGCCCAGCCTGAGCAAGATAAGCCTGAGGACAAAAATGAAGCCGCAACAGAGGAAGAACAAAAAGAAGAGGTTTCTGTTGAAGAGTTGAGTGATGAAGAAAAACAGGAACAAGAAGCGATTGAACGCATACTTCGACGCATCCCCGATGATCCTGGCGGTCTCCTTCGTGCTAAGTTTCGCCACCAAGCGCGGCAACGTAGTCAGAACCGAAGACCGCCCACTAACGAAGAGCGCTGGTAAATGAGTAACTATTTTAAAATAACTATCCGAGTTGTGAGTTTAGGTATTTTAGCCCTATTAACGTCACTAAGCTGGGCTGACTTAACAGCAAAAGTTGACCGTTCCGTGTTGGATAGTAACGAGACCCTTAGGTTAGAAATACGTTATGACGGCCAAGTATTTACCGGCGAACCAGACTTTAAGCCTTTATCCAACGACTTTGATGTCTTATCTAATAACCGCCAACAAAGTTACAGCAATGTTAATGGCAAAACTGAATCATTTACCGCCTGGACAATACAGCTGCGTCCCAAGAGAGCAGGAATATTATTAATTCCATCGATTAGTTTCAAAGGTGATATCAGTAATGCTTTGGAGCTACGGGTGCGAGCAGCACCTGCAAACCCAACTGCAGCAAACCCAGGTACGCAGCCTATATACACCGAAACTCTGGTGGACAACGATACTGTTTATGTTAACCAGCAAATTATCTTAACTCACCGCCTGTATACCTCAATTAACTTGAGAGATTACAGTCTCTCTGAGCTAAAAATAGCCAACGCCCTGCTTCATCGTCTAGGTGATACGACCTATCAGAAGGTGCTGAACGGCAGAACTTATTTGGTGTTGGAGGTAAAGTATGCAGTGTTTCCGCAATCTGCTGGGCAGTTAGAGATTCCAAGTCTGCGTTTTGGCGCCTATGAGGTAAATACTCGGAGTCAATTTGGTGTCTTCAATAATCGTGGCAATCAAGTTATTCGTGACACCGAGTCCGTGCAAGTGAATATTGAGGCTCCGCCAAGTCAAACTGCCGGGCTAGGTTGGATGCCGAGTAGCAAAGTTAGCTTAGAGCAACGCTGGAGTGGCGATCTAGAGAATGCTACGGTTGGCGAGCCCATTACACGTACTGTTACCATCACCGCTAAAGGACTTAGTAGTGCTCAAATTACGCCCTTGGAGGTACTCCAGAGCTCAGATTATCGTGTCTATCCAGACCAGCCTCAGCTCGATCAATCTCTCTCTAGTGAAGGTTTAACTTCAACGAGGATAGAGTCTTTTGCCTTGGTTCCAAACCAGTCCGGCGAAATAACCCTACCTCCTATCGAAGTGCGTTGGTGGGACATTAATGAACAGAGAGAGCAAATCTCGCGCTTGCCATCAACTACTCTTCAGGTGTTACCCAGTGTCAGCAATGCAGATGATGACCTAGCTAATGATGGCGCAATAATTGGCGCTACGGCGCTCTCAGGTAATAATCTTTCTGCTGAAAGCCCGACGATATCAAAGCCACCTAATTCAAACCTGATCTCTATTTCTTTAGCATTAAATGCAATTCTTGCTTCGCTAATTGTGGCAATGTTAATCGTACGAAAAACTCAAGCTCGCAGGGAGAACCAGGATTCCTCAATCGAATCTCAAGGCACTGCACTCCAGACACTACGGCAGCAGCTAAAAACAATAGAAGATGCGGCAAAAAGTGATGACCTTATGGCGATGCGTGATGCCATTTTAATGTGGGGTAAAACACTATTTGCTGAACGTCCACCAAAGACACTAAAAGCTCTCGCTGTTAGTTTAGAAGATAAAGATATTGAGCAACAATTTGAGCAACTCGATCGCCAGCTCTTTCAGGACAAAAACACTGATTTACCCGAACTCGATATAAAGTTATTACTGAGCCAAATTAAGCATCAATCAACTTTTAGCAGAGGAAGTAGTTCTCGAAATAAAGCGGGTCAAGCACTAAAAGATTTATATCCGACGTAAATAATATAGTCCGTTAGAATTAGATCTTGATACTCTTATATTTAAAGAAAAATAAAAGCTTTTGCGCAACCAAAGCTAATAAAAAATAAGGAATTACCATGGATACTGAAGAAAAGAGCAACCAGCTTGAGCATGAGACCGCACTTAATAATCAAACTCTGTATTGGCAAGCCAATTTGAAACTCCTCGCCAAACTCTTGGTGGTTTGGTTCGCCGTGTCTTTCGGTTGTGGGATCATTCTTGTCGATTGGCTCGATCAATTTACCATCGCCGGTTTTAAATTGGGGTTCTGGTTTGCTCAACAAGGTGCTATTTATGTGTTTGTTGCTCTCATTTTTGTCTATGCGCGGCAAATGAAAATATTAGATAGACAGTTTGATGTCGGGGATGATGACAGCAATCAGGAGCCGCAATCATGAGCACGCAAGTACTAACTTATTTGTTTGTGGGCGCATCTTTTGCTCTCTACATAGGGATCGCAATCTGGTCACGAGCCGGATCCACCAAAGACTTTTACGTCGCCGGTGGTGGAGTGCACCCCGTAGTAAACGGCATGGCCACTGCTGCCGACTGGATGAGTGCTGCCTCGTTTATCTCTATGGCAGGCATCATTTCATTTATTGGTCGCGATGGTTCGGTTTACTTATTAGGTTGGACAGGTGGCTACGTCCTGCTGGCACTTCTTCTAGCGCCCTACTTACGTAAATTTGGACGCTTTACTGTTCCTGATTTTATTGGCGAGCGCTACTACTCCCAGGCTGCACGCATTGTTGCGGTGGTTTGTTTGATCTTCGTTTCCTTTACCTATGTTGCTGGCCAGATGCGTGGTGTGGGCATTGTTTTTTCTCGGTTTCTTGAAGTAGAAGTGAATACCGGTGTGATAATTGGTATGGCTGTTGTTTTTATGTATGCCGTACTTGGTGGTATGAAGGGTATTACCTACACTCAGGTAGCTCAGTATTGTGTTCTGATTTTTGCTTACATGGTGCCAGCAATCTTTATATCTATCATGATCACGGGCAACCCCATTCCTCAGCTGGGCTTTGGTGCTGAGGTTACTGATGGTTCAGGTCTATCAGTGTTGCAAAAGCTCGACGGCGTATTGTTAGACCTTGGTTTTAGTGCCTATACCGCCGGTAGCAAATCAACCATTGATGTTTTTGCAATTACCGCAGCCCTAATGTTTGGCACGGCTGGACTCCCTCACGTCTTGGTGCGCTTTTTCACGGTACCCAAGGTGTCTGATGCACGTTTGTCCGCAGGTTATGCTCTTGTATTTATTGCCATTTTATATACTACTGCTCCGGCGGTGGCCTCATTTGCACGTCTTAATTTAGTCGATACAGTCCATAATACCGCCTATGATGAAGCTCCAGAATGGTTTGGTAATTGGGAAAATACAGGGTTAATCGCCTGGCAAGATAAAAATGATGACGGCGTTATGCAATATGGCGCTGGTGCCGCATTATCACCTGCGAAACCGATATTCGATGTTGATGGCACTCGTGGTAGTCATGGCGAGCGACTGTTAAATAATAAATCCACTGAGTCTGCCAACGAAGTCTATATCGACCGAGACATTATGGTGCTGGCCAACCCTGAGATTGCAGGCTTGCCCGGCTGGGTGATTGCTCTTGTTGCCGCTGGTGGCGTGGCCGCCGCTCTATCAACGGCTGCTGGGCTGCTACTGGTTATTTCAAGCGCAATCTCTCATGACTTACTTAAACAGACCCTCCTCCCAAGAATAACTGAGAAACAGGAATTGCTCTATGCCCGCTTAGCGGCAGCCGTTGCGGTCACTATCGCCGGGCTATTTGGCATCTATCCTCCCGCCTTTGTCGCCCAAGTCGTTGCTTTTGCGTTTGGCCTTGCCGCTGCATCCCTTTTTCCAGCGTTACTTTTGGGTATCTTCTCCAAACGCGCCAACAAAGAGGGTGCTATTTCGGGAATGCTAGCAGGCTTAGTATTTACCTTTGCTTACATAGCGTACTTCAAATTTGTTGCGCCAGAACTCAACAGTGCAGAGTATTGGTTATGGGGTATCTCTCCAGAAGGTATTGGCGCCAT
>ERZ1046568.1464-NODE-1464-length-16879-cov-10.138136_pt1 | contig 16879 bp, 14 predicted proteins | sample MGYA00383092_ERZ1046568 | MGnify/ENA primary metagenome ERZ1046568 (study PRJEB29581, sample SAMEA5548362) | metagenome | biome: marine; feature: coastal; material: water | depth 1 m | study: Short-term variability in the microbial, nano- and picoplankton... | reverse complement strand
TCTGAGACCACAGTCAATATAGGCGCAACCTATCGCCGCAATACCGATCTGTTCGGTGGCGCTGCGGACTTTATTGGTCGCTTTGACTATCAGTACACTGGAGATACATGGTGGGAGCCAGGCAATATCACTAAGCGCAGCCCCATTACTGTGGTTGATTTCCGCATCGGCTTGGAAGCGGAGGATGATTGGTCGCTGATGCTTTGGACCAAAAATGCCTTTGATGAAGAATACAATACAGAATTTTCTCCGGGTCCAGCGCCGGGTTATAACTTCCTTTGGAAGGCTCTACCCAATCGTTGGGGCGTTGAATTTATGAAACGTTTCTAAGACAGGAGGAATCATTGATGACTGCTCAATTACAGATTAAAAGTGCGCTTCACCACAATGCTTATGTGACAAATGATATGCCGGCGGTGCGCGCATTTTACGAGGAGGTGATCGGCTTTGGACTGGCGGCCACCTGGTGTGAAAAAGCTGATCTGTTCGGCAAAGAGCGGGTCTATATGCACTGCTTTTTCGATATTGGCAATGGCGCGGCACTGGCATTCTTCCAGTTCCGCGACGCTGAAGATCACGCCGAGTTTGGCCCACAACTGGCGCACTCAGCATTTCGTCATCTTGCTATGGTGGTAGATAAGGAGACGCAGGACGGTATTCGCGACCGTTTGGCCGCTGCCGGCTACGAGGCTCCTGACACCTATATTCTCGATCACGGCTACTGCTACTCGTTGTATGTCAAAGACCCAGCAGGTCTGCTTATTGAATTTACCGTGGACCACGAGGATGCCGAGGCGATTAATGCGCAAAAGAAAATTGATGCGCATGCTGACCTGGCGCGCTGGTTGGGTGGCGATCACAGCCCAAATAATGAACAGTTTCACCGCTAAGGAAAAATTATGAGAGTCGCAATTGCATATCACTCAGGCTATGGGCATACCGAGCGTCAAGCACAGGCTGTTGCCGATGGTGTCAATGGCATCGAGGGTGTTGAAGCTGATCTGGTGCCAGTAGAGGATTTGGTTGATGAGGAATCTCCAGCCTGGGATCTGCTGGATCAGGCCGGTGCCATTATCTTTGGCTCGCCAACCTATATGGGTTCGGCCAGTGCCCAGTTTAAGGGCTTTATGGATGCCACTTCGGGGCGTTGGATGGATCAGCGTTGGGCCTTCAAAATGGCCGCGGGCTTTACCAACTCCGGTTCGCAAAATGGCGACAAACAAAATACCTTGGTGCAATTTTGCACACTGGCTGCTCAGCACGGCATGGTTTGGGTAAACCTCAATCTTATGCCTGGCAACAACCACTCCGGTGGATCAAAGGATGATCTCAATCAGATGGGTGCATCCCTGGGTGCTATGGCTCAGTCCAATGTCGATGTGGGCGCGGATATTGCGCCGGGCAAGTCTGATCTCGATACTGCCGGTGCCCTGGGTGCGAATGTCGCCAATGCTGTGTTGCGGTGGAATAAGAGTTAAGAGCTCGGCTTTGCCGAATCGCTGAAAGGAAATAATATGATGTATGACGCTGCCGTGGAGACACGGCCGGTAGAGGAGCAATTTGTCCGCGACAATGAACTGTTTCAACGTCAGCTGGACTATTTGCTGCAACATTCCGAATTTTACAAAGCCAAACTGGCTGCAGTGGGTATCACTAGTACTCAGGATATAAACGGCCTGGAGGATATCGGCCGTCTGCCGTTCACTGAGAAAGACGAAATCCGTGCAACTCAGGCCAACTGCCCGCCCTATGGCGCTCATCTGGCAGTAGATCCAACTCAGCTGAGGCGTGTCTTTAGCACCAGTGGCACCACCGGTGTGCCCTGTTATCTGGGGCTCACTCAATCAGATCTGGATATGTATGCGACCAATGTGGCGCGGGGTTATATCGCGGCGGGGTTCAGGCCTGGCCAATCAGTAGTGGTGGGCTTTAATGCGGGTCCCTTTGTCGCCGGCGGCGTATATTACGGGTTCGATAAAATTGGCTGCAATGTAATTCCAGTGGGCACCGGCAATACCGAGCGCATGGTCACGGCTATTCAGCGGCTCGGCGCCACAGGTGTTAGCTGCACACCATCCTATGCCCTGTATATGATCGAATGGTGCCGTGACAAAGGTATTGCACCCGAATCTCTGGGCTTAAAAAATATGATTACTGCCGGCGAACCTGGTGGCGGTGACCCGATGATTCGCGGACAGATTGAATCAGCGCTAGGGTGTCGCGTACGCGAATCTATGGGCATTGGCGATATCTCTCTGTCGGTGTGGGCCGAAGATGACGACGGCAACGGTATGAGCTTTATGGCGCGAGACTTTGTTCACGTGGAGCTTATCGACAGTGACTCAGGAGAGCCGATTGCCTGGACCGATGGTGCTCAGGGCGAACTGGTGTATACCGCACTGCAGCGTCAGTCGATGCCACTGTTGCGCTTTCGCAGCCGCGACCATGTTGTGGTGAATATGAGTGAAAACCCCACCGGTAGAACTGGGCCGCGAATCCGGTGCATCGGTCGCACTGACGATATGTTGATTGTCCGTGGTGTCAACTTCTTCCCCACAGCGCTGCGTTCTGTGCTGCAGAAACACGAGCAGATGGTATCGGGAATGTTTCAGGTTCAGCCTTCGATCAAAGGCGTTTCGCAGCCTTCTCCACTGACGATTTGCATCGAACTGGGCAAGGGTGTGGAGGTGCCACCGAGTGGTCTTGCCGAGAGTATTAAGCGCGAGATTAGAGAGCGCCTATTGGTCACCTCAGATATCAAACTGGTGAACTATGGCTCCATGCCGCGGGAAACCTATAAGTCAAAATTGGTGGATTACAGTCACGCCGTCTAAGTGATAAATGTACCCGTATGATTAGACAACTGTTCCGCCCCCGCGGATGGTTTAGGCCAAACTGCAATGGATTGCCAAAGCCGCACATAGATTATACATAGGACTTATCTGGAGTTCTGTGAAGTACTCAGAAAGTCAATTAAAATCAATAGTTTATGTGGTTATGTCTCTGGATTTATGGTGCCCAGGAGAGGACTTGAACCTCCACCCCCTTGCGAGGACTAGCACCTGAAGCTAGCGCGTCTACCAATTTCGCCACCTGGGCATAGCAATAAAACTTGTCTTACTCTTCGAGATGCAACCCTTGGGATATACCATCTCAATAGTGCCTTGCAGCACCCAATTCCGCTATGGCTGTGAACCTCTTCAAGCCAAAACCTGCAGTCGCTCACACAGCGGGCGCGAACTATAGTAACCGCGGAAGATTTTGTCAATTGCCTATCTGTAAATTAGTTATTTTGTGATCCCGTTTCTCCGCCAGTGGTGCGGGTTTTGCCAGTATTTACAGGTCACAGGTATTAGTCGTGGACGCTCTGAAGGGCTTGCCATAGATGGGTCGACAGGGACGACTAGTGGTGACACATTTCTGCAAACTTACAAGGAGTTAGACATGTTAAAAACAAGTAAAAAAATCCTTTTGATCGGCGCTTCCCTGATTTTTTTTAGCGGGATCGGCACCTGCGATAGCAGCACCTGCTGAAAAAACCAGTTCGCCGGTTTCTGAACAGACTCAGCAACGGGTCAATATCAATAGTGCTTCGGCGGTTGATATTGCTAGGTCGCTTAAAGGCGTGGAGCTGAAAACAGCAGAGGCAATTGTGGCTTATCGTGATGCTCATGGTACTTTTAAAAGTCTCGAGTCGATTACCATGGTCAAAGGGGTTGGCAGTAAGACACTGAAGAAAAATTCTGCGCGTATTTTACTCAAATAATAAGGCTAGTCATGTAGAATTATCCGGTCGCCTAGGCGGCTGGATTTTTTTATGGGATGAAAAAATGGGTACTGTAGTTAAAGGGCAGTTCTATCAATGAGTACTGACGCACTAATCACACTTGGCGTATTGCTAGTATTTCTGGGCATCATTATTCGTGGCCGCCTTGCTGTGGATTTTGCCCTGGCTGCTGCCATGGTGGCGCTGTTAGTGTTTGGGGTGTTGACACCCAATGAAGCCTTTTCTGGCTTTTCCAATCCAGCCCTGTTTATTATTGCTTGTTTCTATGTGGTTGCCTCGGCTCTAAAAGAGAGTGGTGCGCTGCACTGGTGGGTGATGCGCTGGCTCGGCAACAGCGGTTCGATCAAGGGGGCTATCCCGCGGATTATGGGGCCGGTGGCAGTCACTAGTTCGATGATCAGTAATACGCCGGTGGTGGCGATCTTTATTCCCTTGATTCAGGATTGGGCGCGACGCCACAATTTGTCTGTCTCTAAGCTGCTTATTCCCTTGAGTTATGCCTCTATTTTAGGAGGCACCTGCACACTGATTGGTACCAGCACGAATATTTTGGTTGTGGGTATGTTGCAGAGCACAACTGAAGCCAATAGTTTGAGTTTGTTTAGTCCGGCCCTGATTGGTATTCCCTTGGTGATCTTAGGTATTGTCTATTTTGTGCTTATCGGCCATCGCTTGCTTCCCGACCGCGGAGGCCTGGTAGAAAGCATGCCGGATACCCGTGAGTATGCGGTGAGCATGCGCGTGGAAGAGGGCGGCCCCTTGGCGGGCATGTCAATTGCCGATGCTGGCCTGCGTCATCTGCAGTTCAGTTTTCTATCTGAGATTCAGTCGAAGGGCCATATTATTCCAGCCGTAGGGCCGGAGGAGATTCTCAGTGGTAACGATATATTGATATTTGTTGGTCAGCCCGAAGGGGTTAGTGAGCTGCGCCAATTCCGCGGTCTGGTGCCGGCTGAAGGCGAAGTGTTAAAGCTCGATGTGCCCTATAGTTCAAGAGCATTGATTGAAGCTGTGATCTCTCCAGTCTCGAATATGGTTGGCAAGACAGTTAAGGCCTCTAGTTTCAGAACTATGTTTGGTGGCGTTATTCTCTCAGTGTCGCGCAATGGCGACAGGATCAATCAAAAGGTTGGCAGCATTGTACTCCGAGCTGGTGATACTTTATTGCTGGAGGCGGCTCGCGGCTTTGTCCGTCGCCATCGCTACAGTCGCGATTTTTTACTGCTAAGCCGTATTGACGATGCCAGTATTCCCGATGTGAGCAAGGCTCCCGTAGCTCTGGGGTTGTTGGGGCTCTTTGTGGCTGTCGTGGTGTCAGGACTTATGTCACTCGTGGCTGCGTCACTGTTGCTTGTGGTGGCTCTGGCGGTAACCGGCTGTATCTCCATGGAATTCGCTCAGCGCAGTATCGATTTTAGAGTTCTGATGGCAATAGGAGCCTCTTTGGCACTGGGTTTTGCTTTGCAAAAAACCGGGCTTGCAGATCTTGGAGCTCAGGGGATTATCGTGTTGGCAGACGGCAATCCCTTCGTTAACCTAGTGCTCCTCTATATAGCCACAGTGATAGCCACGGAATTAATTACTAATAACGCCGCAGCGGTGTTGATGTTTCCATTGGCTCAGGCATTAAGTGTTGAGCTAGATGCGAGCTTATTGCCCTTTGTGATGATAATAATGTTCGCTGCATCGGCGAGTTTCTTGACGCCATTCGGCTATCAAACTAACCTCATGGTTCAAGGGCCGGGTGGCTACCATTCTGTCGATTATTTTCGGGTCGGTATTTTGCTGAGTTTTATGGTTGGTATCACCGTGGTATTTTTGGTGCCAGTATTTTGGCCTCTATACTGACATTAGTTAATCTGATTACTTCATTAAATCACGCTATAATCCCGCGCAAAATTATTATCGCAAGGTTATTGTCCTAGCTGCCCAAGGCTTTGGATGATGGCTATTACACATTTACATTAGAGAGAGACGAATGACCGACCTGACATGCTTTAAAGCCTATGATATCCGCGGCCAACTGGGAATTGAATTAGATGAGGAGATAGCCTATCGCATCGGTCGCGCCTACGCGGAGTTCCTCAAGCCCAAAAGCATTGTTTTAGGTGGAGATATCCGCCTTACCAGCGAGGCGCTCAAGGCTGCGCTCAGCGAGGGGATTCGCGATGCCGGCGCCGATGTTATTGATATTGGAATGGTCGGTACCGAAGAAGTCTATTTCGCTACCTCCTTTCTCAATGCTGATGGCGGTATTGAAGTGACTGCTAGTCACAACCCGATTGACCACAACGGTATGAAGCCGATCCGCGAGGGCTCAAGACCTATCAGTTCAGATACTGGACTGCTGGATATTAAGCGCCTTGCTGAAGAGAATGATTTTCCAGCCATTGATTCAGCTGCTCGGGGTGGGTATCAAAAACTGTCGGTCCTCGATGACTATCTGGATCATCTGCTGGGTTATATCGATAACAGCGCGATCACGCCGTTAAAAATAGTAATGAATGCGGGTAATGGTGCTGCTGGTCATGTGGTCGATGCGATTGAGGCGCGCTTTGCTGAACTGAAGCTGCCCATCGAAATTGTTAAAATATTTAATCAGCCAGATGGCACATTTCCAAACGGCATCCCCAACCCAATCCTTCATGAAAATCGCGCGCCGACCATTGATGCAGTATTAGAGCACAAGGCTGATATGGGCATTGCCTGGGACGGTGACTTCGATCGCTGCTTCCTGGTGGATGAGAAGGGTCACTTTATTGAGGGTTACTATATTGTTGGTCTGCTCGCTGAAGCCTTTCTGTTAAAAAATCCGGGTGCCAAAATTGTTCATGATCCGCGCCTGACCTGGAACACCATTGATGTGGTTAAAAAGGGCGGCGGTGAAGCGATTCAGTCAAAGACCGGCCATGCTTTTATCAAAGAGCGGATGCGTTCTGAGGATGCGGTTTACGGTGGCGAGATGAGTGCTCATCACTACTTTAGAGACTTCTTCTATTGCGACAGCGGCATGATTCCTTGGCTGCTAGTGATGGAACTGATAACGCGGAGTGGCAAACCGCTCTCCGCGTTAGTTGATGAGATGGTGGAGGCTTATCCTTCCCCCGGTGAGATCAATCGCAAAATCGCCGATCCCGCCGCCGCGATACAGCGTGTGCGTGAACATTATGAGGCCAGTGCCTTAATAGTTGACGAAATCGATGGCGTTTCAATGGAATTTGCACAGTGGCGCTTCAATCTGCGTATGAGTAACACTGAGCCAGTCGTGAGACTTAACCTAGAAACCCGTGGTGACAGGGAGCTCCTAAGCAAATGTCAGCAGGAGCTTCTTGCACTGCTCGATTGAGTTGCTTTGTAGCGGTTCAACCTCGCGTATTAATTTAGCAAGTGGATAAAATTTCACAGGGTTTAGCGATGGAAAGTTGGTTTTTACTCCAGACAAAGTCAAAGCAGGAAGGCAGGGCGGTTGAAAACCTTGAGCGTCAGGGCGTTAAATCATTTTGCCCAATGATAAAGGTTGAGAAGCTTTCTCGAGGCTCGCGGGTGGTTAAGGAGGAGGCCTTGTTTCCAGGCTACTTATTTGTCAATTTTGATCAGTCGTCGGTCTCCTCAACCACTGTTCGCTCGACCCGAGGTGTGAGTCATTTTGTCACCAGTGCAGGCCTGCCAGTAAAGGTTCCTGAGTCACTTATAAATCAGCTCATGCTGCGCACCGATGCGGGCAATGATGAAACGGTATCCAGTCTTCCCAGCAAGGGTGAAAGGTTAAAGATCATTGATGGCCCCTTTCGCGGTCTTAATGCTGTATTTTCTCAGCCAGATGGCGATCGGCGAGCTATAGTATTAATCAATCTATTGAATCAACAGGTTTCGGCGTCATTGCCTTTTGCCAGTTTGGTAACTGACGAGGGGGTTGACGTCTAAGTACCTTAAATTGGTATCGTTGTTTAAGTGTCGTAATTTAAGTATCAGTAGTCTTCGTGTGAGAAGTTTGGGTGAGTACTTGAATTTGAGCACGCAAATTTGAACTACAACCGGCACAAGAGAGCAATGCCTCGACATTAGAAAGATTGTATGGAAGCAGGGCAGCAAAGGTTATTAGCGAATTATTTAAAGAAAACTAGCTACAGCTACTTTTACGCTCTCGCGGTATCGCGCCAATATTCCTTTGCACGATAAGGCAAACGCAGCAGGTGCATCTTGAGCGTGCAAGCGAGGGCCTAAAAGGCTGCGCTAAGTTTGCAGTATCAATGGTGAATGGGGAAATAGGCAGTCTAAGGTTGCGGTTTATGGCCCTTTCAAAAGACACTTTCAGCGGGTCTTGCTGACGCAGAGCCAATGCTGATCAATAGACCGGAATTTGTTGGTTAAAGTCTATGGCGCGGTAGAGCGATTTCAGCCTAGTTTAGGCCTCCCTCAATGTTATCTATCCGAGCGCTAACTGGATAGTCTGGGCAGTCCATATCATTGCGACGCTATGTAAATTCGAGTACCATTCCGCGGCTCGCGAAAGAGCGGTGGCCCTCAAAACGATCGGATCTGGCACTTTGAAGAAATCATGAAAATTATAGCTCCAAAACGTGCGGTCTTAATTGTCTGTGCAATGTCAGTTGTGCTTTATTTGTCATCGCTAGAATCGAGGCATTGGGAGCAGCTGCAGGATTCAGCCTCCGAGTACTCCCTTAGACGACTGCCAGACATTATGCTTTTTGGCGTAATCGGCTCTGCGTTTGGTGATGGTTTGACCGGCGAGCGTCGCCATATTAGTCAACAAAATAAAAACCTTAAAAAAGAGTCTATTGAGTAGTGTCCTCTCATCTTAGACTCCTGGCTATCGGCCGGTTAAACTACGAATGTTAAACGTCTAGGTTGCTGTGGAAGTCTGAGTCCAATGTCTAAACAGAATGCCAAAATTTTGCTAATGTGCACCACTGCGACTCTAGCCTTTGGCTTGTATGGACTCGCCACTATTACGTTTATGGTTTTACTGTCGCGACAGATCCTTGGAAAAGACTCTCAGGACAAGCATGGGATCAATCTCTCTGAGTCTTCCCGACTCGGGGGCTTGGCAATCACCTTACTCGTTTTGACTTATATGGCTGGGCTGACAATTTTAACGCCGTTCATTCCCACCGCGCTTCATTCGGATATAGATCTGGGCGTTTGGCTTGTCGTTTTAGTCTGCACTGCACTGGGAGCGACCGAAGATTTCTCCACAGATTTCTTGACACCTTTGCTGAGGCTGTTTCTAAAGTTTGTTGTTTTCGGATTTTTCTACTGGCAATTTCCCGAAGCGATTCCTGGAAGTATTGGTATGCCGCTTCTTGACTATGCCTTTGGGGTTCCTGCGTTTGCATGGTGTGTTTCCGTGCTATTTTGTGTTGGTTTTATTAATGCATTTAATATGGCCGATGGTGCTAATGGTCTGATCCCAGGTATTGCCAGCATTTGGGCAGTTATCTTCTATCTCGAAAATGGCCTTCCAATTGAGGCTGTCCTCCTCTTTTGTATCGCTATATTTCTGATTGTGAATGTGATTTCGGGTTGGTTCTTTTTGGGCGATGCGGGCAGTTACGGGATTGGTGCACTTGTTGCATTGACTGGGCTTCGCGGTGTTGCGGATGGTGATTTCACTGCCTGGTTTATGGCGTCGCTTTTGGTTTACCCCTGTGTTGACTTTATTGTCAGTATCTTAAGACGGTTAAGACAGAGGCGCTCGCCATTTATGCCGGACAATGACCATCTGCATAATTGGCTTCATAGATATTTTTCTTCGCGTATTCGCTCGCAAGTTACGGCTAATTCACTCACCGGGCTCTCTATTTCGATGGGAACCTCAGGCTTGGTCTTCCTTATTTATATACAGGGCTGGTTGGCAATCACCAGTCACCAGTGGCTCTATGTGTTTGGTGCGCAATGTCTTGCTTATGCGGTCCTGCGTCGGGCGCTTAATCAAACTGGCTATTCCCGATGATTAAGTACTGTGAAGCTAGTTGCTGCCCGATTGTCAGGCCGTTTGCGTTAGACTTTAACCCTCTAAGTCATGTAAAATCAACTAACTTGTTTCTTCCATGGTAGCCCCGAAATCTTTAATAATATTCTTGTTATTTGTGTAGGCAATATTTGCCGAAGCCCCACAGCCGAGCGAATTTTAAGGCAGAAGTTGTCAGGTAAGTTTATCTCGTCTGCAGGCTTGGGTGCGCTTAAAAATAAGGGCATTGACCCCAGCGCGGCAGCAATGTTAATAGAGAACAAATATGATGCGGCTGACCATAGTGCAAGACAAATCAGCAGCAGTATGCTGGTCGAGGCCGATTTGGTGCTGGTGATGGAGAAAGCTCATCAGCAGAGCCTGATGGATCGCTACCCTGCACATTCGGGTAAGGTCATGCTCCTTGGTCATTGGTCCGGCCAGGAGATTGATGATCCATATCGCAAAAGTGATGAGGCATTCAGATTTATTTTTGAGCAGATAGAAGAGAGTTGTTCAGAGTGGGTTACCCGAATTGGTGGCTAGAGGCCTAGTGTGTGAGCACAGGGTACCGAATTGCTTGTGTGTGATGATTGACAACAAAATTTAAGGGTAATGGTAGTTATGGTTGTACTGTTTAAACGAATGAGCAGCGTAATACACGGAGCACTGGTAGCTCTGTTTTTGTCAGCCTGCACGGTTGTTCCTGGTCTCCAGGTCAGTTCAACCGATCTGGCTGGTGGTGATCGGGTAGGCCTGGTGGATAAGTTTATTCGATCAGATAGTGTCTCGACTGATTTTACTCAGCAGGCCAATACTCGGCTTATAAGCCCTGCGCTTTTAGCAACAATGCGCCCAGCGAAACCCCAAGCTCAAGCCAACCCCGGATTGCAAGTGCAGTTGGACCAGTATTCCTATGTTATTGGTGTCGGAGATGTTCTTAATATAATTGTTTGGGATCACCCTGAGCTAACTATCCCTGCTGGTCAGTTTAGATCTGCAGGTGAGTCCGGTAGTGTGGTGCATCCAGATGGTACTATTTTTTATCCCTATATTGGCAAGGTGAACGTTGTCGGTAAGCTTGTCTCTGACGCGAGAGACCTGATTGCGCGAGATCTTGCAAGCTATATCGAGAGCCCTCAGGTAGAAGTCTCTGTGGCTGCCTATCGATCTCAGCGAGTATTTGTGACTGGCGCCGTTGCTCAGCCAGGCGTACTCCCGATTACCAATGTGCCCCTGACAGTCTTGGATGCACTAAATGCGTCAGGCGGCTTGGCGGTTGATGCAGACTGGCGATCGGTAGTGGTAACCTCGAGTGATGGCAGTGCGCCGACAGAGACTGCGTTGGATCTTTATGCCCTGTATCAGCACGGCGATATGAGTCAGAATCGGCTTCTTGGCAGCAATGACATTATTCATGTGCCACGCAATGATGGCTTAAAGGTATTTGTCATGGGCGATGTGCTCAAGCCCGAGACTCAGCGTATTGATCGGGGTGGTTTGACTCTCGCTGAAGCACTTAACAATGTCGGGGGCTTAAATGAGCGCTCGGCAGATCCACGTGGAATCTTTGTGCTCAGAGCGAGCCAGCAGCCTGACCAGGTGGTGGACGTCTTTCAGTTGGACGCCTCGGTTGGCAGTATGTTGATCCTGAGTACGCAGTTTCAGTTGGCGCCTATGGACGTTGTCTACGTGACGTCAGCGCCGATGGCGCGCTGGAATAAGGTTATCTCTCAACTACTGCCGAGTATCAGTGGTCTCTATGATCTGGATAGGATTAAAGGACCCTGACGGTTCCCAGGGCTAGAGTCTCGGCTCTCAGCAGTTATCTGCGAGTCTGAGGGCGGATTTAGAAAATACTTCGGGTGCTTTTAAAGTACCTCGAACAACACAATCTTACGATTTTAAAATTATGTCTGAAAAAAACTCAATGAATGCCGATACGAATGCGCGACAAAATCAATTTTCCGACGACGAAATTGATCTCGGTAAGCTGCTCTCAATAATTCTTGAGGGCAGATTAATTATTGCCTTGACCGTCGCCCTATTCGCAATTGGTGGTTTAATTTACGGTCAACTGGCGACCCCAATTTACACAGCTGACGCGCTAATTCAGTACGAAGACAAGGCGCCATCTCTTCCTGGGTTTGATGACATGTCAGAGATGTTCGCTGCGGAGAGTTCATCATCAGCAGAGATTGAAATTATTAAGTCTAGGCTAGTGATTGGTGCTGTGGTGGATGAACTTGCCCTAACCAATGCGTCTGAGCCGAATTATTTTCCGATTGTTGGTGCGACCATAGCGCGTCGTCACTCAGGGGGCGGTCTCTCTGACGCTGGCTCGGGTAGCAGTTATGCCTGGGGTGGTGAGCAGATCGAGGTTTTGGAGTTTGATCCGGGTGGGTTTGGCACGGGCACAGCGTTCAGGTTGGTTGCTGAAGGTCAGGAGAAATACAGCCTTTGGGTTGATGGGCAAAAGATTATTGATGGCATCGTGGGCGAGGCTGCCTCCAGTCAAGACCAGGGTGTTGAGATTAAGCTGGCTAACTTGGTTGCCAATAAAGGCGCCGAATTTGAGATCCAAAAGCTCAGTCGTCAAGCCGTCATATTAGGTATACAGAGCAAGTTGCGAGTGTCAGAGAAGGGTAAAGACACGGGTATCATTGTGCTTTCCATCGAGGGGCCTGACAAGCGACGCATTTCGAATATTGTCGACTCTGTCTCGGCTAACTATTACTTTCAGAATATTCAGAGAATGGCAGCTGAGGCAGAAAAGAGTCTGGCGTTTTTGAATCAACAAATTCCACGTGTAAAAGACGAGCTCCTTGAGGCTGAAGAGGCACTGCACGACTACCGAATGCAGCGCTCATCGGTGGACTTGAGCCTGGAGACGGAATCGGCGCTTGAGAGTCTGGTCCAAATTGAGGCAGATATCAGCACCATGTCAATCAGTGAGGCAGAAATTTCAAGAAGCTTCACGCCGAGACATCCGAACTATATCTCCTTTAAACGTCAGCAGGCCAACCTGTTGAGTCAAAAAGCGAAGCTTGTTAAAAAGCTCGAGTCACTGCCCGACACACAGCAGGTGGTGTTGCGTCTGATGCGTGATTTCGAGGTCAATCAAGCGATCTATGTTGCACTGCAAAACAAGCGCCAAGAGCTCTCCGTGATTAAGGCTGGCACCGTTGGCAGCGTCCGAATCCTTGATAATGCGCAGGTCAAGCCTGACGCGGTCTCCCCTAAAAAGGCCTTGATTTTAGTTCTTGCGTCCTTGCTGGGAGGGATGCTGGGTCTGGGCTTTGTGCTCCTGAAATCTGCGTTCAAGCCTGGTGTGACGGATCCCAAGGTTTTTGAAGAGATCGGGTTGAATGTACAGGCGATTATTCCTTTGTCTGACTCGGAGCGAGCCCATGGAGACGGAGTTAAAAAGCGCAGGCGCAGTCGCCTAAGTGTCGGGCAACCGGCTAAGGCTGAAAAGGGTTTTCTGCTGGCGGAAAGCCATTCTGCAGATCTGGCAGTAGAAGCGCTGAGAAGCCTGCGCACATCGCTGCACTTTGCCATGCTGGGGGCGACCAACAATGTGGTCATGATCAGTAGCGCGAATCCAGGTGTGGGTAAGTCATTTGTCACCTCAAACTTATCAATACTGATCGCGTCCTTGGGTGATAAGCGGGTCCTGCTGGTTGATACTGATATGCGTAAGGGCTACATTCACAAGCGTTTTGGATTTGAGCCCAAGGGCGGCCTGTCCGAGCTTTTATCTGGCGAGAGTCAGCTGGCTGACGTCGCGCGGCATACCTCAATAGCGGGGCTCGATATGGTTACTCGCGGTGCCATCCCGACTAACCCATCAGAGTTGCTGATGGGGCGTCTGTTTGGAGAGTTTATTAACCAGGCCTCCAGTGAGTATGATCTGGTGATTTTGGATACGCCGCCCATTCTGGCGGTAACCGACCCCGCGGTGATTGGTGCGTATGCCGCCACATCATTAATGGTGGCGCGGTTTGAGGTCTGCTCTCTCAAGCAGGTTGCTACTGCCGTTCAGCGATTTGAGCTAAATGGTGTAGATGTTAAAGGGCTGATCTTTAACGCCGTCGAGAGAAAGTCTGGCAGCTACTACTACGACTACGGCTACTACAATTATGAGTATAAGTCTGATAGCTAATGAGCCGTCGCTACTGCGCCGCTAAAGCAACCCTGGCAACGCTGCATCTATAAGGGACGCTCCCGCCGATACCGAATGGTAATTCAGGGCATTAGGGTGCTCTAATCGTATTTGTCCATTGATCAATAGATGCGTGGTGAGGCTCCCTTGAGACTGCGGTGGTAACTCCGCGTTCATCAACTGAGCGCCCCTTTTGAGCCGAGGCACTTATCCCCGGCTGCCAATTATGCCCACGGTCTGCGGTGTCCCTTCTGGTCTTAATTGAATTAATAGCCTAAAACGTCCTCACGCCCTTGTTGTGGGGGCTGGCAAGGTCCAGTCCCGGGCGGGAGAGCGGCTTGAAAATAATCCCCAAATATCTCAGCGTCAACCTATGGCCGCGTTGCGCGTTAGCTTGGGTAAGACAAGCTATGTTGTACAGGCGCGATTCAGTATGGATTGATTAACGTCGGGCAGCTGTCGCGGCAGAATTAATACGTTTGGTTTCGCTTACAGTTCGATACCAGGGAGAGTGCGGAAGTGGGGTGCCCTAATCGTTCAGCTGCTTACGTGCACGCAGTCCTATTATGGGGCGCTTCATGGAGAGATCAAACTGTTAGGGAGCGAGCTGAATCTCAATGGCGCCGATCCTGCCCCGCGATAACGACGCTTAATTGCCAGCGCGCGTAAAGGTGTCACTAGACCATTGCAGTCACGGGGTTTACTATTCCCAATCTGGTGTCGTTTGTTGAGTGCGTTTGACGAACCCAGGCTATTGGTTTTTTTGATTCAGTGTTCGCTGTGTGGCTTGGTTTATTCTCAGGGCGGCTGGTTAATGAAGCGCTGGTGAAGTTACGGCGGTTATTCTACAATGAATATTGTGCTAGGAGTTACCTAGAGCGAATCGGGAGCCTCGCGTGAAAAGGAATTGTCATTCGGTTGATTGTTTTTTTATGGTTGCCAAAGGTCTTATTTGGGGTGAGGAACCTGATAGCGGAATGTCGAACGAAGAGGATTTTAAGCAGTATCCCAATGTTTTATTAATGTTGCGTCTCGCATTCTTCGCTGTCGTAGGCCTTGGTTTTCTTGCGAGGTTGCGGTGGGTGACTCGGTGCGGCTTTGAGCCCAGGGGTATCGTTGCTATGAGAGATTTTTTTAAGGCTTTCCTGCTTAAATCCGGCAGCGACAGCTGCGTTTATCAGCTCTGTAGCGCCCAGTTCCGGTTCGGCGCAAAGTGATATCCTGCAGCCAGCATCGCGTTGCCAAGGTTATCCTGAACGGTCAGTGGGGCTCAGGGTCCCCATCATTAGGAGTGCCTTGTAAATGAAGAGTCTAATGTTTACGGAGAGCGAACTGGCCCGTCAGCTCATTCTCGCGCTGATTGTTTCTTTTTTATTTGGTCCCATGGGACTACTTGCGCTTATTGGGATGGGTTGGGCTCTGCGTGGCCGATACGCGGTTGACTCCGCCAATAAGCATGGTATTGGTCATCAGGAGTCGTCGCGACTGGGTGGCGTTGTGATTCTGTTTTCATCCACCGTATGGGTGCTTTTCTCTATGGTGACTGAGGGGGGCTTGGCATGGGTTGACAACCTGGACTACGTCACCTTTGGTATGATTAGCACGTGGTTCCTCACTGGTATTGGCGCGGTTGAGGACGTCAAGAACGGCGTCCTGTCACCTCGGTTCAGGCTACTACTGTTGATCTCAGTCTTTGCAATGCTGTTCTTGATGTTTCCTGAGGTCGTACCTAGCAGCTTCGGTCTCGCTTTAATCGACGCTGTTATGGGGGTGCCTGTCCTCGGTGTGCTGCTAGCGGTTGCGTTCTGTGTTGGGTTCATTAATGCCGTGAATATGGCGGACGGTGCCAACGGGCTTATGTCGGGTATTGCCGCGCTGGCATTCTTTTCGTTCAGTCTGCTTTACGGACCCATGGAGTGGATGTGGGTCATCCTGGCCTCGGTGGTTTCAATTTTCTTCCTATACAATGTGGTGATTGGCCGGCTCTTTTTGGGTGATGGCGGGGCCTACCTGTTAGGGTCTGCGTTTTTGGTGGCAAGTTTTTACGCCGTCAATAAAAGCCTGGTATCTCTGGGTTACCTGGCGGCCCTATTCAGTTATCCCTGTGTCGAGATGGTGGTTACCCTGCTTAGGCGCCTGCGCACTGGCAGAAATCCACTGCTGCCGGACAACGACCACTACCACAACCGGCTGCATCGCCTCATTGAGCCCCATATCAAGTCTAGAGTGTTCGCCAATTCTGCGACGGGCATCTTGATCGCGTGTACAACCTCAGGCAGCACGGTGGTAATAATGTGGTTTGGACTGCTAAGCGTTACCGATGCTAATTGGTGGTTTATATTTGCTGTGATTGCTTCGTTGCAGGTGGTTTCGTTCATGGTGTTGGGCCGTGTTTCTCAGAGGCAGCCCCAGTTCGTGATGGACTCTAAGATGGCTCATGAGGCCTGAAGCGCAGTGAATCGGTTCTCATATACCCTGCTGGTTGGACTCCTGCTGATGCTTTGGGGCATCAGCGGCGTGTCGAACATGTCCACGCGTGCGGTGGCTGTTGGCTACGACGAGTCTCTGTTTGGTGACGTCTACAGCCCCGACCGTATCGCACTGATTGGCTTTGTGGGGAGCAACGTTGCAAGCGAGCTCATTGATCGAGGTCAAGAGACGGTCATCCTGGACAGGCCCCCCTTTGAGGGTGAGGGTTTGGATACCCAAGGGCCGGTCTCTACTCCGGTGAGCCACTAGATGCTTGGCCTTCTGCGTCAGCGGCTGTCTGACTTTCTGCTGCCGAGTAACAAGGTCAGTCACAAGCTGATCGTCATGGCCGTACTGGCTTTCCTGACATTTGGTGCCACAGGGCTTGGTGCGATTACGCTGATGTTCGCGCTGTCGACGATGCGGGCCGGCCGGGACTCTGCTGCGTCTCATGGCATCAGCTCCATAAACTCATCCCGGCTGGGCG
>ERZ1046568.1462-NODE-1462-length-16886-cov-4.424455_pt1 | contig 16886 bp, 15 predicted proteins | sample MGYA00383092_ERZ1046568 | MGnify/ENA primary metagenome ERZ1046568 (study PRJEB29581, sample SAMEA5548362) | metagenome | biome: marine; feature: coastal; material: water | depth 1 m | study: Short-term variability in the microbial, nano- and picoplankton... | reverse complement strand
TGATCCCAGAAAAAAGCATAGAATCTCACTGAGATAGTTCGCAATTGAGCTGCTCCTTATTATAGCCATGATCCCATGGCCGTTTAGAGGTGAGATTGCTAGAGCCTTGTGGCCATAATACCCTATCGCAAATCAACTTTTAAATGAATCAAGAAACGCTAAATCAAATAGCTGGGATCCTTGGAAATGGATACAAATGCTTTGTGGACATAAAAACAGAGGAGGTGTATGAGGTAGAGCAATTTACTTCAGAACTGAAATCTAGTATAGAATACAAAGAATATGTTCCTCTTGAAGGTCCGGAATTTTTTAAAATAATGGAGAGTTATTGTTCTCAGGTCGAAGACTTTGATCATCAATCTCAGTTAATGGAAACTTTGCTGTATGATCAACCTTTTCAAAGCTTTAAACGAAAGGTTTATGACCTTAGAATAGCTGATGACTGGATAGCTTATCGCACCAAATCTATAGCTGACATCATCGGTTAGCTCAAGTTCTTACGTATTACATCTTTAAGCTCTTGGATATTGTCTCCCTTTGCTGCAGAAATAAAAACTACGTCACCTTCTAGCTTCGCCATCCATGTCTTCTTGAGCTGTGCTAGATCATAGATAGCTTCATCCTCAAAAATGTCATCAGACGTTGGTTCTGGATGATACTTATCTATTTTGTTGAATACCGTAATTGTTGTCTTATCTCCTGCCCCAATTTCGGTTAACGTTTTCGTGACAGTATTCATCTGTTCTTCAAATTGAGAATGACTAACATCTACAACGTGAAGAAGTATATCCGCTTCAATAACCTCGGCCAATGTACTCTTAAAACTTTCTACTAGTTGGTGGGGTAGTTTTCTTATGAAACCTACAGTATCTGACAATAAAAATATACAAGGTTTGTAAGTAATAGGGTCAGGCGGGAATACTACTTTTCTAACTGTACTGTCTAAGGTAGCAAACAACTTGTCTTGTGCTAATACGTCAGCTTTGGCTAACAGATTAATCAATGTAGACTTGCCAACATTGGTATACCCTACTAACGCTACTCGCTTTTGTGATTCTCTATTCTTTCTACGAGTAATACTTTGACTGTCTATGTGATCTAGTTCCTTTTTCAGCTTCGATATCTTATCCCTAATGACACGTCTATCAGTTTCAATCTCCTTCTCCCCCGGACCTTTCATACCTATACCCCCTTTTTGTTTCTGAAGGTGTGTCCACATCCGAGTTAGTCTTGGAAGTAGGTATTCGCTTTGAGCAAGTTCTACTTGTGTCCTGGCTTGTGCAGTTTTAGCATTTTTTGCAAAAATGTCGAGTATAAGGCTACTTCTATCTACTATCTTACAATGCACAAACTCTTCCAAATTTCTTATTTGTGAAGGACTTAATTCATCATCAAAAATGGCTAAGTCTATCTCATGTTGTTTTACATAATTAGCGATATCCTCTAGTTTACCTTTACCTATGTACGTTTTAGGATTCGGATGATCTAACCTTTGAGTGAATCGTTTCGCAGTTTCTGCTCCAGCAGTATAAGCTAAAAATTCGAGCTCGTCTAAAAATACGGTATTGGTCTTAAGTGGGACATTTTTAGGTTCCACCCCGATAAGAATCGCTTTTTCTGCTTGTTTATTTTGGTTGACTTGAAATTCCAAGATTGGTACTTATACGTTTATAATATTCGTTACTTTGTAAAATAGTAATTCTGCTTGCAAAAATACATCCAAAATATAGGCTTATTGGTCTTGCTGACTCTATTATCACACGGATACTCAATTGCTCAATCTCTACAATGGAGTAATCCAACAAAACTGAAAGGTGCAACAGTTTTTTCTCAAGTTATAGGTGAAAATGAAGAAGGAATTTTTGTTTTAAGGTATCGAAATCGATTTTACAGTAAAAATATAATAATAGAAAAATATGACCACCGATTAGCACTTAAGACGGGTAAAAGTATTGACCTTAGACAATCTAGGTTACTCAAGCTCTATATGCAACAGAATAGTATGCTTTTGATTAAAGCAAAGTATGATAAATCAAAGCGAATTATTCAGGTAATTAGCCAGTTCTATGACTTCAATCTTAAACCTATAAATAAACCTGAAATTTTAGCCGTTGCACAATCTATAGAGTTTGGTGATAAAGGAAACTTTAGACTCCGAATAAGTGACAATCGAGCATTTATTTCGCTCTTGTATTCCGAAAAAAGTGACCAGGGCACCTATATTCTGCATCATAAGCTATTATCAAATAGTTTGACTCTCCTTCACGAGCAAAACATAGAGCTTCCCTACTTATATAATAATTTTTTAGTTTCAGATTTTCTAGTAAGCAATTCCGGAGTCGTAGATCTTGCTTGTGGAGTATATACTCGAAGAAGAAAAAAAATAGTCGCTAGTGAAGTAAGACTTTTTAGATTTAGAGAGAATACGTTGTCTGATGTATCAGTGGCTCCTGACTTGGATATCAAAACAGCTAAACTGGTCCATGATCGCTTGCTCGACCGAACTACGTTAATAGGACTATATGGGGACAAAAACGAATACGGGCTTGTTGGTAGCTTTAATTTTTATGCTGATAGTTTAAGTAAACCTAATTTGCTCGTCAGTAGTTTTTCAGAATCATTTGTAGAAGCTATGAATGTGAATAATAGTAGTACTAGTACCATTTCTGAAGGTTTTGAGGTGATAAAAGCTATACCTCGCTCCGATGGAGGAGTTTTACTCATTGCTGAGCAAAAAGACATTGCAACTGAAGATGATATCATTTTGGTAAATGGTATCCCACAAAGCACATCAAATAACATCTTTAACTTTAACGAACTACTTTTACTAAATATTGATGCTGAGGGGTTCCTTGATTGGCACAAAGTGATAACTAAAAACCAAACTACGGTAAATGACGGCGGGTATTTTAGTTCTGCAGTAGTATATATAGGTGACAAGTTTGTTCAACTACTTTACAACGATCAGCTTAGAAATACTGGTGAGGTGATGAAATACACAATTTACAACAACGGAGCAGAGGAAAGCACGAAGTTGTTTAAAACCTCTGTAGATGACGTGGCCATTATTCCTTCAGAGTCTTTACAAGTTTCGTCAAACAAGCTAATTATTCCAACTTCCAAAAACAGACGATTCGCATTACTCAAACTTCAGTATTAGTGATTAGAACTTTAACAGATAATAAAGCAACCGCTTTCATTTTTTCATTTGCTTTACTGATAGGATATCAAGTGATTTTGGATACAATTTCTTTAGCTAGTATCCTTAAAACGGTCTTGTTATTTGCTGAAGGGTTATTGCTTAATTACCTATGCAGTAAATACAAAATAATTGGTCAAAAAAATAACTTAGTACTAATAGTATTCTGCCTATTAAGTGTTGTTGTTATTCCAGATTTGTCCTTTAATGATCTAGTTTACGGTCTAGTTTGGTTAGCAGGTTTCCTTTTTGCATTTGAGAGCAGTGAAAACCCAAGTCAAACGGATAACTACCTGATCTATTTTGGTATCTTATTGGGATTTTCACAAACTGTGAATCCTATAAGTGTCCTGTTGTTTATACCTGTTTATCTCCTTTTCATTCAAACTGGTACGCGAAATATCAGAAGTTTGATTCTTGGTTTACTTTACTTTTCTATGGTAATTTTTGCTTATGTGTGTGTCCTTTACGTCATAGAACTAGAGGGCGAGATTCTGTCTCTTATCCCAAAATTGACTTTTGAATATTCAGCCTTTGATAATATTTTGATCAAACTACTATTCCCATTTGTCATTGTGAGTATTATTATTCATCTCCTTTCGTTAAACACGTATAAGTTTAGATTCCCAAATAAATCTAAAATTCTAAACTTCACCCTGCTAATTCAACTATCCATTGCTGTAGTTTTAATTGTTCTTACCTCTCAGTCAGACCTGCTTATTTATGCTCTAATGGCTTCGGCAATTTTATTAAGTTTTGGGTTTACATATAAAAGTGAATCTATATTCGTAAATGCAGCTTTTGTGAGTTTACTCTGTATAGCATTAGCTTCACTCTACTTACATAAGATATTAATCTTGTAACAGTAGTAATTATTAATTTTCTTTGTGGAACAAAAATTGTACTTGAATCTATAGATATGAATGAGGATATAAAATCAGTATTAGAAGAACTTCGCACAAGCTCAGATAAGAGTCTAACACATGTAGCTAGCGAAGTAGGAAAACTAAGAGCAGGAAAAGCTACTCCATCTATGCTTGATAGTGTAATGGTAGAGTACTATGGCAGTAAAGTACCTTTGAGTCAAGTTGCCAATGTAAATACTCCTGATGCCAAAACACTAATGGTTAAACCTTGGGAAAAGGCAATGATTGATGAAATAAGCAAAGGTATCATGGTAGCTAATCTCGGCCTAAATCCTCAGAACGATGGAGAGCAAGTTATCATAAATGTACCACCGCTTACAGAAGAACGAAGAAGACAGCTCGTAAAACAAGCTAAGGGGGAATCAGAACACGGTAAAATAGGATTAAGAAGTGCACGAAAAGATGCAATAGACATGATAAAACTACTGGAAAAAGATGGACTCAGTGAAGATATGGCTAAAGATGCTGAAGCAGATGTACAGAAAATAATAGATGATTACAGTAAGAGAATAGATGAGGTAATCAGCAATAAAGAAAAAGAAATAATGACAATCTAAATCCATAGAAGGGATAAGAATATGAAAAGAGGGTTCTTTAGAGTCCTCTTTTTTATTTTATATTAGCAATCATGGATGAAACAGAGTACGTCAAACAGTTTAAGAAGAAATATCATACGTATTCTGTAAGCAATATACTTAGAGAAGCAGCAATAATGATCCCAGTATTAGTGTTTTCAGTAGGAGTTACTTCTGGTTTTAGCTGGAAATTGATAGTCTTTGCAATACTGAGTAGTCTTTTGTTCAGGATTTTTCAGATAACACTTCAACGCTACCTATACAAAAGAGGATACAGTAAGATACCTCCACAGTCTAAATACTCTAATAAATCCTATAAACAGATACAAGAGGAGAAAGCCTCTAAATCCAAAGATGTTTAGAACAATTCTGCTCCACTACTTGAAATGATTGTCCATCATATTCCACCACATAAAGACACAAGTTGTTGTGCTTAAATTCATCCATTTGTTGAAGTGGCGTTTTGGTAAGTAAACATAGGAAGCTTCGCATAGCTCTACCGTGCATAGCGATTAAGACAGTTCTTTCACTTTCCTTTTGTAGTAGTTTGTTGAGTCCTATACTCTGTCGTTTTTGCATTGCGTTTGGTGTCTCACCACCCTCCACAGCCCTATCTAGTAGTCCAGCTTTCCAGTCTCGGATCATTGCTTGATATTCTTTAAAACTATCAGGTGTTCCTTTTAGTCCTTCAAACTTGCCCCAGTTAATCTCATTAAACTCTGGCATAACCTCCATTGCTACACCTTGTTTGATGAATTTTTCGACACTCTGCTGTGTCCGTTTTAACTCGCTTGTATAAATTTTATCAAAAGAAATATGGTGATAGGCTTTGTAAAACTGCTCAGCTTGTTTTCTACCTGTTTCATTTAGGCTACTATCTATTCCGCTACCTTGAATTACCCCCTGTTTGTTATAATCGGTTTGCCCGTGTCTAATGATATAAATCGTTTTCTTTGCGGTCACTTCGGTAGAATAAGCGTATGATTCCCTACAAAACTATAAACAAATCAGACTTAAACGAGTTTGCTAAAAACAGCATGTCGGATTATCTGGATATGGAGGTTATCAAGATAACGGAATCTTATGTAATTATGCGTATGCCTGTAGTGCCGAAAGTAAAGCAACCAATTGGTCTGTTACACGGAGGGGCTGCCGCCGCATTAGCTGAGAATGTAGCGAGTCTAGCAGGTTCACTAGTGGTTCGTCCTGAGAATAAAGTTGCCGTAGGCTTATCCCTAAATATAAATCATCTCAAAAGTGTACATGAAGGATATATCTATGCTAAAGCTGAACCTGTTCATCTAGGAAAGAAAACACAAGTGTGGGAGGTGAAAACAAGCACAGATAATGGTACGTTAATAAATGTAGCACGAATGACCTTAGCCGTAATCAAAAAATGACTGCAGATATAGAAAAAATAGGTGCGTTGGTATACTTACCAGAGGAAAAGGAAATAAAGAAATACAATGCAGAGCATTTAGAGTCATTTAAAGAAATAGACAGCTATTGGATGCAACGGGAGGGCCTACTTTTCTATCCGTTTGACCGAAGTAAGCAGGCCTACTTTTTTGGTGAAAACAAACCAGAAAACCCTATCAAAGAGTTTGATCTGGCACCCAATGATGTTTTAACTCAGTCAGAGTATGAGACAAGTGTTTTTATGGCAAAAGCGGAAATGGCAGATGAGGAACTTGAGAAGGTTGTACTTGCAAGAAACTTAATTTTAGAAGGAGACTATGACCCAATGGAGTCTTTCAAGAAAGCTGTTGAGTACTATCCAAACTGTTTCGGCTACTACATTGATATAGGTCCGGAAGTATGGGTTGGTGCTTCACCAGAACTTTTGTTGCATTTCGAAGACGATGTTTTATACACAGTAGCACTTGCCGGAACCAAATCATTAAGCGATTCTTTTACTGATAAGGAGAGAGAGGAGCAAGATATGGTAGCTCAGTTTATTGAAGATAAACTCAATCTGATAGGTATAATGAGTTACAATAAGAGTGAAACTACGGAAGCTCATTTTGGGGAGATTAAACATCTTAAAACCACTTACGCTATGGCGGCTGATAAAGATGTAGCTCTAGAGCTATTAAAGCATGTACAACCAACTAGTGCCGTTTGTGGACTACCTAGAGATAAGAGCTTTTCATTCATACAAGAGTTTGAAACGATGAATCGTAGTTTTTACTCAGGTATAACTGGTATTCTGACCGAGACCAAGGCAACTTTCTTCGTTAATTTGAGATGTATGCGATTCTTTGGAGATAAGATTGAGTTGTTTGCTGGAGCTGGCATTACGTCTGAATCTGACCCTCAATCAGAATGGGAAGAAACCGAAAGGAAACTAGAAGGTATTAGAAAATTTTTATAGAGTTTAATCTTGGGAAGAAATAGCATTCGCTAACATTTCCTCATATAACTCATTTGGGACCTCTTTTGCACCAAACTGAAGTAAATGATTATTTAAGTATTGGGTGTCTAACAACTTATAATCGTGTCGCTTCAGAAAATCTACTAGATATACAAGTGCTATTTTGCTTGCATCAGTTTCCTTGTGAAACATGCTTTCTCCAAAAAAGGCTTTTCCAATAGATACTCCATATAAGCCACCAACTAGCTCATCTTCTCTCCACGTTTCGAAACTAAAGGCATAACCCATCTCCTTGAGCTTACTATAAGTATGAATGATCTCCTCGCTTATCCAGGTATCATTTCTATCAGCACAACCTCTTATAGTCCCTTCGAAATCGTAATTGATTCTAAGATCAAAATAGTTCTTCTTATAGAGCCGTTTTAAGTTCTTAGAGAGATGGAACTCATCCAATGGAATAATTCCTCTCATATCTGGTTTGAACCAAAAAATCTCATTGTCATCTTCTGGAACAGCCATAGGAAAATAGCCTTGTGAGTATGCATATAGTAATTCTCCTGGGTCAAGCATATGGTTACTTTTGCAAAAGAAATCATATTCATGAAGATAATTTGTATAGGAAGAAATTATAGTAAACACGCTAGAGAACTAGGGAATGAAATTCCTTCAGAACCCGTGATATTTATGAAACCAGACTCATCCATTTTTCGACAACGGGATGCCTTCTACATCCCAGATTGGACCCAAGAAGTTCATTATGAGTTAGAAATAGTTATGAAAATGAATCGACTCGGCAAAAACATTGAATCTAAATTCGCTCATAAATATTTCGAGGAATTCACCGTAGGTATAGACTTCACTGCACGAGATGTACAAAAATCGTTGAAAGAAAAAGGCCTTCCTTGGGAAAAATCTAAAGCCTTTGATCAAAGTGCAGTCTTGGGTGATTTTCTAAAAGTCAAAGATTATGATCTATCAAATTTAAACTTTGAGCTTCTGAAAAATGGAGAAAAAGTTCAGTCAGGGAATTCCAGAGAAATGATATTTACCATTCCAGAAATCATAGAACACTGCTCACAATATTTTACAGTTAAAATAGGGGATCTGTTTTTTACAGGGACTCCAGAAGGAGTAGGTAAAGTAGAAAGTGGAGATATTTTAGAGGGTTATATAGAAGGAAACAAGGTGCTTGCAGTGAAAATGAAATAGGTGTTAAAATCAGTAAACAAAAAAAGGGTGCAATCAAATAATTGATTGCACCCTTTAATATTTAACAAGGCCGTGTTATGGTTGTCTTATTAACTCTACCTGTCCTTCTATAGGACCCTGACCTTCATTTTCTTCTCCAAACTCAAACTTGTAGTTGATAATGTAGAAGTAGGTTCCTTCTGGGCAGTCCGATTTAGTATTATCTACTTTACCATTCCAAGAAGTATTTATATCATCTGATTCAAATACTTTTTCGCCCCATCTGTTATATATCTTAATATTATATTCTTCAAGACCCTCTCCGTCTATAACAAACTCATTGTTTCTTATATCACCTTCAGGAGTAAATACATTATATACAACTAGTCTTCTTACATAAGAGTTATTAACTAATTGACATACAGTATCCATACATCCTATTGAGCTTTGAGCTATTAAACATACTTCATAAGTACCAGTTCTATTATCCCAATTATAGCACGGATTTACTTCGTTGCTACTTCCTGGAAGTGGGTCATCTTCAAATGACCATTCATATTTAGTAGAATCAGCATCTACCGATTCATTTATAAAGCAGAAGTTTGGTCGGTCGGAAGAATCTATCGAGAACTTAGCTTCAACACCTGCAACTCTTACGAATACACTATCTCGTCCCCAACATCTCGGTAAGATATCATATTCAGGAGCTTGTGCTACCCAATAGTTACCAGGACTACTAAAGCTTCTTGACCAAGTTCTATCCGTTGTTGTAGCTCGATTTAATGAATCTCCTTCGCTAGACAACCACACTAATCTGGTGTAACGCTCATCTAAGCTATCGATAGTGAAGTTAATTACTTCATTTGGACAGACAAGCGTGTCATCCGCTGAAATATGTACTTCTGGTAGCGGTTTGACGATAGCAACCATTCTACGTTGCACCAATTGGGACTCACTACTATCTGGGAACACCCTTGTACAACTATTGCCATCTGGCATAACATCCTGCATAGCTAACCATAGAATGAATGTGTCTGCTCTTTGGTAAACGTGACCATACTTCTCTGAACCAGCTGGTGGATCTGAGAAATTACCATCACCCCAATTCATTAATAAACTTGGGTTGTTACCGTCACTCTTACTTAAGTTTTTCAAGAAAACTGAATCTCCTAGACAAATTTCAATAGTATCTGTCAAACCACCCAAATCAAATTCAAATTCTGGTCTAGGTCCAGGTATATAGATACGCTTGGTGATAGAGTCTTCACAACCCAGCTCTGACCACACCTTTAATGTTACATCAAAACTACCTCCAGAGGTATAGTTATGAGATGGATTCTGCAGTAAACTCTTACGAGTACCATCCCCGAAATCCCATTCCCATCGTATTACTTTTTCACAACTAAGAATAGTTCCATCAGCACACGTATCTCTACACGGATCATCTACCCAGCTACTATCTGTAAAGTTTACAATAGACTCACAGCTAATTACAGAATCACCTAAAAAGTCAGGATGTAGCCTTGAAATGTACGCAGTGAGTACAGAGGTATCTCTACAACCAATACTATCCTTAGCTATAATAGTAATGTCGTACTTTCCAGGATTTTTATATCTGTGATTTAGTACAATCGAACCTACAGAGCTATCTCCATCACCCCAAAAGGCTTTGTGGAACTCTATCAAATTCGCAACTCTATCAGGAGTTTGCCAGAAAGGAATTTCCTTAATAGGATAAGTGAACGGATCTTCCTCTCCATACTGATAATACCTAAGTGAATCCTCTACAAGAAGAGAAGCACCCTCACACAGGTTCTCGTTTTCTAACCAATATTCATTATAAAAACCTACGTTCAATAGATTACCTGATCTAGCTTCACATCCATCTGTATTATTTAAGAACAGAGTAGGAATCATAGGTCCGTTGCCCGCACGGAATATAGTATCCTTAGCTCCTGGGAAACACGGATCTGGAGTAACTTCTTCCGGGAAAACATACTGTTTTCTCCATACACCTGCAATGGTATCTAACTGTCCATTACCAGATGTATCTTGAAGGAGTGTATCGTAACCTTGTAAAGAAGAATCCCTAAAGTGTAAAATTTGAGAAACTTCATAAGAATTAACACAATCATCTCTATTGTAATTGTTAGTAGAATCAATAACATTTACTTGTACATTTTCCTGTCGAGTCTGAATACTAGTTACGGAATCTTGGGTCGGGTCTACCTGAGATTTAACTCTGTTACCTGCCATATCTGTGAAAAAGGTAGTATCTGGAACTGTGATAGATTCTGTAGTTACAGTAGTATCATACAAGAACATTGGAGAATAAACTCTACACCTCATTCTTCTATCACCTTCTACCCATACATCAGGGTCCACTTTCTCAGAGTAAGCCTTCTTGCCAAACCTAAAGAACTGACTCAAACCAGTTGTATCAAGACAACCACTTGTTCCATCACCAAGGTAAAGTGGGATATCTTCAGGTGGCAATTCAGAATAATTTAATCCTAATAATTGCTCAAATGCATCCTTTACAGCTCCATCAGCGTTTCTAGTGTCAGCTACGATTCTATAATCTTTTATAATCGTTGTTACTATCGTATCAATTATTTCTAAGCCTCCAAAATCTGTTATAGTTTGTCTAATAACATAGTTATACAACCAATCATCAGAAGGACTCCAGATTACATTTGCATCATTTCTGCCTGCTACAGGTCCATTGTATTTCTCATAATACTTGAATTGCTCAACATAAATATCTAGTGTAGGTCCTCTTCCAATACCTTGGTAACCCCAAGCCCATCTCAACACAGATATACTGTCTTGAATTGGCTCATTTATTCGGAATACAGCTTCACCACCAGCACAAATCACTTTTCTAGGTGTAGTAGGCTCTAATATGGTAAATCCTGCATTTAAATATAAAATTCTGAATAAATCATTATACCAAAATGTATCAAGACATTCCGGTAGCATTCCTCCTCCTTGTTGAGGTACCATTCTACCATTACCTACTATCAGGCCTAACGTAAATGAACCGTTCGGATTTCTCAAAGTTGGATCATTACCTATCTCCCCTGGAGTATAGCCTTTCACAAACTCTCCACCTAAGTTCCCCCTAATATCGTAAGGTAAAACAAATGGGATAGGAAGTCCTGGAGGAGGAGGAGCAAGAAGTCCACCATTATATGGAATGAAGTTATTTGGATCCGCTAAAGAATCAAGATTAGCTGCAAACCAGCGTTGTGTACAACCAGGTTTAGTTTCCGTTATGTTAAAGGTTAATATATAATTTAAGTTACTCCCGTCAAACGGACAAGGCAATCCAGAAGCCCACTCTAATCCATTTGCATTTGGTGGAATAAGTGCTAGAGATTTTGTCCCTTCAGACTCGCACATTAGAGGATGAATAGTATCCTGTTGCCAAAGTGTTACGTTAAAGCATTGAGCATTTTCTAAGAACCATTCTTCCCTATGCTTAGCCGAATCCACAATTATCTGAGAAATCTCAGTCTCAACCAAAATACCAAACTGTTCTCTAAGCACTGGAATTCTAGAAGGCGTTGCAAACGTAGTATCAGACTCATTTTCTTCGATCTTTATAAGAACCTTAATAGAATCATTACTTGATATTTCAAACTGTTCGTTTGCGTCAAGCGTAACTGTTTGTGGTCCTGTGAAGCTTCGAGTTCTTCCTACATTAGCTCCACCGCCACCAGGAGCAGCTAACTGAAGTGTATTTATCGTTACACCAGCTGGAATGAACACATCCATCTCGTGGAATGCAGCCGTCCAAGTAGTTTTAGCATTGCCCGCAGTAATATTATTCCTACCTAACCAATCCTCAGTATGATATGTAGTATCTGTAAGATTATTAACTGCTACAAATGTGTCTAGAGCAGGATCCCAGTATAATTCGGTTCCAATGAAACAAGATGGTGGCCTTTTAACTATCCAATTCCCAAGTCGATTCTGAGGGTAAATTACTCCTGGTTTGATTGTATCCCCTCGATAAATCAAAGTAGAATCCAAAGGAACAGTAAGTACTGTATCTCCCTGAACTATCATAGGATTTGAAGGGAATATATTTACTTGATAACATCTAGATCTGTCACCATTTTTGAACAGTCTTGTTTCTCTAATTGGTGTAGTATAATTTCTACCATCTTGGAATGTTTGATATATCTCATCCCAAGGGGTATACCAGTGAACCGGAGTACTATCAATTGTCCAATTACAATTGATTCCTACATTCTTATTTACCCAAGGCCTACTGTCTGTGGTACACTGCGGAGCATATTGGTCTCCCATTTCCCATACACGCCACACGTTGGGGTTGTAGTTTCTAATAATTGGAGTCAATGGATCTACCGCAGTTTGATCTCCAATACCTACACCGCCTTTACCCACTGGAGGAGTGTAGTTAAACACCCATCTTCTTCGTGGATTCACTCCAAATCTATAACTCTTCCCACCTTTAGCAGGATCATACACTAGTCTATGCCAGGTAGTATCCCCCAAACGGATAGCCGCAATGGAATCTTTTGCAGTATCAAAATAAACCTTGTAAGCTTTCTTTTTTATAGTATCCGTGGGAGCATAAGTACTATCTAAAGTCTTAGTGTTCCCTCGATTCAATTCTTCATATTCTCGGTAATGCAAGGAATAGAAACCACTGGTATAGTCATACTGATAATCAAAGGTGCAGTCATAGTAATACACTGCTGAATCTTCATCAAACCTGTTCCAATCATTTTGATAATAACTAGAGTTGTTAGGGAAATGAATAGAATCTCTAATCAAACACTGATACGTTTCATCTTCTGCAACACGGTCAAATGCCACTTCTATAGTAGAACCAGGTCCTATAAGCTGAACAGTATCGTATATAGTAATATCACAAGGCCCAGCAAATAATCTTAGACTAATCATCCACGGTCCTGGACCGTAAGCTTTATTTGGAGTTAAAGTCTTGTCATTCAAATTAGCAGGACCTGCTGGTGGATCACCAAAATTCCATAAAAATCTATCCACGGGAGTACCGTCCAGATTCTCAACCGAAAACTCTATCGGATTATCAGGTGTACAAGCAGGGTCAGGATCTGCCACTATTCTAGGGTCAAGAATAATATTACCTACAGCAGATTTCCATGTGAATACGTCTACACAACCATATGCTTCTACAATAAGACTACCATCAAATAAGCCTTGTGTTCTGTACATATGTGAAACTTTATTGTCATTGTCTGGACCAAACCACCATTCAGTATTTGTAGTTCGGTTACCTCCTACAGATTCTCCATCTCCCCAATCCCAATAAAAACTATCGATATCAGCTAACGGGACTGTACTTGTATTTTCAAAAATACCTAAGGTAGAATCACAACCAGGATTAGGTCTAGGTGTAATATTGTTGAACTCGGTTCCTATCTTAGGATGAACATAGATGATGTCTTTATACTCAACACGTGCAATACAACCACTTTCATCTTCCACCTCAACTACTAAGTCAAAAGAACCACCCGATGGATCTAAAATAGTGTGACAAATAGTATTGTCTAACTTTTTCCGAGCTTGTCCATCATTGAAAATGGTATCATATTTCTGACCATCACTGAATAAGTAAGTCACACGAATTATATTTCCCTCAGGTGCCGAAGACGTATCTCTAAAACAAAATTTATTGTCTTTGAAACACTGTGTGTCTCTGTCAATCACAAACACGTCTACATCTGGAGAAGGTTTAATTACTACACTTAGGTCTGTATTAGTACACTGACCTGCGGGTCCATCACCTTTGAACGTAATAGTAAATGTTCCTGAAGTCTGGTATGCATAGGTAGGATTCTGTTGAACAGAATTTCCGACACCATCACCAAAATCCCACTGCGGAGCTGTGGTATAACCAGGTGAATTTGCTCTGAAACTAATGATCTCACCTACACAAAAAGTATCCATAACTCCTTGCTGACCGTCTTTCATGGTCAACTGGGGTGAACACTGTGAATAAGCAAAACTACTCACAAAAATGAGCAGCGTAGATAGAACATACTTGTACAGTATATTCTGGATTGATGGTTTATTCATATCTATATTCATTTGATAGTTGTCTTTTGTATTTAGCCTATAAAAGCTTGTAAATTTACTTGTGTTATCTCTATTATTCAAATCTAAGGTCGTATTAAAGTTAGTCTTACATTTTCAGTCTTACTATTTTCTCCTTTGAGCTGATATTTTATACGTGCAATATACTCTCCTGGAAGACACTCTTCTCCCACGTTAAATTCTCTTCCATTCCACTTATTATCAGGATCTTGTGAACTAAAAATCATTCTACTATTTCTGTCAAAAATCTGAACAGTAAAGTTATCGTAGTCTCTAATTTCAATAGGATATTCATCATTATGTCCATCCCCATTTGGAGTGAATGTATTGTATGTTTTTAAGTATCCAGTTGATTTTTTGGTCAGTGACACACTTACATTTTCGGCACAAGACAATCCGGTTGGTATTCCTACTAAATTGTATTGACCTACCTTGTCCAGCGTTACAGTCAAACTGCTCGAATTATTCTTGACTAATGCTCCGTTCAGCGTCCAGTCAACTAATACGCCACTAGGCTGAGTTTGGAAGCTATAATTATCCTTACTCTTTTGTGTTTTCGTTATTGTGAATGGATTATCCAGTACTTGAATAGATTCCTCTGCACTAGTAGGTCCCGTTTGAAGGCTCACGAGCACCTGACCCACCTCGTTGCACAGATAAGTTAACTCACTGGAATTACTAACCAATTTCTCTCCGTTAATATACCAATCCCCTGCAAAACTGCTTCTTAAAGTTACAGTTTCACCTTTACAAGGAGTGTTTTTCGATACACTAATAGTTAATTCTTTCCTTTCTAAAATATTAGATACTTCATCTGATGTTTTAGATTTTTCAGAACCTATAGACTTATCAAGTACATCGGACGGGCTATCCTCAATTTTATCCTTGATTCCAGTTGTCTGGTCATTGTTTTCTAAAGATTTTTGACGCTCAACAGAGCTATTTGTAGGAGTTGCAGCTTCAGCATCAGCGTTTTTAGATTTTTCAATGACAAGAACCTCTGTTTCTTCATCACCTTCGGTGTTTTCAGCTATTAGAGAATCAACTACCAAAACTTCAGGAGAATTTGGCACCTGATCTTGGGTCTTGTTCTCGTTGTAGACAACAATACCTATAGCTGCTATTCCACCCGCAAAAAGGCCTACTTTAAGCAGATTCGTAGCAGATTTGAAAAAACTAACTATTTGAGCTAATCCGCTAGCTCCTTGAGTTGTAGATGCAGATACATGAGTCCACACGTCTGAAGGAGGCGAAGATGTATGACCATCTAGTTGCTTTTTTAGCAGCTGCTCAAACTCATTTATATCCTCAAACTTCTTCATTTATTTAAACCAATCTTTTAGCCAGACTTGAAGCTGTTTACGAGCTTTAAACAGTTGTGATTTAGATGTATTCTCATTCACACCTAAAGCTTCACTTATCTCTTTGTGAGAGTAACCATCGACGACAAACATGTTAAACACGGTTCTATATCCCGCTGGCAGCTTTTGCACTAGCATCATCATTTTTTCGGCGTCCATATTCCCTACATTTATGTTCGTTGTGAGTTTAACATCCGTTGAATTCAATTCGCTTACATCAAGATGCTTTTTTCGTTTTCGAATCTGCTCGATACTGGTATTTACGAATATTCGTTTTAGCCATCCTTCGAAGCTTCCAGAAAACGAGTAGCTACCTATCTTATTGAACACTTTTATAAAGCCTTCCTGCAGAGCATCTTTGGCTTCATCTTCATTGTTCATATATCTCAAGCATATGCTGTACATCGTGGCAGAGTGTCTATCGTATATCTTCTTAAACGCTTTGTTATCTCCTTTTCCACAAGCCTTAATTAATGATGTTTCATCATATGTTTCGCTATGGCTCATAGGTGGAGTTGGTATAAAGATGGACTCAAGACTGAGATGGTTGCCTAGAAATTATATTTTTTTTACGTGGTATTTCTCTGCCAGATATTCTTTTAAATTTTCAGCATAATAACCAACGGCTTCTAGTGGTTCCACTATCTCTACTTCATTCAGGCCATGGGTCACCCTTTTATACTGTATACTAACCACTCTTTGCTCAGAATTTGCAATAAATCGTGCTCCAAATAAATGAAAATTCAAGTGAGCTAGTTCTTCCATGAACATTGCCAAATGCTCATCTGCAGGGTAATGGCAAACTGGCGATACAACCTGAAATATTGCAGCTACATTATCTCTATCAAAATACTGCCATTGACTAACAACGTCCGGCTGCCATATATCAATATATAGCTCAGTTGAATCCCCTCTTTTGATAATATACTCGCCTTCGTTTTCACATCTGATCTGCTCTGGCTTCAATTGCAAGTGCTTATTAACCGTCTCCTCGAAAACCTTGATTGCTTCCTTGATTTGCATCACGCAAATATAATTGCTCTACCCCCGTTTAGAGTATATTTTCACTTGATAATCCATGAGGTTGAATCTGACTGATCCTTCTGAGATACACTAATCTGATAAGTGCCTTTTTTAGGGTACGGATTATTT
>ERZ1046568.1461-NODE-1461-length-16893-cov-33.143069_pt1 | contig 16893 bp, 15 predicted proteins | sample MGYA00383092_ERZ1046568 | MGnify/ENA primary metagenome ERZ1046568 (study PRJEB29581, sample SAMEA5548362) | metagenome | biome: marine; feature: coastal; material: water | depth 1 m | study: Short-term variability in the microbial, nano- and picoplankton... | reverse complement strand
CTAAACTACAAACCACTTCAACAGGCATAGACGTAACAGGTACGGTTACTGCTGATGAGATTATATTCCCATATTACACAGATGATTTCTGCTCTATCGAGACAAATATAAATGGCACATCTACATTTTTAGACTTTCAACTTGGCGATGATAATGGTGATGCCTTTCGATTTAGGTTTAATCACTTTCTTTCAGCAGGTGGTTATGTAGATGCACTGAAAATAAGCCCTGATTCGAGCGTGGGTACTGGCGATAAGTTTATCGTAGACGTAACAGGTACGGTTACTGCTGACGGTGTAACAGTAGGTTCAGGTAATGGGCAGCTTGATATAACGGCTGACGCTAGTAACACTTACATTACACAAGCCACTACGACTGGCAATGTTTATTTAGATGCCAATAATTTTGTTGTTAGAGACCCGACTGACGGTAGTTATAGAATTAATGCTGGTGATAGCGATGGCGTTAAACTTTACTCTGGTAACGCAAAAAGAGTAGAAACTGGCGAGGGAGTTACTGAAGGCGTTCGGTTTTTGACTGGCGCACAAGGCAGCGAGGTTGTAAGAGTTGAGGTTAAGGATGCAGGCATAGACGTAACAGGTACGGTAAGTGCTGATTCAAGCATCTCTATCGCATCAGATGCAGATCAAACCGACCCACAGCCAGACTTAAACTTTTTTAACAACGAAGATGACGCTGTAGGTCAGAGGATTGGTCAGCTTAATTTCTACGGCAAAAACAACCTTTCACCCGCAGGATTTGCGGATATTAAATATGGTTGGCAAGAGCTTAGAACTATTAATGTTACAGATGGTTCGGAGTCAGCCCAGCACGAAACTTGGGTGAAAAATGGCGCAGATGGTCACACAAGAGTTTTACAAGTTCAGCCTACAGGCATAGACGTAACAGGTGATGTTGCAGCTACTACGGTAACAGTAGGTGACTCAACAGGTACAAATCTAGAGCTTTATGAAGACGGTGACCAAAATGCAATTATCAAGCAGAGAGGTACTGGCAGTTTACAGATTAGTGGTATCAACGGTTTGTTATCTAATGATGACTACGAAGCGTTATTAAGCTGGGGTTCTGATGCTATAAATCTAAGTTGGCAAGGTACTACTGGCGCAGGTACTAAACTCTCTACTACATCAACAGGTATAGACGTAACAGGCACAGTAGAAGCAAATGCGTTTAGCGGTACTGGCACTACTGCGATAACCGACTTTATTACCGATGTATCTACAAGTAATAACGATACAACTGTACCAACAACTGCTGCCGTTAAAAGTTATGTAGATAACAACGATGGAGATACTACATATACAGGCGGTACTGGTTTAACTTTAAATGGTACTACTTTTAATGTAGACGCTGCACAAACACAGATTACATCTGTAGGCGCGTTAAATGCTGGTTCTATTACCAGTGGATTCGGTGATATCAACAACGGCACAAACTCTGTAACAACTAATGGTGTATTAATTAGTGACTCTACATCGGCAGATGACACAAAGCCTGAGTTAAAGTTTTATAAAGATGTAAATAGCGCCACTGGTGATTTTATAGGGGAAGTTGTATTTGAATCTAAAGACACCTTTGGCAATGACACAGTTTTTGCTGAAATTAGAGCTCAAGCAAAGTTTTCAAAAAATAATGTATTGAACGATTCAGTAGGTGCTATACACTTTAATATAGCAGATGCCACTGGGGGCGGTAGTGCTAACTTAGAAAAACCATCTTGTATTATTGACAACACAGGTGTTCGCATAAACACCGAGAACAGTGATGGCAACTCTCTCGCAAACTACTACCATGTAGATAACATCAACTTAGTTACAGGTACGCAATCTGGTGGTCTAAAATTCAACTCACACACACAGGATAATGCCAGCAATAAAACAACACAGATACTTTCAAAAAACATAACAGAAGATCACGAAATATCTGTTCCTAATGTGAGCGGTAGTTTGGTGGTTGCTGCCATAGCTGGCGGTTCTATTAATGGTGGTGGTGGGGCTACATCTCCAAAATCAACTTGGTCAGAGAGTGATTTTACCGCTAACCCTAACAGTACTTATATCCACTACAATCCATTAAACACTACTGATCTTACGGTTTCACCAGCGTATCCATCTACTGGCATTGGAGATAGTTATAAGTTTTTAAATGCCTCTCCACTCTCCTCAGAGATTGTTATAGATTTAGATGGCTACACAGGCTCTTCGATAGCAACTTATGCGATGGTAAAAACAGACGGTTCTCTTAATGTAACAAAAAATACTACACAAGCCAGCACTATAACTGTGTCTAGTGGCGGCTTTGTCACTTTGACAAAAGTATCATTTAGCATCTATCTGGTTGAAGGGATAGGGTATACATACTCATAATGGACTATAGAATGGAACAGAAGATTGACAAAGCTCTATCTAAAATAGAGGGTCACGAAAACGTATGCGCTGTACGATATGAAAATATCGAGAACATACTTGAGGAGCGCGGCACTCGACTAGACAGATTAGAGGATAAGTTAGATGGACTTTATAAGACGGTTATCGGGTGCTCACTTGCTCCTATCGTTGTCGTTGTCGCTCTTATGCAGTTTATCTAACGCTCAAGAGGAGCAGTCTGCATCAGTAGGTGACTTTGGTTCTAACAACCAACAAAGCGCCGAAAGCATTGATAACAGAACCACCACTACAGTTACTCAAGAAGGCGCTGTAGTTAATAGCGCAGTAGCTCCAAGCTCACCAGCGTACAATCAAGACGTGTGTGTGTTCTCTGGCGGCGCTGGTGTACAGACGCAGGTTCTAGGCTTGGCACTATCAAAGCCTACTAGAGATATGAACTGCGAAAGGTTGAAGTTAAGTAAACAGCTACAAGCTCTAGGTCTAAAGGTGGCGGCTGTTTCTATTATGTGTCAAGACCACAGGGTGTTCTGGGCTTTATATCAATCTGGGACTCCGTGTCCCACAAATCAAGGATTAATTGGAGATGATGCGTACTCATTTTATAAACACCGTCCTGACAGGGTTCCTGATAAGCCTGTCATTTACCGCGAGCAGTCAAACAGACCTACAAACCCAAACCGCAAACATAAATGACTTGATAAACGGTCAGGCTAATACGTTTATTAGTCAGATGGCGGATAACATGATTAGCGGAAACACAACTATAGTGCATCCGGACACCGGTAAAGAATACCACCTCACGCAGCAACAGTTAGATGACTTCAATACAGCTTATGCACAGGCTTTAGCGGAGTCTACTCAAGAGTATTTAACCAGCCTACTTATACAAGATCAAATTTTAGTGCAGCAAGTTGAGTTTGAAGACCAAAAAGACGCTATGATAGAAGAAGCCGAGCAGATTGCAGCGGTGACAGCTATTGCAGCAGAGATTGAAGTAGCTGACGAATCGACTAAAATAGGCATGGAGAAATACGCTACTGACAACGGTTTGCGAGAAATTAGCCAAGATACTCGCGACAAGTATGCAGCCAGCATAGAGGGGATGGTAGTAGCATCACGAACCAAGAATATGCTTGAACAGTACGAAGGTGCGATAATTGAAGCGACTACGTTTAGCACACAGGCATCCGGTACTGTTCAAGCATTCTACGACTCCGCATCTGTACAAATAGACCAGATGTATTTAAACCAACTTAACGTAGCTTGGGCTGGTGAAGTAGTGGGTGTAGAAAATGAGTTTTGGCTAGTAAATACAAATATGCAGGGTGAGTTTTACCCTGACCATAACAATGAGATGCAACCGTAATGAAAGCAGAACAAATAAGCACTTGGATTGGAATCGCTACTGCCTTTGCTGGCGTTGTAACCTCATTCGTTACAATGGAAACAAAACTTGAAGCCTTAGAGAATAAAATGTCTGAGCTGTACAATGTTGAAGAAATACGCAGCTTAGAGAAGCGTTTGACAACACTAGAGGTTACGCAGTCTAATAGCGATATAGGTCATATCCAAGCAACGATAGCAACCATTGAGGGGAATATAAAAAATGTTGAAACAAAGGTTAGTGGAATCAAAGAAACGGATACAAGTGAAATTCAAAGCAGCGTTCGCGTCAATAAAAGCAGAATACGCGATATGGAAAGCAAAATTGAAAGGATTATTGATAAGATTGAAAGAAGCAGTAAAAATCCGTTAGGATAAAAGTAAACAAAACATTGACGTTTTATTATTAGACACAGAAAGGTACAATGTGTATGATAGAAAAGGAAGATCTATCCACAAATCAAATAGGTCACTCAGGCGAGTTTCTAGCTGCATCAATGCTACAACGCATATTCCCCGCGATAGCATTTCCACAAACCATAGCGCACTACGACATTCTTTGCGAAACAAAGAGTGGTGATTTTGTTAAGTGTCAAGTTAAGACAACAAATAAAATAGAAGTTAACGCTATAGAAAAATACAAATACTGGCGGTTTTCGACAAGTCGAAGAGATCACGGATCGGTAGTAAATAAATACGAAGAAAATGATTTAGATTTTTTTGCTTTTGTTTGTTTAAAAAAGAATCTGGTTGTTTTTGTAAACGCCGGTGACGTGGGAAAGAAATTTTACAGGATCCCTGTCGATAAAATGAACAAAAGAAAACAAGATTTAAGTTTAAAAAAAATAGACAGAGATTGGAACAATTAATGAATTTAGAAAGATTAAAAAAACAACTGGTCACAGATGAGGGTCTTAAGTTAAAACCATACCGCTGCACAGCAGATAAGTTAACTATCGGGGTTGGTAGAAACATTGAAGAGGTTGGCATCAGTGAGGAAGAAGCAATGTTTTTGTTAGATAGTGATATCGAAAATGTCACTAACCAATGCTCATCTAGTTTTGATTGGTTCGACGATCTAAACGACGTCCGTAAAGAGGCTATTGTTAATTTAGTTTTTAACATGGGCTTAAGCAAGTTTAAACAATTTAAAAAGACAATATCTTTTATTGAGTCATCTGATTTTGAAAGAGCAGGAACCGAGCTTTTAGATAGCAACTACGCTAGACAGGTCGGTAAAAGAAGCTCAAGAGTAGCGACTATGTTAGCAGACGGGGTTCCTTTATGAATCCTTTGTTTGGTCTTTTGGGGTCTGTAACCAACATCGGTAAAGTTTGGGTGGAAGGTAAGGTCGCCAAGTCGAAAGCTAAGGCGGAAGCTGAAGCTAAAATAATGGTTCAAAGTTCTAAATCCGCTGCTGATTGGGAAGCCTACATGGCTCAAAACAGTGGTAACAGTTGGAAAGACGAGTGGTTAACAGTTTTATTTTCTATACCGCTAGTCTTGGCTTTTTTCCCTAGTGCAGTTCCTTATGTTGTCAAAGGGTTTGAGGCTTTATCTTTGATGCCTGACTGGTATCAATACACTTTATCTGTAATAGTCGCGGCTAGTTTTGGTGTTCGGTCAGCGGTCGGTATTATGAAAACTAAAGGTTTAAAAAAATGAGTTTAGAAAATCCAACATACATAAACGGTTTGATTGTCACAAACCCGACAAGCTCAGACCCTGTGAGTCAAGGCGACGACCATCTTAAACTTATCAAGTCCACCTTAAAAAATACTTTTCCTAATGTGACGGGCGCTGTAACAACAACACACGCAGAGATAAATTTATTAAACAACGCCACCAACGCCGCGACTAATAGCACACTTGTTAAAAGGAACTCTTCTGGAGCTGCCAGCTTCAGTACGGTATACGCCACGACGTTAACAGGTACATTGTCTAGCGCCGCACAAACATCCGTTACCTCTGTTGGCGCCTTAAACGGCGGGTCTATAACGTCAGGTTTTGGCTCTATAAACACAGGAAGCAGCAGCATATCTACATCAGGTTCGCTAACCGCCGGAAGCGTTACAGTAGACAGTGTTAAAATAAACGGAAATAACATAGGTCACACGTCAGACAGCGATTTAATAAGTTTAAGTAGTGGTTCCGTTTCAGTTGCAGGGAGTTTTGCTGCTCAAAGCATTAGCACTACAGGGAACATATCCTTATCGGGGAACATATCCGTAACAGGAACTGTTGACGGTGTCGATGTGGCTGGTTTAAACACTGCATTGTCTTCGGGAACTGTTTCAGATTCTCGAATAGCTAATATACTTGATAAGGTCTACCCAGTGGGGTCTATATACACAAGCATGACGCGATCCACAAGTCCTGCTTCCATTTTCGGGGGTGTGTGGTCTGCTGTCGGCGAAGGTAGAGTTTTAATAGGTCATGGTCAAGGTACAGATTCTAACGGCGACACCCAAACTTTCGCTGTGGGAACTGCGGACACCGATGGAGAGTACACTCATACGCTTACAACCGCAGAGATGCCGTCTCACCGTCACAATACTGGTGTTGTAGGTAAGAATAGTAGGAATTTTGTGTCAGATCAAAGGATCACTGTAAGCTCGCAAAACGGATTTGATGATGATAATCAAACTGGCACAGCTTCCTCTGCGACAACATATGCTGGTGATGGCAACGCTCACAACAACGTGCAACCATACTTAACTGTTTATATGTGGAAGAGAGACAGCTAAATGCCGTATATACCTTTAAGAAATATAGGTAAAGGGGGTCTTGTTCCGGATCAAGCTCCTTACGACGTTGAGCTCACTCAGTTCCCCGACGGAGACAATGTTTCTTTTGAAAATGGCGTCATAGGTAAGACGCTTGGTCACGTCGACGAGGGCATAACAATACCTAACAAACCCGTATCTGTGGTTGGATATTTTAACACGGGTTTTAATAATATATTTATAGGTACAAAAAACAACATATACAGGTTTAACGGCACAGCCGTCAGTGATGTTACGGGTTCATCAGGGACATACTCCAACACCGGCCGTTGGCAGATTGAGCAGATGGGATCTGGTTTGTTTTTCAATAACGGTTCTGATGCTCCTAAGTACATAAACCAAACGACATTAAGCACTAACGGAACTTTTTCCGACATGGCAAACTGGGTGTCTAACGTCTCAACAAAAAGCCTAAAACCTTACAAGTCTTTTCTTATCATGGCTGGGTATGTCGAAGGAACAAACACATACGGCACAAGGGTTAGATGGTCAGACGAGTTTGATCCTTCAGGGGTTCCTGCTAGTTACGACGTAGCATCAACCACTAATCTAGCTGGTTTTAATGAGCTCGGCGGTGAAAACGGAGACCTTGTTGATCAACTAACTCTGGGTAACACTCAAATCTTATACGCAGAGCGCGGCGTGTACGCTATGGATTTCATAGGAGCTCCGCTTGTTTTCTCTTTTAGAGAGATATTTTCTGACCAAGGTATTATTAACCGAGGAGCCTGTGCTGTTTTCGAGGGTAAACACCTTGTTGTTGGCGCCGAAGACATATACGTTCACGACGGCAACAGTAAAAAAAGTTTAGCTAATCTAAAAGTTAAAGATTATTTTTACAAAACACTAGCGGACGCGACATCTGTATATTGTGAGTCTGTTCCTGAAAGATCCGAGGTGTGGATAAACTACGCTGATAAATACGCAGAAACAGACGCAACTGACGGAAAAAACTCACCTAACAAATGCTTAATATATAACTGGGACAACGACGCTTTTACTTTTATAGACATACCTAACTCAAGAGATATGACTCACGCGGATGTTATGAGTCTTGGTGTTACAGAAGGTAACTGGGGTAGCGGTGACCTGCTTACATGGGGGACGACAACAGATTGGTGGTCGAACTCTTCTTTATTGGTAGAGGCTAAAGAAAAAGCGTTGTTTGCCGTGGATCATACAAACAGTAAGCTCTGCCGCATGAACACGAGTAGAGGTTTTTCTGGCTCACCGATATCTTGTTTTATTGAGTCGACTAAAATAGATTTAGACTCTGTGATAGGTACAGCTAACAACACCATAAAACAAATAAACGGAGTTATGCCTCAAATGGAAGGCTCCGGCAATGTCACAATATCTGTTGGTATATCCAACACACCCAGTGAGCCGGTAAATTGGATTGAAGTTAGAAATTTTGATATAGATTCCGACTACAAGATAGACGTCCGAGCTTCAGCAAGATATTTAGCTTTTAGAGTTGATAGTTCTAATTCTTCAGATTTTTGGAATTTAACAGGTTTAGATGTAGATGTAAGAGAGGTAGCGGGTCGATGAGTTATAAACCACAAATGGTTAATTCAACAACTACGGGCAACATTGTTAGTTGGGTTTTTAGAGAGCTTACTCGCATATCAAACAATTTTACTCAAGAGAAAGCTAACACTAATATACCTGTCATACATGAAGAACCAGAGAAACCGCAAGTCGGGGACATTCGTTTTGCAGACGGGACTAATTGGGATCCAAGCCACGGTGCGGGTTTGTACTTGTACAACCAAAGTGGAAACTGGGTTAGACTTAAATTTAATCACGAATAAGACAAATATATAAAGTAGGTACACAAAATGGCATTCGGTTTTAGCAGCAGCAAAAGCTCATCTAAACAGTCGGCAAAAACTTTTGTCGATAAAGCGCAGCAGCCTTTTTTAGATGATGTCCGCTCACAAGCGAGAGACATATATCAAGACCTTCCCGACCAACAAGTGGCGGGTTTAAACCAAAACATATACTCTGGTTTAGATAATCAAGCTGCTTTAGGTGGTTCTCAGTTCTCTGCCGGTCAAGGTTTGATGTCTCAAGGGCAAGGCATGACAAACGCTTACGGTGATTCTGTGGGTTACGCTAGTCAAGCCACTAATGTTAACAGGGCTGGTGAGGGAATAGGTACAGCTATTGCCGGTGGTCAAAGGGTTGGTTCTGATGCGGCACAATCAACCGCTGCGACTAATCTGGGTTTTGATCAAAGTAATTTAGATAGATACATCAATAACGATGTTCTGCAAGGTCAGATAGACGCCTCTACTCGTGATGTTGGTCGCGTGTTGAACGAGCAAACATTAACAGGTATTCAATCAGCCGCAGCCGGAACCGGAAACAGTGGTTCTAGCCGAGCCGGAATGATGGCGGGTGTCGCTGTCCGTGGGGCTCAAGATAGAGCTGGCGATATTGCCGCTGGTATGCGTGGTCAGGCTTACAACAACGCTTTAAACATTGAGGCTCAGAGAGCATCGCAGAACGCTGGTTTTAATCAGCAAACCAACCTAGCTAACGCTGGCGCTTTTAACCAAATGTACGGCGCCGGTTTAAACACAGGGCTGGGTGCTTTTAACACAGGTATTCAGAATCAACAGTTTGGCGCTAATTTAGGTCAGCAGCTTGGTACCGCCGGTGTTAATAACATGGTTACCGGTGGAAACTTAGCTGCCAGTGGTTTTGGAAACCAGATAGGGTCTGGTGAGTACACAAGAGGATACAACCAAGAGCTTCTTAACGCTCAGTTTGCTAACTCTATGAACCCGTTTGCTGGCACTGAGTTCTACAGTAACATTATTGGTGATCCTACGGTTCTTAGTGATTCAACCAGCACTTCTAGTAGTAAAAGCACAGGGTTTAGTTTCTAATAGGAAATAATTATGGCAGGTTTTTTTGATTCTATAGGTAGGTTGGACGAGAACGATCCGACGCTCCAGAACTACCGTCTTGAAGACTCAAGACAGGGTAAGGTTTTGGATGAACTATACCCCTCAGAATTTAGCTCTCAAAGCGAACGGACTATGCACTTACCAAGTGCTAGTCAGCAACGTGACGCTTTAAACTCTGGGCTTGTTCGTATTGGCGATAGTGATAAATTCACTACGCCTTCTATGATGTTGGCTGGTGCTAAAGACCAAGACACAAAGGCTCGTATGGGTCAGATGGAGTCTGAGTATAAAAGAATCCGTAACAGTGCTGGTTTTAGAATAGCTGACACTTTGGCGGATACAGGAAGAGCTTTTTTGTCTCCTTTGTTTTGGTTGGGTGGTGAAGATACCACTCGATACGACCCTTCTGCAAAGTTAGAAGCCGGATACCGTCAACAGTTTGCAGCGGCGGAGAGTATGCGTTCCGCTGTTTATACCGCTGCTACTAACCAACGGCAGACAAGAGCAGCTTATCTTGAGCAGCTAAATCAAAACAGAATAACTAACGACCTAAACGAAAGACGTTTTGGTTTATCGCAAATGCAAGCAGGAACCGCTGCTTTGTCCGCTGCGACAGCGGCTCAATCTGCTGGTTTAACTGATACAGATAAGAAATTTAAAAATTGGACAGAGTTAAATTACGGACAGGGTGCTTACGAAAACTTAAAACAAGACACAGAACTTTTCCGACAAACTTTTGAGGACTACAACGTAAATGTGACTGGCGATATGCTTCGCGTACAACCTGTCGGAGACCAAACCCCTGTCGTTATGGCTTCTAAAACATATGATGAAGTTGAAAAAATAGCGGGTGGGTATAAATCTGATCCTTTCAGAGAGGCAATATCGAAACATAGACAACTTGTGGAAGCTCTTGACATAAACAACCCTGCCGGTGACATAGCGGCTGTGTTTAGTTTTATGAAAGCACTAGACCCAACATCTGTTGTTCGAGAGTCTGAGTACCAAGTTGTGGCTGGCGCTGGCGGTATAATGGATAAAATACGTCAGATTGAAGAGAAGTTTTCCACTGGTAACTTCTTACCCCCAGCAGTTAAAGAATCTTTACGGGCGTATGCAGATCAGTTGATGGAGATCAACATGATGACCTTTGACGCTGGTAGAGCGTCCGCCCTTAATAAGATCGGTCGTTTTGGTGTTACGGATGAAAACGGTTTAGCTCAACGCTTTATAGGTGGTGATGTTTTCTCTGAGTTTAGACCGGAAACACCACAGGCTCCGACTCCTATAGGGACAACGGACGACGGTGTTGATTACTTTGAAGATGGTTTAGGAAAATACATACTTAACTCTGACGGATCTAAAGTTTACGGAGATATCCAATAATGCCTGTTTTTGTACCCGCTGACCCTAGAGAGGTAGAGGCTAAACGCCAGCAAATGGCTTTAGATGAAGAAAGAAAAAGACTTCAAGGTCTCAACTACTCTAATCTAAACCAAGACGGCTCGGCTTTAGGTCTTAGAGCCGCTGTCGCAACCGCGCAAACACCCGAAGATAAACTAGCAACTCTTAGGAGTCGATACCCTACAGCCACATCGTACGGTGACGGCAACTATGCTTATATCGACGAGAACGGTGCGCCACGGATTCATAATCCAAGAGGTATAGATCGTGGTGATTTTATTGAGCAGGGTCGTATTGGCGCAGAGATTGTCGGCGGTATTGCTGGGTTTGCTGGTGGAACCGCTGCGGCTATACCTGTGGCTGCTACCGGTGTGGGAGCACCTGTCGCCGCCACTTTACCGTATCTCGGAGCAGGTGGTGGCGCCACATTGGCAGGTGAGATTTACGACCGTGGTGTTAGGGCTTTTACCGGCGCAGAGGATACACGCTCTGCTGGCGATCAAGCTAAAAACATCGGTTTAAATGTGGGTCTAAACGCATTACCTATTGATAAAGCTATAGACGCTGCAAAACCAGTGTTAGGTGGTTTTGGAACTAAACTAGCAAATAACGAAATGATACAGGCGGCAAACCGCAGAGGCTTCCAGCCAACACTGGGGATGATAAGCAATAATCCTGCGATGCAAAAGATTGAAGCTGCTTTTTCTGGTATGTTTCTTACCGCCGGATCAGCTAGAAAAAGAGGCGAAGAGGCTGTAGACAGTGCTAGACAATCAATAGATGATTTCTTTAACGCTGGCGGCGGTCGTGGTGATGCGACAAGTTCGGGTTCAGATATTATTAATTTAGCAGAAAACACTAAGGTTGTTTTTATAAATGAGAAAAACAAACTTTACGACGCCGTGGATGATCTTATTGACCCATCCAAGATTGTAGAAACTCCCAACTTAACAGCTCACTCCGACACGTTAACGTCTGCTTTCTCAAACGAGCAGTTAGCGGCTCTTATGAACAAGGGGCTTGTTTTTGACATAGCTAAGTTGGATTTATCACAGCTACCTTATAAAGATTTGAAAAACCTTCGCACATCAGTTGGTAAAATTCTTGATAGCGGTAAATCTGACACGTTAACGGGGGCTTTAGAGACTGACCTTAAGAGTCTTTACGCTGCTATATCTAGTGATATGGGGATGGCGGCTAAAGAAGTTGGAGAAAACGCTTTTAATACTTGGAAGAAAGCAGACTCTTTTTACAGTGATGGCGCTAAAGTTTTTAAAGATGTTATAGATCCGCTTACAAAAAGCGCCTCTGGGGATTACCTAGCGCCTGAAGTGGTTTTTCAAAAGTTAAAAAGCCAAGCGACCACAAGCCCCGACACGCTTGCTAAGACAGCAGACGCGGGTATGGTTCCAGAAAGTGCTGGTGGTGCTTTAGTTGAAAATCTTGGTAAAGCCACGCCACGAGGTCAAAACGCCGCCGAGACTGCTGGGTCTTTAGAAGGTATACTGACACAAACATCTAAAGATAAAATACCTCAAGCGTCGCAAGATATTTTGTTTAACGGTACTCAAAAAGAGATACTGTCTGACCTTAGAGTTTTTGCTGAAAACGCAAGAGATGTAACTCAAAACCTAAACAGGTCTAACACCGCTGGCGTTATGGCTGTGCAGGGTGGTTTAGCATCGGTGGGTTTAGTCGGCGCTAGTGTGTTAACCGGTGATTTGACAGTTGCTTCCGCCCCCGCTGTGGCTGGACTCTTGACGACCTACTTAGCAGGTAAAGGTTTTAGCAGCAAGGCTTTGAGAGATTGGGCTATGCGAGCACCTTCAGATCCTAAAGCGTTAGCCGGATGGAAAAGAGCCGGACTTAACATTGCTTCGGCAAACGGTTTAGAAAAAGTATTTAACGCAGCATTTAACAATGATAGTGATGGTCAAGGGGTGTTAGCAGAATGATAGAATTTTTAGCATCGTTACAGGGTATGGGTGCTAACAGCCTTGCCGCGTTAGGTAGTGCGGAGACGGCTTTAGCTGGGGTCACAGACCCAATAAATCAACTAGGCGGTTTACTGGATAAAAAATCAAATGAGATTTCTAATAAACTTGACTCTGGTTTTAGGAACACTGGTTTTGGCAAATCTGGTTTTGCTAAAGGTACTGGTCTTGACGGTTTGTTTTCTCCTTCAGACAACCCTAACATATCTAAGCACAGCGCCTACACGCCTGTGTCTATGCCTAATTCTGTATCTAATTTTCAGGGTGTTAACCAACTAACTAACAACCCGTCTGTGGGGATGTTGTCTCAAGAACAGCAAGGTCAAGATGTTGGAATACCTTATGTGTACTCCCCAGCTTTGACAGACAGTGAGGAAACAGGCATAAAGTTGAAAAAAGACGAGAACAAGGCGGTGCAAGACGTTATTAACGCAGACCCCGCTTTAGCCCCTGTTGAAGTTGTCCAACCTGTAGACTATGAGCATGGTAGCTTGTACGAAAAACCTGAAGAAGTTTTATCTGTTTCTGATTTTATTAATGCAGGTCAGTAGTAATGAGCGTTTTTAAAGCTGCGGTTAAAATAGCTGAGGGTCTTTACGACGAAGCCGCTAAACTTAAAAGAGCTAAAGACCAAGGCTTCGGGGAAGAAACATTTTATCACGGCACTGCCGCAGATATAAAAGAGTTCGATAACTCAAAAATAGGTACGGTAACCGACGACGGGTGGTTTGGTAGAGGGCATTATTTTAGTCCATCTTCAAAATACTCAGAAGAGTTTATTCCTGACGGTTTGGTCTACGACGCATATATGGAAAACATAAAAAATGGCGGGGGTAGGAAATTTGCTAAAGGTGGAAACGTAATCCCTGTTAAGTTGAGAGCGCAGAATCAATACGACTGGAGAGCCAACGAGATAGAAAGCGAGGGACGTGGGATGGCAAATGCTAATGCTGATCAGCGTCAACACAAAACCGACGAGCTTATTAAAGCAGGGTACTCCGGTGTCGATGTGTTCGACGACAAGGTAATGTTGGGAGAGGATGAGACTTTAAGTCCAGAACAATTTAAACTTATTCAAGATTACTACGCAAAAAACCACTCAAGCACAGGGCTTCCCCCAGCGTGGCTTAAAAAAGAAACAGTTGAGAAAACACTCAGAGTTGGCGCTAATAAAGATGCGTATGTTAAAACCTATGGTGAAGATTTTGTTAGTAAATTGCCTATAAAAAGAATTTTAAAAGAGAGAATGGTTTTTGACCCTAAAAACATTAGGTCTGTTAACGCTAAGTTTGATCCGTCTAAGACAGATTCTTCTAACCTTTTATCTAGTATTTTAACCGGCGGGGTTGGCTTGTCGGTTTTAAACAGTGAGAAAGAAGAACAATGAGTATGTTCAAGACAGCCGTTAAACTTTTAGAGAAAGTAGACTTTGACAAGATGAAAAAGTTTAAAGATTTGTCTGCGTCTGAAAAACAAGCTCGCAAGGAAAACGTGCTATCTGCTGGTGGTTTTAAAAGCGAAGATGAGATGTTAGATATGCGAAGCACCATGTCGGCAAACCCCAACGCTAACACCGGTAAAGACTTAGAAGCTATGGAGCTTGTTAGGAAAGTAGAAGAAGGCAGTATGTCTTTTGATGAGTACCGTGATTGGTGGTTAGCTAACAGAGCCAAAGAGCCTGCTAAGTCGGCGCCTGAAGTTGTGCCTACTGACAGGGCTTTAGCGAGTGTAGGTAAGAAAGTTTATAAGACAGGTTTAACCGGTCAAGGCGGAACAGTTAATATCCCTGACGGAACACAAGTTGCTTCTCGTTTAGATATTCCAGCTTACAGCAACAAGGGCGAGTATGTTGAGACGTTGCACAACCCCGCAAAACAAACCGACGTTATGGGTTATGGCGGCGGTAGCGATTTGAAAAACGTAACCTTTGGTATTAACCCCGACGCAGCTTTAGGTGTCGCTACTAATAGAACAGACAAACACCCTTTCCATATGATGAAAGGTGAGTATCAAAACAACCCTAACATTGTCAAAGACATGAATAAACTTATGAAGCAAAAGAATGTTATTCAGGTCGGTGCTAACCCACAAAAGTCTGGCGCTTTCTATGACATAAAAACAGGTAAGCCGTTAGAAGGTGCCGACCGTGTTATCCAAATTGGTGATACACTTGTGGCTAAGAATCCAAAATATATTCCCGACGGAGACCCTAGATTGTTTACCAAGGGTGGTGTTCAGTTTGGCGGAGTTGCGGGTGCTGCGTTATTAATGGGAGATGACGAGTAATGGTAAGTATTTTAAAAAACATAGCTACTGCGGCTACGGCTGCGGCTGCGGCTACTCAATCTCAAGAAGCTGAAGCTGTTTCGGTGGGAAGACTTGTTCGCCTTGGTTTTTTAGACAATCAATCTGCTCAAAACCCAAGAGCCGTAAAAGGTGCTTTTACAAAATACAATAAAGCTAGGGAGCAATCTTCTGGTTTTAATTACAGGGAGTCTTTGTCCGAAGCGGGTATGGATGAAACTGTTTTTACTCCGACAGATTTAGGTGCTAGAAAGCAAGTTAACCTTGAGAGTTTAGTAGGTAGACCTATTGTCCCTGTAAGAGGCGACCAAAGTAATCTTGGAGTTTTGCATAAACTAGGCGGTATAGATATACCTAACGGTTCACCTGTAGAAGCTGGAAATAAATTTTCTCAGCAACACGCGGAAACCGGTAGAGGGTGGATGTCTATGTCGGGTGTTGCTAAAGGGCAGCAGGATAAGATAATTAAAGCTGCTGAAGATACTGGGGAGATTCCTGTAGGTGTCTACAACTCAATGAAAGACACGACTGCTGATTTTTCTACGGCGGTCGCACAACCTATGATGGCTCAGATCCCTATTTTAAAAATAGCTAAAAAAGATAAAAAAGAGTTTGACGACGAGTTGCGGCGTGTTTTTCCATCTTGGGTCGGGTTAGATTCACCGGATGCAATGGATCAACTGCTAGGTAGAAATGGATTTGCAAACATAGGTGCAAACAGAACTAGATTCTCAAATATGATGGGTAAATCTAAATATAGAAATAAAGGTTTTCCTAGTTATTCTGAAATTTTACCGGCGATTAACGATCCTGATTTAGCCGGAGTTCCTTTAGGCACTTCAGGTTTGTCCATGTACGATGCTATTTTAACGCCAGCATATAAGGACATAGGTGTACATCAAAGCTACGATACTGTTATGGCTGGGAAATATATCGGCGGATCCGGTAATGTTCCTTTTGATGTTATGTTCCCTAAACTTAATAAAAGATTTTCTGCCAGTATGACTGGCGAAAACGCCCCGATTAAAGGGGAACCAAGACCACTTAACCAATCGGAAATAATAGACGCGGCTAACAAAAGAAAAGACGGTTATGAAATTGCCGACCAGCAGTGGTTAGATGGTGTTTCTGAGTTTATAGAAAGAAACAAAAAAGCTGGCGGTACTTTGTTGACTGGCTCTGGAGTAGCGGGTGCTAATGCAAGCGAAGACTCCTCTGTTATAAACGACATACAGGCTGGTATTGATTTTGCTGATTTTGAAAGAGAGCAAAACACTTTACCTAACAGGATTAAAAACTATTTATCATCTCCTTCCGACGCGAATGTCGCTATCTACGACGATATGAGACGACGAGGCGAGGACACAATAGAACCAAACAGATCGCCTCGTGCAACTAACATAGCTAATTTTATTGACCAATATAGTCCTGATGTTCCTATCCTTGGTCAGTTTATAGGTTCTGGTATTTCGGATCAGTTAAGAGAGCTGGGTTACAATAAAACAAAGGGTAAGGTTTTAGGTCAGTCTGCTATGTCTGCTTTAGATATTGCTGACATAGCCGGTGCGGGTATCCTTCTTAAAAACGCAGGAAAGCAAGCTGTAACTCGTGGCGGTAAAACTATGTACCACGGAACTAACGCTGGTAAAGATTTTGATCGTATAGATCCTAGTAAGCTGCAAGGTAGAGACGC
>ERZ1046568.1459-NODE-1459-length-16909-cov-5.438353_pt1 | contig 16909 bp, 19 predicted proteins | sample MGYA00383092_ERZ1046568 | MGnify/ENA primary metagenome ERZ1046568 (study PRJEB29581, sample SAMEA5548362) | metagenome | biome: marine; feature: coastal; material: water | depth 1 m | study: Short-term variability in the microbial, nano- and picoplankton... | reverse complement strand
GCTCTCACCTTCCCCTGCGGCTTCTGCTTCTTTAGCTTTAGCAGCGGCTTGCTGAACAGCATTGGCAAACAGAGCTTCAAAGTTAATTGGTGGAATCATCAGTGCCGGGAACGCGCCTTTGGTCAGCACATTGTCGATCGCTTCGCGAGCATAGGGGAAAAGCAGATTCGGGCAGTTGGTATTGATAACATGGGTTAGCTGCTGATCCGTCAAACCTTCGATGCTGAACATGCCGCCCTGCTCAACTTCAATCAAGTAAATTGTATCTTCACTGTCAGACACAGTGATGGTCAGGCGCAGTGCCACTTCGTACAAGTTGTCACCAAGTTTTGCCGACTTGGTACTCAGGTCCTGACTGACCTTTGGCTGCCATTGCTTATCGAAAGCTGCGGGGCCTTGGGGTGTCTCGAAAGACAGATCCTTCAGGTAGATACGCTGAATGGCGAATTTTGCTTCTTGTGCTGGTGCTTCTGCCGCAGCGGTTGTTTCTTCTGTCATGGTGGAAACCTTTTTAATAGTATTTAGTGGCCTTTGAAAACTTATATGGAGTCGCTTTCAGGCAATTCAACCCCGGTGCTAACAAGCTTATCCAGGTGACCCTCAATATCCAGTTGGCGCAGGTCGGTGTAACCACCCACATGCACATCTCCGATCCATATTTGAGGCACAGTGTTTCTTGTGCTTCTCTTCATTACCACAGCTCTTAACTCTGGATCATTATCCAGCGAAATATCCTGATAATTCACACCTTTAGCGGTCAGCAGTCGACGCGCTGCGGTGCAGAACGGGCAGAAGCGCGTTCCGTATAGTACAACTTGTGACATGGTCATTCCTTAAGTTGAGGGCTTGCTTTGAAGGCTGTTGGGCCGCTATCAGTTACCCTGCACCACTGGCAGATTTTCACCTCGCCATTCAGTCATCCCACCGCGCAGGCGGCGGACGTTGTACCCCTCTTTATTCAATGCTCTTCCAGCTCCGCCGACGTGCTGGCCCATGCTGTCGGCCAGAACCACAACTTTACTGCGGCATTTTTCCAGCTCGGCAATGCGGCTGGCTATTTTTGCATGTGGAATATTGATGGCCCCGTGAATATGGCCACCCTGAAACTCGTTGGCTGGGCGCACATCCACAAGCACTGCTTCGTCCGCATTCATCATGATCACTAGCTGGCTGGCACTAACTGACTTGCCGCCCTTGGTTCTTTCACTGTAGGCAAAGAAATAAATCAGGCCTAGGAGAAGGCTAACCAGTAGCATCTGCTCGCTAACAAAGGTAAAAATATCCACTTATTATGCTCAATATGGTTGTAAAAAAAGCCCCAGCTTTCAAGCTGGGCGCGCAAGTATACACAGGATTGTGGAGCTGGGGAATCAGTGGTCGAGAGATTAGTCCCAACGGCTCCAGACAGCAGTGCAGCTGTCGGGCAATTTAGCCACCATGCCCAGTGCCGCCCAATGTTGATTTGGTGCGTGAAAATCTGAGCCACAGGAGGCCAGTAGGTTGTGAGTCCGGCACAGGCTGGCCATATCTTTAGTGACCGAAGGCACCTGTAGGCCAGAGATCACCTCCATCGCCTCACCGCCCGAAGCGCTAAAATCCTGCGACAGCATCTGCAGTTTGGTGCGCGTTAGTTTGTACTTGGTGGGATGGGCGAGCACAGCCACGCCGCCGGCATCTCTAATCCAACTAATCACTGTTGCCATATCTGCCCACTGTTCCTTGATATCACCGGCCTTGCCTGCACCCAGATATTTTTTAAACGCTTGAGTAATATTGGTTACAGCGCCAATGGCTACCAAATGCTGTGCAAAATGCGGCCGCCCCACTTCACCGCCCGCTGTATAGCTGATAGCGCCTTCAAGACAGTCTTCGAAACCTAGTGCATGCAGTTTCTCTGAGATTTTTTCACCACGCTCCCGGCGCGCTTTAGACTGCTGAGCGACGCCTTGAGCAATGGCATCGCTGTCAAGGTCGAGATTGAGTCCGACTATGTGCACGCCAGACTTACGCCAAAAGCTGGAGAATTCAATGCCGGGAATAATCTGCGGCTTTTTGCTGAGGGGGTTTATCCGGTCATAGGCTGCGACGCTGTCGTGGTCCGTTACCGAGAGCACATCAATCTCGCGCTCAATTGCCAGAGCAATCAAATCCTGCGGCGATAAGCTGCCGTCGGAGATATTAGTATGACAGTGAAGGTCGATATTCATGCGCAGGAAAGTCCGGTCAAAGAGCCAAGTTAAAGAGGCATTGTACCAGCCTCAAGAGCCTCTATAATCCTCTCATGATCGACGCCACAGTAATTGAGCCCATTGACGACCAGCAGCGCGCGGAAGTGCGACAGGCAACTGATGCCTGTATTGGTCGAGCAGGGGCTCTATACGGGCGAAATGTCGGGATGTTACAGGTCGATTTTGATCTGCGAGGCAAGTGCGCAGGCATGTACCAGATTCAGCGTGGCCAGCGCCGTATTCGTTACAATCCCTGGCTATTTGCTAAGTATTACAGCGACAGCCTCAGCGATACGGTTACCCACGAGGTAGCCCATTACATTGTCGACTGTCTCTATGGCCTGCGGCGAGTGAAGCCCCATGGCGTTGAGTGGCGCCAGGTAATGATGGATCTTGGGGCTGTGCCTAAGGCTACGGGCAGCTACGATCTGACAGGCATTCCCACGCGTCATTATCAGCGCTTCAGCTATTACTGCGGTTGCCGGCTCCACGAGCTCACCTTAATACGCCATCGAAAAATTCAGCGTGGTCGCACGAAATATCTCTGTCAGTATTGCCACAACAGTTTAGCGGTAGTTGAACCTTGAGTGCTGAGACCCCGGGGGCGAAGGGCTGGTATGTCTATATGGTGCGCGCCAGTGATCAGACACTTTACACCGGTATCACCACGGATCCAGCGCGGCGCCTAGGGGAACATCAGTCCGGAAAGGCCGGAGCCAAGTATTTTCGCGGCCGCAGCGCTGTAGATATGGTTTATCTCGAAGAGGCGGATGATCGCAGCAGCGCCAGTACCCGCGAGGCGCAGATTAAAAAGTTGAGCCGCCGAGAAAAACTGGCCTTAATCCAATAGCTGTATATACATTTGAATGATTTTTTGTGTGCTGTGAGATATTGTTTTAACCGATCTTTGCATTATATATTCTAAATTTCTGGTCATTTTTCGGAAAATAGCGTAAAAGTACTTAATAATCTTTATTTTCATAATGTATATACATTTGGTATTGTATATACAATAAAAAGTGGATGATTAGGCACAACAAGCTATGGTTTCTGATAAGGCAAAATTACCTAGATTCGCACTGATCAAACAGTATTTGCAAAGCCAGATAGAGTCTGGCGACTGGCCTATTGGCACTCGCACGCCATCAGAAAATGAATTGGCCGCCAGCTTTTCGGTCAGTCGCATGACTGCCCGGCGGGCGCTACAGGAGTTGGCGGATAAAGGTTTACTTGCCAGGGTCCCGGGCCAGGGCAGTTTTGTCGCCAAGCCAGAGACAAAACCTCCGAATATTAATATCCATGATCAGCTTGTGCAGGCTAAGACTGATGGCACCTACAGCAATCGGTTAATCAGCCTGAACTCCGTTGCTGCAGATCAGCAAATGGCGAATCTCATGCATATTGCCTTGGGGGATCATGTTGATTGCCTAGTGATGGTGCATTTGCAAAACAATAGACCTGTGCAGTGGCAGAAGCTCAGTATTAATCCGGTTTTAGCGCCCGCTATTGGTAAGCAAAAATTTAATCGGGTCAGCCCCGACGACTACCTCGAATGGGTGTCACCCAGTACTTCAGAGGAGCACCAGTTGATGGCAGTACTGCCCAGCGCTAGTCAGAGGCGAGAGCTCGCCCTTCAGGATCAGACCGCCTGTTTGCAGTTGACCCGCCGCAGTTGGAGTGGGCAGCAGGTGCGCAGTCTGTCCATTACTACCAGTCCCTCAGCCCATTACCGTCTGGGCGTTAATCTACTGGATGCCAGTCGATGAGTGAAGCCGTAACCAAAAAGTCAATTGCTCTGTTTGTGGATGTGCAGAATATCTATTACACAGTGCGAGAGGGACATGGCTGTCATTTTAATTATGCTGAGCTCTGGCGGCAGCTGAGTGGAGAAGGGGAAATTGTTGTGGCCAATGCCTATGCCATTGAGCGCAATGACGCCAAACAGAGAGGGTTTCAGCAGATCCTGCGAGACATAGGTTTTGAGGTGAAGCTTAAGCCTTATATCCAGCGCAGTGATGGTTCGGCAAAGGGTGATTGGGATGTGGGACTGGCTATTGATGTTATGGACGCCGCGGCCAGCCGGAGCACGCCGATAGACACTGTGGTGCTGTTATCTGGTGATGGAGATTTTGATCGGCTGTTAAATCGGGTTGGCAATGGATTAGATGGAATGGGTAAAACTGTAGAGACCATAGCTTATGGCGTTCCTGCTCTAACGGCGACATCTCTGATTGAGGCCGCCGCCGAGTTTCGCCCAATCCAGGGCAAATTGTTACTTAGGTAATAATGCCGCCGCCGGGGCCGCCCATGCCGCCTTGGCCTCCACCCTGTCCGGGCACAACAATTTGTGATGCCTGCTCGCGACGCATTCGCTCAAGTTCTTTGGCGGCTTCGTCAACTGCTATTGCTGATTTAGCGGCAAAATCTTCCGCCGCTTCACCTACAGTGCTGCCCTCTAGGGCAAAGTTCAGAGGTATGGCACCCATAGGTGTCATGACCTGCGCGGAACCAAAAAAGCTGGTCTCGCGCTCTGGGTCGTCAGAACCATCGGCTTTAACTGGGATCAGTTTGCGTATAGCGCCTAGTTTTTGGTCGGTATAATTTTCTTCGCGAAACAATCCATTGGGATCCATCGCGTTATCTGGCTCAGTACTCATAGTTTTTCTTCATCAATAGTTGTTTAGGGCTAGTAAATTACCGGCAACACCCTAGCAGACATGAGTATAAAGCTCTAGGTTAATTGCTGGCACCGGCCTTAAGTCCGCCGCAGGCAATGGTGCTAAGGGCAATCAATACCGCTGACATCAGTAGGCAGCTAATTAGCCCGAACTGCTGATAAAGCAGGCCCGACAAAACAGTACCCAAGAGGCGTCCTCCAGCATTGGCCATATAATAAAATCCCACATCCAAACTGACCGCCTCTCGTTCGGCAAACGCGACAATAAGATAGGAGTGGACAGTGGAATTAATGGCGAAAATTGCGCCAAACAGGAGCAAGCCGATAATCAGCACCGCGCCAGCATCAAGCTCACAATAGAGCCCCAGTACGATAGTGGCGGGGATCAAGGTCAGCAGAGTGCCCCATTGCTGAAGGCTTTTGCCATTGGGCAGTTGATTTGTGCGTTGGCCGGTTATTTTGGGTGCCAGTGCTTGCACTGCGCCATAGGCCATTACCCAAACCGCCATCAATGTGCCGACCTGCACATAGCTCCAGTCAAGTTGGCTTTGCAGGAAAACAGGTAGGGCGACAACAAACCAGACATCTCGAGAAGCGAACAAAAACAATCGCGCCACAGAGAGTCGATTGACTCTAGTGCTTTTGGACAGGCTCTGAGCAAACCTACGTTTGTTGGTGCCTGATTGATATTCCAATAATAGTCCACCAATCAACAGTACAGGTATCAGTAAAGCCAGCATTGCCAATACAGCGCCTCTAAAGCCAAAAGCTGCCAGCAATGCGCCACCTAAAAAGAACCCCAGGCCCTTGAGAGCATTTTTGGATCCGGTGAGAAGCGCTACCCAGCGATACAGTTTGCCCTGCTCACTGTCGGGCATAAGCGCCTTAATGCTACTTTTAGCGCTCATTTTATTGAGGTCTTTGGCAATACCAGAGATTGCTTGAGCCAGCATCATATACGCCACGGTTAGCAGACTCTGGTCTACTATTAGCATGGCTAGTGCTCCGATCTGCAGGCCCAGACCAATCTGCATGGTTAATGTTGTGCCAATACGGGAGGCTAGCCAGCCACCATAGAGATTGGTGACCATGCCAAAAAATTCGTAGAGCAAAAACAGGCTAGCAATTTCCATGGGGCTGTAGCCAAGGCCATGAAAAAATAACAGCACCAGCATGCGCAAGGCACCGTCAGTGAGTGTGAAGGCCCAGTAACTGAAGGTGACAGTGATATATTGAGCGACAGGGGAGGTTAATGCCATGGTCACAATGGGGCTAGATTGAGCCCGATACCAAGCCCACTAACTCCATCATGCGATTGACGTAGCCAATTTCGTTGTCATACCAGATCAGCACCTTTACCTGACTGCCATTGACCACCATAGTTGACAGGCCATCGACAATGCCGGAGCGACGGTCATTGGTATAGTCTACTGATACTAGCGGCAGGTCCTCAAAGCCAAGAATCCCCTGCAGTCGACCCTCAGCCGCAGTCTTAAGCGCCCCATTAACCTGTTCTACAGAAACGGTATTCTCCATTTCAAATACACAGTCTGTGAGGGACGCATTAGCTAGAGGTACCCGCACAGCGAGGCCATTAAGGCGGCCTTTCAGTTCAGGGAAAATCTCTGTAATCGCCGTGGCTGAACCGGTGCTGGTGGGTATCAATGACATGCTACTGGCACGCGCTCGGCGCAAATCAGCATGATACTCATCAAGAATGCTCTGGGTGTTGGTAATATCGTGGATAGTGGTAATAGCGCCATGGGCAATGCCAAAGGTGCTGTGTAGAACGTCAATCAATGGAGCTAGGCAATTGGTGGTGCAGGACGCTGCGGTAACAATATTCTGATTCATGTATTTGTGTTGGTTAACACCCATTACCACATTTAATACAGTTTCTTCTGGCAGACCTTTTATCGGTGCGGACACCACGATCTTTTTCACGCCCTGTGCAAAGAATGGGGCCAGTGCCGCTTCGGTTTTCAATGTGCCGGTGCACTCCACCACAAGATCCACCTTGGCAGCAGCCCAGGGAGTTTGATCAATGGTAGAGCATTGGGAATACCCAATTGATTGCCCGCCAATTGAGATTTGATTATTGCTGGCGCTAATCTCTTTGTCCCAGGTGCCATGCACCGAGTCAAAGCGCAGCAAATGGGCAGCGCTGGCCGCGTCCCCGGCAATCTCATTGATATGCACAATTTCAAACCCATCCGCGCCCCAGGACTCGCGAAGCGCCAGTCGACCAATTCGGCCAAAACCATTAATACCAACTCGTACAGTCATGTTATTCCTTGAATGCAGTTAAATTTTCTCGATGTCGATGGTAGCTAGGGATCATTACTAAACGATGACGCGGCAAAACCCCGATTGGCTCACAATATTACATGGGCGCTTTGGTTTTGAGAACTGGCTAACGCCAAACCTGCGATGGATCCCTTAGAAAACGTTCCGTTTAAGGCTTATCTTATAAAGTCTGTGCAAAGCAACCGCAATTTAATAGGGAATTATCAGTAACAGGATATTGAGGAAAGGACTCATGAATTTATTCAGTTTTACCTGCATGCTCACCATTGCAATCGGCACTTTGTTCGGTGCTTCACTTGGCTTCTATGCCTATGGCGCTGACGCTTGGACTAGCACAGGAATTGGCTGCGGCCTCGGTGCCTGTGTTGCGATCAGCGAAATCTTTCCGGTATTTGATTAAACGATTTTTTAAACTCCAAGCTCTCCCCCTATTAGGCCACCTTGAGGTGGCCTTTGTTTAACTCTATATCTATGAGTTAGGCTGTTTATTCGCTTGTACGATTAATGCTCGTGACCGCCGGGGCCATGCACATGGCCGTGGGCCAGTTCTTCTTCTGTGGCATCGCGAACATCTTCAATAGACACATCAAAGTTAAGGTTCTTGCCAGCCAATGGATGATTGCCATCAACAGTTACTACTTCCTCAGATACTGCAGTTACCGTCACTGGAACGTTTCCGCCCTGACCGGTCTGGGCTTCAAATTGCATGCCCACTTCGATGGTATCAACACCTTGAAAGGCACTGCGCGGTACTTCCTGAATCAGTTCTTTTTGAACTTCGCCATAACCTTCCGCGGCACTGACAGCAACGACCATGCTATCGCCAACAGCCTTGCCGGTAAGTGCGTTTTCCAGTCCGGGAATAATATTGCCGGCACCATGCAGATAGGCCAATGGCTCTTTGCCCGCAGAGCTATCCAATTGTTGGCCATCATCATCGGTCAATGTGTAGTGAAAGCTGACAGCGCTGTTTTCTTTAATTGTCATTGTAGTCTCCAGTGGTAATCAATAAAGGCGCCATTATGGGTTAACAGCGTATAAATATCGACATCGGTTGCTCGCGGCCCTCAAAGAGAAACTACTCGGGCTTAACAAAAGATGCATGGCAGTCATACTTCTGTCATATTTATGTCATGTTCCAGCCATTTAATGAGTCGTATTATTATGAATAACAAGGTCAGTTTTATGCCTAAGCATACGATTTTATTGGTTGATGATGAGCAGGCGATTCGAGATATGTTGTCGATTGCTCTGGAAGCGGCGGACTATAATGTCTTGCAGGCAGAAAATGCTCAGCAGGCCCACGGGATTATTGTAGACCGTCATCCGGACCTGGTTTTGCTGGATTGGATGATGCCGGGCACCACAGGCCTTGAATTACTGCGTCGGCTAAAGCGTGATGAACTGACCGAAAAGATTCCAGTGATTATGCTGACCGCAAAAGCCGAAGAAGACAATAAAATTTCAGGCTTGGATGCGGGTGCCGATGATTATATTCCCAAGCCGTTCTCTCCTCGGGAGCTTATTTCCCGGGTCAAAGCCGTGTTGCGGCGCATTGGCCGTGAGGACCTTAAAGACCCAATTGTGATTGGTGACTTAAGGTTTGACCCTGTTAGCCATAGAGTCAGTATTGCGGGTGACGCTATTGCGCTGGCGCCAACCGAATACCGGTTGTTGCAGTTTTTTCTAACCCACCAAGAGCGCGTGTATTCCAGAGATCAGATTCTCGATTATGTCTGGGGCGGCAATGTTTATCTGGACGAGCGAACCGTCGATGTACATATACGCCGACTGCGCAAAGCAATTTCTGTTGCAGGCCATGACAACTATGTGCAGACTGTCCGCGGGGCGGGCTACCGTTTCTCCACACAACTACAAAATGGCTAGAAAAGGATACAGATTCATTGCGACCGGGAATGAATTCAGAATTATGGCGCATAGTCCTGGTCGGGCTGTTTGCGCTGTCCTTTGGCTGGAGTCTCGGCTATCCCCTTGAAATACTTCTTCTCGGTGCTGGTCTTTATCTTCTTAGAACCTTCCGTATTATCTCCCTGCTGTTTGCCTGGATCGACAAAGGTATGCGCGGCATCCCGCCGGATACTGACGGTGTCTGGGGGGAAATCAGTGACACATTAAATCGTCAGCGACGCCGTCACCGGCGAACTCAGGAAAAGATGCGGCGCACAATCAACCGCGTAACACGTCTTACTGAGGCTTTAGATGAAGGCATTTTGGTGCTGCGCAGCGATTTGACTCTGGATTGGTGGAACAGCTCTGCCTCGGCTTTGCTGGGATTGCGTTCTTCGGACAGAGGCAGTGCAATCATGAACCTTGTTCGTGATCCCGAGTTTGTCCAATACATGCACCAAGACAAATTTGAAGGCTCCGTTGAGCTGGCCTCAGTTGTGCAGGCTGATCAGTTGCTAAAGTTTACTGCCTCCTCCTTTGGCGACGATGAGATTGTTCTGGTGATTACAGACATCACCAGACTCAACAACCTTGAGCAACTGCGCAAAGAATTTGTTGGCAATGTTTCCCATGAGTTGCGAACCCCGCTCACTGTTATACGGGGCTATATTGAAACTCTTCAAGATACAACAGATGCAAACAAAGGTGTGGGCCGAGCCTATGAACATATGGCTGATCAGGTCAGCCGGATGCAGGCACTGGCAGATGATTTGATACTGTTGTCTCGCCTCGAAGCGGATTCTCAGCAACCAGCCATAGAACCCATTGATGTTCACCAGATGTTAGCCAGTATTTTAGCGGAGGCCGAGCAGCTTAGCGGCGGCAAACATTCCCTGAGCGTGGATTGCCCAGAGAGCCTGATTATCAATGGCGAAAATAGTAGCCTGCGCAGTGCGCTGAGCAATATTGTCTTTAATGGTGTACGTCATAATCCTGACGGCGCCAATATAAGCATTGCTGTTGTAGCCTATGCTGACTGTATTGATGTGATCATCAAAGATGACGGTGTAGGGATAGATCCCGAGGAAATTCCTCGGTTAACTGAGCGCTTCTATCGTGGCGACAGTAGCCGAAATTCAAATACAGGGGGCACTGGACTGGGGTTGGCGATTGTAAAACACAGCCTTAATCGCTGTGGCGGTGAGCTGGTGATCAGCAGCCGTTTGGGCCAGGGGGCGACATTTTCCTACCGCCTACCGCGGGGTTCCAGCTAGCCCTGATTTAAAATTATCTGTTGGCACAGCGAAAGCTATAGTGCAGATAATAGTCGCCTTCTTGCCTAGCATCTGGTTCGCTTCTCTGGGCTTCAATGGTCCAACCTTTGGCGCAGTAATGGGCCATCTCAATATAGAGCCGCTGGGTGGCAATGGTTACTGAGTCTTCAAACTTGGCCCCTGGGCGCAAAGAATAGCTCTGTCGGGCGTCGAATAATTTATTAGCACTGTGATTCATTGAGCCCGCCGCAACCAGCGGGCGCTCGCTAATGCCTGAATTGGGATCTACTGTGCCATCACCGTATAACTGCACCGCAGCAGTTGAGGTCGGTTTTTTTTGCTTGCGTTGGTTGGGTTGATGTCTCTGAGCTTCTTCACAGTCAATTATCTTGTCCATAAAATTTGGCGAATCAGCATCATCAGTATCAAAGTTGCAGCTGGCAAAACTGCCACTGGACCATATAGCCATTACACATAAAGCCGTAAAACAAAAAGCCCGTGATGATTTTGTCTTCATTGGGTATGCTCCGATGCTATTGTAGCCCCTGATGTCGAGGGCCTAGATTTTAGGTTAAACAAAAAAGGGTGCCGAAGCACCCTTTTTATTAACCGCTATTAGCCTAGAACTTGTGTTCCATGCCTACGCCAAAGGAGCTGTCCTCTTCATCGGAAGAGCCCACTTCAGACTCAGTGTTATCTGTGTAGAAAACATAGACCTTGGTGTTTTTTGACATTTTGTAATCTGCGCCCAGAGACAGAGTTTCCTCTTTGTCGCCGTCTGCATCATCTTCGATTGAACCATACTGCGCCTTCAGGGTAGTTTGATCAATCTTGTAGGCAGCACTGATAAAGTAACCAGACTCATCCTTGCTATTCAGGTCATCTTCATTCTGCTGGTACATCAGGCCCAGCTTCAGAGCGTCCATTTTGTACTGGGCGACGATACGCAGCAGGTCTTGCTTGTCCACGTCTTGATCGCCGGCAACGGCAAGATAAAGATCATCTGCGCTGTAGCTAACAGAGTAAGAGATACCATCGCTCAGGCCAGTGTCATTCTGACCATCCTGATCAACATCAGCACCTTCGCCTGGAATCATGGCAACAGTAGCGGCAAAACCATTAACCTTTGGGGTGGTGTAAGCAACAATATTAGATAGGCGATTTTCGCCTTCAAAGGTGTTTTTGATGTCGCCTTCCAGATCGTTAAATAGATCGATCTTGTTTTGCGCTAATTTGGTAGGAGAGTCGTGTTTGCCTGCCCAAACTGTACCAAAGCTACCTCTGATGCCGCCCATGATATTGCGCTGAGTAAAGGTTTGACCTTTACAGTCGCCGTCATCAACACACATTTCGAATTCAGCTTTGTAGACAGCGTACAAGCCATCTGCAATTTTGGTTTTACCTTTCACACCCAGGCGCGATGCGTTGCTGTTAAGGTTCCACTGATCACCGGTGTTACTGTCAGTGTTCACTAAAGAAGCGTTTATTTTTCCGTAGATGGTGCCATCAATAGGACCCTCTGCGTAGCTTTGACCTGCAAAGCTCAATGTTGCAGCAACAGCTACAGTAAGCGATAACTTGTTCATAGTCATTCCCCGAAAATTTAAATCGTTGGAGCTTAGCCCCTGTATAAATCATGATGCCAACAAGGCAACCATGTGAAAATAATATTCACCGAATGTGACAGTAATATGACATGGCGGGCTATTTACGGCGGCGGTGGCCAAACTGGTTTTCGTCACATTTCTGTCACATAACTCCAATACAGTGCGATGGCACCAACAAACATTAACAACGAATAGCGCAATTAAGAGCGCGATTTTTTTGGAGGTTTATATGACCCAACGTACCATTTTCCGAGCTATTGCTCAGGCCATGTTATTGGTCTTGTCTTCTCTGGCATTGACATCTACAGCTGTAGCTCGCGACAGTATCGAAGTTGTGGGTTCATCAACTGTCTACCCGTTTTCAACCGTGGTTGCAGAACGCTACGGTCGTTCCAGCGGTAAGCCGACACCAAAAATCGAATCTACTGGTTCTGGCGGCGGCATGAAATTATTCTGTTCCGGTGTAGGCTCTAACTACCCAGACATCACCAACGCCTCACGTCGCATAAAGATGTCTGAGTTCAAAAAATGTCAGTCCAATGGTGTGACCGAGGTTGTTGAAGTGCAAATCGGTTATGACGGTATTGTGATTGCTAATTCGGTTGAAGCAGACCTTATACAGCTGACGCGCAAAGATATCTTTCTGGCGCTGGCGGCTAAGGTGCCGGCTGCTACAAAGGGTGAGTTGATGGATAACCCCTACAACACCTGGCAAGAAGTTAACCCTGCTTTGCCGAATATCACCATTGAGGTGATGGGCCCTCCGCCTACTTCTGGTACTCGGGATGCTTTCGCCGAATTGGGCCTTGAAGGTGGTTGCAAAATGATTCCTTGGATCAAAGCCATGAAAAAGACCAACAAAAGCGCCTATAAAGCGTTGTGTCACACAGTTCGAGAAGATGGCAAATACATCGAAGTTGGTGAAAATGACAACCTGATCGTGCAAAAGCTTCAAGCTAACCCAGCGGCACTGGGTGTGTTTGGCTTTAGCTTCCTCGATCAGAATGCAGACAAAGTTCAGGGGGCGATGATTGAATCTGTTGAACCCAATTTTGATTCAATTGCAGACAAATCCTACCCTATCTCGCGACCTTTGTTTTTCTACATAAAGAAGGCCCATGTTGGTGTAGTGCCTGGTATCAAAGGCTATCTCCATGAGTTTACTAGTGAGAGAGCCTGGGGCGATGACGGTTATTTGGCCGAAAAAGGTATGATTCCACTGCCCACTAAAGAGCGCAGAGCCATGGCCGAGAGCACCAGATCTCTGCAAGCAATGACAGGTAACGAAGCATTGAAATAATGTTGCCGTAAGGTCAGAATGCGACCCGGCTCATTGAGCTGGGTTGTTTTATATTTGTTTTAAGGATTTTGTGCGCCCTATGCAAGCGACTAATATTTTATTGATGATAATCGGTCTTGGCATTTTTGCATTCTATTTAGGCCGTGGACGCTCGCTTGCCCTTGCCGCGCCTCTTGGCGGCATTCGCAAGCTCCATTCGTTGCCCTCTTACTACGGTTATCACGCCGCTCTCTGGTGTGCCATGCCGCCGCTGATTTTGCTGGCGCTATGGATGATGTTCGATGAGCCGTTAATCAATAGTATTGTGATAAGTTCAGTCGCCGACGAACTAGCGCCTACCAGTGCGGCGAGCTACAACCTTCTGCTCAATAAAATTTCCAATCTGGCCGATGGCATCCTCAGCCAAAAAGGTCAGAGCCCTGCGCTCATAGCCGCCGCTGATCATATGGCGTCGCTGCAGCGAATTTCCCGCTGGGCACTTACTTCTTTGATGCTCTGTCTTTCGTTGCTGGGTTTGCTTTGGGGCTGGTCCAGAGTAGCAGCAGGATTTAGAGCACGCCCAGTGGTTGAGCGGGTGATGCAAAACCTGCTACTGGCCTGCGCCTGCTTGGCTATTTTTACCACCGTTGGCATTGTGCTGTCGGTACTGTTTGAATCCATACAGTTTTTTAGATCTGTCCCTGTTGGGGATTTTGTCTTTGGCCTTGATTGGAGCCCACAAACAGCGATCCGTGAAGATCAGGTTGGCTCCTCTGGCAGCTTTGGTGCCGTGCCCCTATTTGTTGGTACCTTATTGGTGTCTGCGGTTGCTATGTTCGTTGCGGTTCCAGTGGGGCTGATGTCGGCAATTTACCTGGCTGAGTATGCCAACAAAAAGGTTCGTGCCTTTGCCAAGCCCGCGCTGGAAGTGCTGGCTGGTATTCCCACCGTAGTTTATGGTTTTTTTGCTGCGCTGACAGTGGCGCCTTACCTGCGGGATCTGGGAGCCGGTTTTGGTCTCTCAGTTTCCTCAGAAAGTGCCCTGGCCGCCGGTGTGGTGATGGGGGTGATGATTATTCCATTTATTTCCTCCCTGGCCGACGATGTTATCACCGCTGTGCCGCAATCTATGCGTGATGGTTCGTTGGCGATGGGCGCAACTCAGTCTGAGACTGTGCGCAATGTGATTATTCCCGCAGCACTACCTGGAATTGTGGGTGGCGTTATGCTGGCGGTTTCCCGAGCTATTGGTGAGACCATGATCGTTGTGATGGCCGCAGGCCTGGCCGCTAAGTTAACCGCCAACCCATTGGACTCGGTGACCACGGTAACGGTACAGATTGTGACATTGCTTACCGGCGATCAGGAGTTTGACAGCCCCAAAACACTGGCGGCCTTTGCACTTGGGTTGATGCTGTTTACCGTGACCCTGTTGTTGAATATTTTCGCTCTGCATATTGTTAAGAAATATCGCGAGCAGTATGAGTAAGCCCATGGATAATTTAGACAAAATTAAACATTCCCTGACCAAGCGAAACCGCGCCGAAAAGCGTTTCCGCTGGTATGGACGCCTGGCTATTGCCATAGGTCTTGCAGCCGTCATTGTGCTGTTTACCGACATTATTGGAAAAGGCCACGGCGCGTTTAGAATTACCTATATAGAGTTGGATGTGCATTACGATCAGGATTTGATCGGTGTCAGTAACCTGACAGACCCCAGCCAACTTGCCGATGGCAACTGGGATGCTGTGCCCAAGTCAGCCCTGAGAGAAAAATTCTCTGATGTCTCTAGCCGTCGCGACAAGCGCAGACTCTACGGCTTGCTGAGTAACGGTGCTGGTTTTGATTTAAAAGATCGCCTGCTGGCCAATCCGCTGCTACTGGGTGAAACTGAAACCATCTGGATCCTTGCGGATGACGATATAGACACCTATTACAAAAGCTGGCTGGACGGTGAGCCCTACGCCGCGCGCCTCAGTGACAAGCAGGTGGCTTGGATCGATCAGTTACACCAGGAGGGCAAAATCAGATTGCAGTTCAATAGCAACCTGTTTACCCGTGGAGATTCCAGAGAGCCAGAGCAGGCAGGTATTCGCGGCGCCATTATGGGCTCGCTGCTTACGCTGATTCTGACCATGTTGCTGTCGTTCCCTATTGGTGTGTCAGCGGCAATTTATCTGGAAGAGTTTGCTCCCAAAAATCGTTGGACTGACTTTATTGAAGTCAATATCAATAATCTCGCCGCTGTGCCCTCAATTATCTTTGGCCTGTTAGGGCTGGCGATCTTTATTAATTTTTTCCATGTGCCTCGCTCGGTACCCATTGTCGGTGGTTTGGTGTTAACCCTGATGACGCTGCCCACAATTATTATTACTAGCCGTGCTGCGATTAAGTCTGTGCCTCCATCAATTCGCGAGGCAGCGCTTGGTATGGGAGCCTCCAAATATCAGATGGTAATGCATCATGTATTGCCACTGGGGCTTCCGGGCATGCTGACCGGTGCGATTATTGGTATGGCCCAGGCATTGGGTGAGACAGCGCCCTTGTTGATGATCGGCATGGTGGCATTTATTGTTGATATTCCCGCAGGCTTTAGTGATCCAGCCACTGTGTTGCCTGTGCAGATTTTCCTTTGGGCCGATAGCCCAGAGCGAGCCTTTATCGAGAAGACTTCGGCGGCCATTATGGTATTGCTGAGCTTCTTAATTGTTATGAACACAACAGCCGTTTGGCTGCGCAAGCGCTTAGAGCGCCGTTGGTAGTAAGGACCAGATTATGACTAAAGCAGCGACAGTGGCTAAAAAAGCAAAAAAGCCCACCAAAGCCAAAATAGCCGCGGCAGTGGCACCAGATTTAGACCTTGTTGAAGGTCATGTAACCGTAGGTCAGGCCTTTACCAAAAAGCCTAAAATGACCATGCGTAATATCGACGTTTTTTATGCGGACAAGCAGGCGATTCATGATGTGAGCCTTGATATTGCGCAAAACGAGGTCATTGCCATGATTGGGCCTTCTGGCTGCGGCAAGTCTACTTTTTTGCGCACCCTCAATCGTATGAATGATACGGTTGAGGGCTGCAGTGTTAAGGGCGAGATATGTATGGATGGTGAAAACCTCTACTCCCCTAATCTGGATGTGGTTGAGTTGCGCGCTCGAGTGGGGATGGTATTCCAGAAGCCCAATCCATTCCCCAAATCTATCTACGATAATGTTGCCTATGGGCCCAAGATTCACGGCTTGGCTGATACCAGAGTTGATTTGGATGAAATTGTCGAAAACAGTCTGAAAAAAGCCAGCCTCTGGGAAGAGGTTAAAGAGCGATTGCATCAGCCCGGCACAGGCTTGTCCGGTGGCCAGCAGCAGCGGCTCTGCATTGCCCGTGCCATTGCGGTTAGCCCGGAAGTTATTTTGATGGATGAGCCATGCTCGGCGCTGGATCCCATTGCTACGGCAAAGATCGAAGAACTGATCGAAGAGCTGAGCCAGAACTTTACCATTGCGATTGTGACCCACAGCATGCAACAGGCGGCGCGGGTATCTCATCGCACCGCCTACTTCCACCTTGGCAAGCTGATTGAGGTAAATCCCACTGAACAAGTATTTACAATGCCAGAGCACAAGCTGACAGA
>ERZ1046568.1458-NODE-1458-length-16920-cov-4.130803_pt1 | contig 16920 bp, 12 predicted proteins | sample MGYA00383092_ERZ1046568 | MGnify/ENA primary metagenome ERZ1046568 (study PRJEB29581, sample SAMEA5548362) | metagenome | biome: marine; feature: coastal; material: water | depth 1 m | study: Short-term variability in the microbial, nano- and picoplankton... | reverse complement strand
GCGTAACACGTATAATTTTCCAAAAAATCCGACCATAGGGGGAACGCCGGCCAAGGCGACAACACCGTCACAACCGGAAGCGCGGTACAACTCAACAGCGTCTTCTACCGCCATTTGGGTGGGGTTTTCCGGGGTGCCATCAAAAATTGTGAGGGCTGCGTCATTGCCGAGATGAGAAACAAGGTCGGTGACCATGCCGAGATTGACCAAGCCCTTATCTGTGCACAACAAGGGTCGTCGAATGCCGTGTTGGGCCAATACCTGACCAAGTTGAGTGCTGGCGCCATGGTCGAAGATTGTTTGGTTCATGAAGGTCAGATTGGCCATGTTAGTCCCTTAATAGAAATTGGCATTGAAAAAGCGTGTCCGCATGAGAACGCGGCGCCGCCAAAGATATAACATAACGAAAAGGTTTTCTAAGCCATGCCGAAAAAAGCGTTCACATGTCTTCGAAGGGAGTTTAGGGCCGCGGCCGCTGCCTCGGCTGAGGGTTAGTCTTTGTGCAACAAAAACTGGTCGGAGTACGCCAAGCCATGGGTTGGCGGTAGAGCGACCCGTTCGGCGCACTAGCCGGGCGGGGTAAAGCGTGTGGTGTGGCGTCAAAGTTCTACCAAGCCGAGCTACACGCCGATACGCCCACTGGAAAACTCGTTAGCCTTCGGCGCCAACTTCGCGCCGGGTTACCACTTCAAGACCGCCAGCGCAGCGGGTCGTTCTCGATAGCGTTCATCCCACGCGCGCAACAGCGGCCGCTCACCAAATACATCGGCTTCCACAAATCGGGTGAATTGCAGGAACGATTGCAGGGTACAGTCGGCCACGTTGACATGATCGCCACCTAATAACGGGCGCCCGTCGCTTAACAGGTTCTCTAAGTAATCTAGCGGCGTTTGCATGGACTCCAGATAGGCAGCGGCCTTTTCCGGCTCTGGGGGGCGCCCCAGCGGTGAATTGGTGGCGTGTCCGAAAGCTCCCATGGGACCACCCAGTCTAAGATCGATCACGCGCTCTAGGTCTCTGGCCTTACCTCGCTCCTCTGGTGTGCCCTGGTACATGGTGTTTTCTGGAAACTTGTCCTCAAGGTAGTGGACGATGGCTAGGGACTCCACCAAGTGGCTGCCATCCTCCAGTTCCAGTGCCGGTACGGTACCGAAAGGGTTGCGGGCAAGGTGCTCGGGTTCCCTGTGCCGCCCCTTCACCGTATTCACCACAATTTGTTCGATGTTCATTTGAACACCCAGTTCTTCGCGTTCGGCAATGTAGAGCATCACCTTGGTGGGATTCGGGGCAAGTGGCACCATGTATAGCTTCATCAAAGGGCTCCTGTGATATCGATGATTTGTTCGAGCAGTTCGTATCGTGCAGGACCGATAGGTCCCGCACTGTCCAATCCGAGTTTTAAGGTAGTTACTCCCGCATCACGATAGGCTCGTAAACGCTGGGTCACTGTGGCGGTATCTCCCAAGGCTTGAAACTGGGTGACCATGGCGTCGGGGACTCGGCGCGCGGCCTCATCCCGTTTGCCGTCTAGCCACAGTTGCTGAATGGCTAGGGCGTCCTCTGCGTAACCGGCACGTTTAAACGCATCGTTATAGAAGTTGGTTTCCGCCGAACCCATACCACCCATGTTGAAAGCAACGGCGGGTTTGCGCTTGGCAATCATGGCCTCTAGGTCGTCGCCCAACTCAATTCTTACCGAAACGCACAAATCCAGATCGTCCAGTGTTCGCCGGGCCTTTGTAGCGCCCTCTCGCAGGTAGCCTAGGTGGGCGTCGGGTTGATCCGGTGAAAAGGACGTACCCAGCCAGCCGTTGGCGGCTTCACCTGTGTATCGCAGAGCGTTAGGACCTAGGGTGGCGAGGTAAATCGGAATGTCCACGGGTTCGTGAGCGACCTTGATGGCTTTGCCTTCGCTGTCCGGCAGCGGCATCTGGAATACCTTGCCTTGGTATTGAACTTTCTTACCTGCGAAAATCATGCGACAGATTTCGACGGTTTCGCGCAAGCGGGCTAAGGGTCGGTGGTAGCGGGTGCTATGAAGTCCTTCGACCACTTGAGGGCCGCTGGCGCCCAAGCCCAGAACGAAACGTCCGCCGCTAAGATCGTGCAGGGTCAGTGCGCTCATGGCCGTCATGGCCGGGGTGCGCGCTGTGGTTTGCATGATGCCTGTGGCCAGCTTGATGGTGTGAGTCTTGTCCGCAAGAAAGGCCAGGGGGGTCACCGCGTCGCTCCACCAAGCTTCTGCAGCAAAGGCCATGTCGACGCCCAGACGTTCAGCAAATTGAACCCACTCAACGGTTTGCTGGATTTTGTCCGGGGTGATGGGACCCATTTCGATAGCGAGTTTCATTTATGGTTGTTCCCAGGTGGCCTTTAATCGGTGGCTACGTTGTCCAAGGTTGGCAGTAAATACTGCAAGAACGCCTTGGGGTTCTCGCTCATGGGAAAGTGCCCCACGTTTTTCATTTCTTGAAAGGTGGAGCCGGGGATCGCTTTATGGGCTGCTCGGCCCAGTTCGGCGGTGCCACTGCAATCGTACTCGGCAGATAAGATGTGTACGCCCAATCGTTTGGTGTCAATTTCTCCAGCCACTGCACGCAGATCATAATCTTCTAGGTAGTAGTTAAGATCGCCAAGGAAAACCGGTGGCCAGCCACAGGAGTACACGTAGGAAGTTTCTTTACGATAGCGTTTGGGGGACGTAGGCGACATCAGGGCATCCATCAACCGCGCTTTGTACTCGTTATTTACCTGGGGGTGCCATAGCTCGGTGTTGTGCTCAAGCTGGCCGGGAATTTCCAGTGCGCCTTCCAATGAGATCACGGCCCGGAAGTCGTCCGGATGCTTGTGGGCTAAATCCAGTGCCAGCAGGCCACCCACCGAGCAGCCGATGAAAACAGGGCGGTCTAGGCCCAGAACCCGGCTCAGGTTCAACGGTATGGAACGTAGAAACTCGCCTTGCAGTAAGTACTGTTCGTCCCACCAGTCCTCCTCCACAGGGGGGAGTGATTTGCCGTGATAGGGCAGATCGTAGGCGATGAGGCGGAAGTGATCGGTGATTTCTGGCGTTTCGAACAGGTGTCGCCACTGGCTGCTGTGGCAGCCGGCGGTGTGCTGGAGCAGAACAGGAATGCCGGTGCCCGCCTCTTCAAAATAGATGCGGTGTTTAGCGCCACCCAACTCCAGCTGCACATAGCGTCCGACTGGTGCGCTAAAGGTGCCTTCTGGCCGAAGATCGTGGGCCATGGCGTCGCCGGCGTCGGTGTCTGAGCGCAGCAGTTCGATGGCTCGGGCAACGGCGGCAAAGTACTGACCAAAAACTACAGGATCAGCACGGCGTTCCATACCTTGGCCTTGCATGATGTTGGCCATGATGTCGTTGTGGAAGCGCTCGGGCACCGGGGCCAGTACCTTGTCCCAGACGGCGGTGGATGCGGATAACTCAATAACGCCACCAGTCAGTGGCGCGGTGCTATCGGGCGTGCCGTTGTTGATCGGAAGGCTTACCGCCATGTCACCGATGTTGAGGGTCAGGCCCCCATTCCAATAACGGGCGGCGAGCATAAACTCGCCGTCATTTAAACAGCGTTCGGCCCACTGCTGGGCGTTTGGTAACTGTGCAGACATAATTGAACTCTCCTTTCAACAACGTGCCATGGCGATTACCGACTGCCGGATGGTGCTTGGTTTTTTTTGCATTTTCCAGCACCCAAGCCGGGGTCAGATCGGCGCTGTGGATCTTTCTTATTTGTGCGCTGACTCAATGGAGTCGTCAGTTAGTAAGCACCAGTTTGCCTAGAATGCTTCCAGCGAGTTGGTCTGTCAGGGCTTGCTGGTAGTCATCCATGGGCCGGCTCTGGACGGCGGCGGGAATCATCTTGCCGTCCTGTATCCACTGCATCAGTGTGGACATTAGCTCGTCGTTGATGGAAGGGTTGGCTCGCATTTCGCCGCCCCAATCAACGCCGACAATGGCCGAGCGTTTCAGCAGCGGCAGATTCAGGGGTATTTTGGCGATATTACCGGCCGCGAAGCCGACAACGAGAAAACGTCCGCCCGGCGAGAGCGAACGAACCGCTTGTTCAGACTTGTCCCCGCCAACCGGATCGTAAACTAAGTTCAGACCTTGGCTGCCAACGACATCTTTGAGGTCTTCCCGCCAGTTTTCGGCGGTGTAATCTACGCAGTGGTCTGCACCGAAGCTCATGGCTGCTTGGCGTTTTTCCGGGCTGGAGGCGGCGGCAATGACTGTTGCGCCCATGGCCTTGGCCACGCAGATGGCGGAACTGCCCACGCCGCCGGCGGCGCCCAGAATGAGTATCGTTTCTCCTCGGCGTAATTGACCGCAGTCCCGCAGGCCGTACAGGGCTGTGGCGTAATTGATGTAGAACCCAGCAGCGATGGCTTCGCTGAGGTTGTCTGGTAGCTTGACCAGTTTGGTAGCCGCCACGGCGACTTGGTCGGCAAAGGCGCCGCTGTTAGCAATGCCCAAGACGCGATCGCCGGGGGCTAGGGTCGAAACGTCAGCACCGACTTGTGCCACCACGCCAGAAAACTCGCTGCCCGGATAATAGGGTAGAGGTGGTTTGACTTGGTATAAGCCCTGCACCATCAGCCCGTCGACAAAGCCCACTCCGGCTGCCGTCACATTCACCAAGGCCTCGTTGTTCTTTGGTTCCGGGGCTTGGGTTTCAATGCGCTCCAATGTGTCCGGTGGGCCAAAGGCGCGACAGCAAACGATTTTCATAGGGATCCTAGTTCCGAGGAGGATTGCTAGATCGTCGCAGGTTAACTAGGTTCTGGGCAATAGAGGCAAGCAAAAGCAGCAAGACGAAAACCGCTGCCGGTGGGGCAAGGGAGGTGTTGAAATACACCTGAGTAGGATATGAGATGGTTCTCTCTATGGCCGCGAGTTTGTAGATGTGGCCATCGGTGAACGCGGGATCCATCACCAGTTCCATTAGATCTCGTCGGCTGCGGTAGCGCATCATGGCGGTGGCAGAAAAGCTGACGTTGTCGTCGGCATTCCAAGAGTCTACGTTGTCCCCCACGGTTCTTGCCTGAAACACCGGGTGCCCGCCGCGCAGCACTAGGCCAATGGCGAAGGGCTCGAAGTATTCGGTTAGAAGAGTGCGTCCATCCATCAGTTCACCGGTGATGGGGTGTGCGACGGCTTTTTCAAAGACTTGCACTTGGTTGAGCATGACGAAGCCGCGGCCATCGTCCTCCTCAAAAAAACGCCGCAGGGTCTCTACGGATGTGTGCTGACCGTCAGCTCGGGTTTCAAAACTTGCGACGAAGCGTTCAATCTCGGGCTGGGTTATCGGGCCCTGCCAGTTGAAGTACCACAGAGAGAACACGCCATAGAGCGCGGGCACACTAATCCAGATTTTCCAGTTCATTGGGTTCTCCTAAATATCGCCGGTAGCATTCTGGCATGGATAAAACTGGTCCTTGGTCGTGCGATGAGCGGGTTTTGGTTCAAAGGGTTCGTCAAAAGAGTTCAACTCTTGGGCCTCTTGGTTCGGGAGTTTTTTGATTTTGGGGCAGGTTGCATAGCCGTTCCATTCGAGTAGTGCTGCCGTCGGCGTATTCCCAAACTAGTTGATCACCATCTAAATACCGTTTCACCACAATCGGCCCCCAGCCCAGCACTCGAAAATTCAGTACTCCGGCCTCCCAAGTGGCCCCTGCCGAGGTGCGCGGACAGTACTCGGTGTCGCCGATGGTGAAGAACACCTGACCCTCGGTATCGTTGCTGGTTAAACCGGCGGAAGCGTTGGGCCCCAAGTCATGAATGATGCCGCTGCTGGTGACGACAACTCTGTCGCCACACTGTTCCACTCGCTCAACGTGGCCTATTTTGCCGCTGATAGCGCGCCACAGGCCGCGAATATCCGCTGCCTCGGCAGGCAAGGACTGGGTGCATTCACGCAAAATGGGTAACGGGAAGTGGTCGTAGGCGCAGCCCGGGGTATTGCCTTTGGGAATATCGGCGGCCATCTTCCCTGAATTGTCGAGGACTGGTAACTGGCAATAGTTGATCGTGCTGCCATCGCCGGCCAAGGTCGAAGGGTCTGTGGTGAGAGGGGGGCGGGCAGAAAAAAACACCAGCCAGACTAAGGCTATGAGGCTAAGCGCAACAAGCGCTAAAGCTTGGGTAAACCGACGGAGGATTTTTTTCATAAGTCCACAGAGTATTTTGAATCAGAATAATGGATACCATTATTTCGGTAAACTGTCGACTGCCAGATATTCTATCGGCAAAGCTGTTCGGTAGAGGATTGCAGGGAAACGAACCCATGGCTCCACGCGTGCATTTTTTGTATTGTCTGGCGGTTGTCAGTAAATAACCGAGTTCGTTTTATGAATGCAAAAACTCAATCACTGCCCTTTGACCCGGAGGCCTTGGGTCGTAAATACCAAGAAGAGCGAGATAAGCGGCTTCGCGCCGATGGGAATGATCAGTACCTAGAAGTAACCGGCGAGTTCGCCTACTTCGTTGAAGATCCTTACATCGATCGTGAGCTTGAGCGCGACGCCATCGAAGACGAAGTCGAAGTTGTGATTATTGGCGGTGGTTTTGGTGGCATGTTGGCTGCTGCGCGGTTGCACGACGCTGGGATCACCGATTTCCGCATCATTGAGAAAGGCGGAGACTTTGGCGGGACTTGGTATTGGAACCGATATCCAGGTGCCTCCTGCGATATTGAAGCCTATGTCTATTTCCCTTTGCTGGAGAAAACGGGATTTGTGCCGAAGCAAAAGTATACAAATGCTCCGGAAACTCTTGAGTACTGCCACGTTATTGCCCAGACCTATGGCCTGCACGAACGCGCCTTGATGCAAACCCTGGTGACATCCACAGATTGGGATGAAGAACAGGGACGATGGATTGTGTCTACGGATCGCCAAGATCGCCTTAAGGCACGCTATGTGGTGCATTCCAATGGCCCGCTGAATCGGCCGAAATTGCCCGCCATTAAAGGCATCAACGATTTCAAAGGTCATACTTTTCACACCAGTCGTTGGGACTACGGCTACACCGGTGGTGACTCCAATGGCGGTTTAGACAAGCTTTCGGATAAGCGGGTAGCGGTGATCGGTACCGGAGCCACATCGGTGCAGTGCGTTCCGCACCTTGGCGCTGCGGCCCAGCACTTGTATGTGTTTCAGCGCACTCCGTCATCGGTAGACGTGCGCAACAATCAACCAACGGATCCCCAGTGGATTTCCACCCAGCCACAAGGGTGGCAGGACGAGCGTCGCCGTAATTTCGAGTCCCTGATGACCGGCGCGCCGGTGAAAGAGGACTTGGTGAACGATGGCTGGACAGAAGCATTCCGACTGCTGTTTGGCAATCTGCGGGATAAGGCACCATCAAAAGCGAGGTTGGCGTTGTGGGCATTGACCTCTCCGTTGTCCCCCGAGCTTTATCGTCATGGTCTGAAAAAGTACCTCACCGACAAAGCGACCAACTATATGGATCTGGCGCGAGAAGTGGAGCTGGCGGACTATCAAAAAATGGAAAAGGTTCGCGCTCGGGCAGAGGCCATTGTCGAAGATCTGGAAACCGCGGAATCACTGAAGCCCTACTATCGTCAGTTCTGTAAGCGACCGTGTTTTCACGATGAGTACTTGCCGACATACAACCGGCCCAACGTTACCCTGGTGGATACCGATGGTCGTGGTTTGGATCAAATCACTGAAACCGGCATCGTTTTTGATGGCAAAGAATATCCCGTGGACTGCATTATCTTCGCCACTGGCTTTGAGGTGGGCACAGACTATTCCCGTCGCGCGGGCTATCAGATCAACGGCGTGAGTGGTTTGTCGGTTTCTGAAAAATGGTCTTCGGGGCTTTCCACCTTCCACGGCATGCACAGCCGAGGTTTTCCTAATGCCTTTTTCTTCGGTCCAGCCCAATCAGGATTTACGGCCACCTACACCTACTCGCTGGATGAGCAGAGTGTTCATCTCGCCCACATTCTCGGCACCGCTAAGAAGCAGGGCGCAACCAGAATCGAGGCCAGCGAGGCTGCAGAGCGCAAATGGGTGCAAACCATTATCGACAAAGCCCGTCTTACTGCGGATTTCCAAGAGCGGTGTACGCCGGGGTATTACAACAATGAGGGTATGGTGAATACCAAGCCTCAAAATAATACCTATGGCGGCGGGCCTATCGAGTTCTTTGATCTGATGGTCAAGTGGCGAGCTAAGGGTGATTTACAAGGCCTAGAGCTGCGCTAACTGTTCAGTAGAAAGAGTCCCTGTTCAGCGGCAACCTTGAGCAGGGGTCTGCGTTTAGTCGACCGATGACACCAAAAGAAGTGCCCTATGTCTGATGAAATAACCGATCGCCAAAGGCGCTATACCCTGTTCATGCTGGTTTTGGTGTTTACATCCAGCCATGTGGATCGACAGATCATGGGGATTCTGGGGCAGCCCATAAAAGAATCTCTGTTGATCAGTGATACCCAGCTTGGACTGCTCACGGGCATTATGTTTGCTGTGTTTTACGCCACCTTGGGCATGCCCATGGCCATGTGGGCTGACCGCAACAATCGTCGAAACCTCATCTCGTTTTCGGTTTTTCTTTGGAGCCTGATGACGGCATTGTGCGCTGCGGCGACGAACTTCATGCATTTGCTGTTGTTACTTATCGGTTTCGGCGTGGGCGAGGCCGGATCGAATCCGCCATCCCACTCTATGATCGCAGATCTGTACCCGCCCGAAAAACGTTCAACGGCCATGGCAATTTTTGGCACTGGTATTAACTGGGGGATATTGATCGGTTTTTTGGTCGGGGGCTGGATTAACGAGTGGTATGGCTGGCGTACCGCCTTCGTTGTGGTCGGTTTGCCCGGAATTTTGCTGGCGCTGTTGGTTCGTTACACCGTAAAAGAACCGCCCCGGGGCTATTCGGAGTCTCTTAAGCAGGAGGTGGCCGCGCCCGGCTTTTGGGAGGTTGTTGGTTTTATTTGGCGCAGTTCGGTCCTGCGACACATTGTGGCCGCCGGCGCCCTCGTCTCCTTTGCCGGTTATGCCTCGGTGATATGGGTTCCCATCTACTTGGTGCGCATTCATGGCATGGGCACTGGAGAAGTGGGCAGTTATCTGGCTTTGCTGATTGGGGTTGGCGGTGCAATTGGCATTTACTTGGGTGGTCGGATTGCAGACTTTTTGTCCGCCCGACGGGGGGAGCAGTGGCTGCCATGGGTGGTGGCGCTTTCCTCTTTGATCAGTTTGCCCATGCTGTATCTGACCTTTATGGCGCCGACACCGATGACGGCCATTGCCGCCTATGTGTTGCCAGCCATGCTGGGCACTCTTTATGTGGCTCCGGGGTTTGCCTTGATTCAAAACTCCACGCCGTTGGAGATGCGTTCTGTGGCGGCGGCCATTAACCTGTTTATCACCAACATTGTGGGCCTTGGCCTAGGACCCTTTACCGTTGGTTTTTTTAGTGATTTCTTTTCTCAAAGTTACGGTGAGGACGGGCTCAGGTGGGGCTTGGCGACAACCATCATCATTTTGCTTTGGGGTGTTTTTCATTATTGGCGTTGTGGCGTGATGATCAAACGCAAAAACCGTGAAGGCGTTGCTCAGGGTGCGGCAGGTTAACCTAGAGGAAGAGGTCCATAGGATGCCCTCGGCAAATGCCAAGCCGCGAGTAGCCATGGTGGTAGACCCTTGGCATCACCCGTTCAATGGCACAGTGGTATCTACCCGCCGGTTCGTTGCTGCCTTATCTGATCGGTTTAGGTTTCATAAATTGGTGGCCGATGAACCCGGGCAATCCTTGGGTGAGGGCTGTGTTGGATTTTCAAGGATCAGTATTCCCGGTATCAATCCCATTATTGACCGCATGAAAGCGCCCTTGGCAAAGCCTGACCGGCTACAGTTGGAACGAGTGATTGCCGATTCAGATGTGCTGCATGTGCAGTTTCCTTTCTTTTTGGGGCACGCTGCGATCAGTGAAGCGCGCAGGCAGGGCAAGCCAGTGGTGGCGTCCTTTCACGTGCAACCCGAGAACATCCTTAGCAATCTGAATCTATCCTCCAAATGGCTAACCGCCATCATTTACAAGTTCTTCGTTTGGCGCTTCTATGATCGCGCCGATTGCGTTATTGCACCCTCCCAATTCGCGGCGGACCTGCTTGCTAAGGCGGGCCTGAAGGTGCCCGTCACCGTGCTGTCGAATGGTGTGACCGAGGATTTTTTTGTGGATCGTGCCGCCGCCGCGCAAGGCCCACCCTTCCACGTGGTAAGCGTGGGCCGGCTTGCGGCTGAAAAGCAGCAGCACCATTTAATAGAGGCCATCGCGGCGAGTGCTTTCAAGCAGGACATCAAACTGTCGTTGGTAGGCACTGGGCCTCAGCACAAACGCCTCGAAGGGCAGGCCCGCAGTTTGGGCGTGGCTGCGACCATCGGTCGAGTGAGTGATGAAACCCTGCGTCACCTGTATCGGACTGCCGATCTGTTTGTTCAAACCAGTGCAGTAGAGCTTGAGGGTATGTCTGTTTTGGAAGCGATGGCTGCGGGTTGTCCCGTGCTGATAAATAAAGCCAGCACCAGTGCTGTGCCGGAGTTTGTTACTGCCCAAGAAGCAACCTACAGCATGAACAATGTGCCGGAATTGGCCCGTAAGCTCGACACATTACTGGCCAGCGCGGAGCTTCGCGAGGCGGCAGGCAGGACGAATCGGCAAATCGCGAAGACGCGAAGCCATGAGCGCTCGGTACAGATCCTATGCAATATTTACACTCGCGTGCTTAACCCCTCAGATTGTGTGGACGATGAACACATCAACAGACCCTAATGCCGAGCTGGGGCCGGCCCAAGGCAGTGGCAGCTATTGGATAGACTGGCTAAGCCGGCATACCGGCGCTGTATTGCTCTCGAGTTTGATGCTTTCTGTGTTATCTCTCGGGCTGTTTTTTCAATTCGGGGCTCTCAACTCGGATTTGAGCAAACTCATCAAGCCCTCGGATTCCTTGGTTTGGTATCAACATAACGAGCGCTACAAGGCCGCGTTTCCTCAGTTTCAGCAAACTGCGGTCATCGTGGTTCGAGGCACCGACCATCGTCAGGTGCAAAGCCACACAAGATACTTAGTCGACCACCTGCCCAAGGAGGTGCTTGGCGATGTGTTCGCCCCGGGCACGGACCCATTTCTGACCGAGCGCCTGCCTCTGTTCTTGACGTTAGATCAACTGCAACAATGGTTAAAAGGGGCGGATTACAATCAAGGCCCGCTGTTACGGTTGATGGACGAAGCAAGCCTAGCCAACGTGCTGTTTACCTATGCGGACTTTGTCAGCGCCAATCCGGGGCAAGAGCTGCCGGTGTCCTTGGAGTCGGTGAGGCAAGGCATCCTCGATGGATCGTTATCGTTTCAAAGTTATTATCCGCTTCAGCCGGAGGGTGAGAACTTTACGGAACTGATCATTGTGAGCGGTCAGCAGCAATTGGGTGAAGCATTGCCCAACGCAGCCATCGTATCTGCACTGAATAAGGCCCTTAAAGACTATCCGGCGCCAGAAGGGGTGACGGTTGCCCTAACCGGAGAGGTTGCTCTGGCGCATGAGGAAATGAGTGCAGCCCTAGGGGGCGTTGAACTTGCCGGCCTGCTGTCGCTGATTTTTCTCGCCCTTATTTTGCACTTAGGCATTCGCTCAGCGCCCATTTTGCTGGCGATTGGCACCATGTTGGCCATGGGGGTCAGTTTGACCCTGGGTTTTGCTACCTTGGCGGTGGGCGAACTGAATACCCTTTCCATGATCTTTGTGGTCTTGTTCTTCGGCCTCGGGGTAGATTTTGGCGCCCACTTCACTCTGCGGGTTCAGTCCTGTTTGCAAGCAGAGGTGTTGCCAGCTCTTGGTCAGGCGCTCAAAGAGACCGGGCCGGCCCTGATATTGTGCACGCTGACCTCGGCGGCCAGTTTTTTAGCATTCCTGCCCACTGACTATCGGGGATTTGCTGAGTTGGGTCTAATTAGCGCAGGTGGCATTGTGATCGCGCTGACTCTCACCTTGACGGTGATTCCAGCGTTGCTGCTGCGCTGGCCGCCACAGCCCCAAGATCCCGCTCGCAAAATGTTGATTACCCCGCTGCTGCGTAGGCTTCGTGCCGGTGTAGATCAGTTGCCCAAGCCCGCGGTGGTGGGTTTTTTTGTTCTCGTTTCACTGGCGTCGGTTTGGTTGGCCAAGGATCTGCGATTTGATTACAGCGTGTTAGCCATGCGCGATGCGGAGTCTCCTGCAATGCAGGCACTGCTAGATTTGCAACAAGATCAGCAAACCACAGATTATAGCGTGCATGTATTGGTGCCAGATGCCCAAGCGGCAGAAGCGTTAAAAGCCCGACTGCTGGCCTTGCCCACAGTGGGTGCGGTGGCAACACCAGCGGACTTCGTGCCCAGTTCCCAGCGTGCCAAGGCTGATCTGTTGGCCGCACGTTACGAGTTGTTGACTGAATTGGAGCCACCTCAAGCCCTGGTCAAAGCTGACCCAGAATTGACCGAGTTAGCCTTAGGGTACTTGCAAGAAGTTGCCGACGAACTGCAAGGGGCCGCTGGTCAGCAGGCCCAGCAAATGCTCGAAGCGTCTCGGGTGCTGGCGAATGATCCCGGGCGTCTTGAAGAATTCGAAGAACAGCTTTTGATTCAGTTGCCACAGACACTAGCGGAACTGAACGCCCTCATGGCCGCCCAGCCATTTGTCCTGAACGATGTGCCAGAACACTTTCGCCGTCGGCTGATCACCTCTGACGGTCAGCAATTGGTTTCCGTGAACCCCGCAACGCAGTTGAATGACCGGCAGGCCACAGACGCCTTCATCGCCGAGGTGTCCACAACGGCACCCAATGCTGCCGGGCGCAGTGTGGTGGAGTGGGGCGTTGGTGCTGTGGTGATCGAGTCGTTTCAACAGGCTACGAGCACGGCTTTTGGCAGTATCTTCCTGCTGTTACTGGTGTATTTTCGAGGCTGGAAATTCCCGTTGCTTGTTCTGACGCCCATTGCCATGACCGTGGTGCTCACCTTTGCCGTCTGCGTGCTGTTGGGTATTAGCCTAAATATGGCAAACATTTTGATGGTGCCCCTGATTCTGGGGTTGGGTGTGGATACAGGCATTCACATCGTGCATCGGCATCGGCAAGCTCAGTCCGGCGTTGAGGCCATGGATCCCGCCATTCGAAGAGCGGTGATGATCAGCGGCCTGACCACCGTTGGCACATTTTGTTCGCTGAGTCTCAGTCCTCATCAGGGGGCTGCGTCCATCGGTCTGTTGCTCACAGTGGCGATTGGGCTGTTGCTGGTTATAAGTTTGGTGTTGATGCCCATTCTATTGCGATGGTTCGCGCCGACTGTTGACCCGCTTCAGACCGCTGCTGTCAAGTCCTAGCGTGCATTGTCAAAGGGGCTGTTCCTTCGTATAGTTCACGCGTCGTCGTAAAGACGAATTCTCAGGGCGGGGTGAAAGTCCCCACCGGCGGTAATCGTATTTTGGTTTTTCAAATGTGCGTAGCCCGCGGGCGCTCTTGGTTATTCCCGCAAGGGGTAGTCAGGGGGACAGCAGACTCGGTTAGATTCCGGGGCCGACAGTTAAAGTCTGGTTATGAGAATGAGGTGAAAAGCCAATGCTGTCCGTGGACAGTGAACGCTCGTAACTTCGTTGCCCTGTTGTTTAACCCAACGATAGGAAAGCAACAGATGAATAGCTTCAATTCCAATTTCTCAGATACCACTTCTCGAACCCGCATTGCCTTTGTGCAAGCCTGCTGGCACCGCGACATTGTCGATCAGTTGAGGGATTCCTTCTTGAAAACCCACGCTGAGCTGGACAATCGCGACGTGGATCTGTTTGAAGTGCCGGGAGCCTTTGAGATCCCCCTTCGCGCCAAGTTACTGGCCAGTAGTGGTCATTACGCCGCAGTAGTCACTGGTGGTTTGATTGTCGATGGTGGAATTTACCGGCATGAGTTTGTGTCGACTGCAGTGATCGACGGATTGATGCGGGTACAGATGGATACCGGTGTCCCAGTGTTCTCGGCAGTGCTCACCCCCCAAGATTTTCTCAGTGAGGGCCAGCCGGAGTTCTTCCGCCAGCACTTCGTCACCAAGGGTGCAGAAGCGGCTCACGCTTGCGTAGGGACTATTGGGGCGCTGAAGCAAAACCAAGTGGCGTAGCTAGCAAGCGAGCAGGTTTGCTACTGCTAGCCTGCTCCTGCGCTTTGGCTGGTCGTGTAACGGCTAGGTCGGAGCTGCCTCAAAGGAAAGCAAGTCAGCGCCACCGTCCACTAGATCGCCGACGCTGTAGAACACGTCGGTGATGGTGCCTTGACTGGGTGCCTTAATGGCATGTTCCATTTTCATGGCCTCCATAATTGCCAAGGTGGCTCCAGCCTCAACTGACTGGCCGGGCTCGGCAAACAGCGCGACCAAGGTCCCATTCATGGGGGCTTTAAATCCGGAGCCGTGGGTGTCATCTGTGTCCTCGCCAAGATCTAAAGGGGCGGTTGTGGCGCTAAGGCTTTGATCGCCCGTGAATAGCACTAATGCTCTGCAGTCGTCCTGCCAGCGGTCTGCAATCTCGGCTTGGTGCTGCAGGCCGTCTACGGTGGCGCTAAGGGTATTTCCTTGGATGCTCGCTGTAATGCTGAAGGAGACATCACCAACGGATACAGCGAAGTGTCCTGGCTGTGAACTCACCAAACTCACCTGGGATCGTGCTTGATCGACGATAAGATCGTGTGTCCACTGACTGGGTGCGTTTGGCCGCCAAGCGTCGGTGTGATGCCATGGTGACGTGGGATCGGTGGCGGCAGTAGTGGAATTGGTTTTTCTGGGCGCAAGACATAAATACGTGCCGAGTAGGGCCAGGGCATGGTTTAGCCTGTCAGCCTTTGGCGCAAACAGAGCCTGCCGATGCTGATCAATGAAGTCTGTGCGCAATTCCGCTGCTTGAAAGGATGGGTCGGCAGTCAGGCGGCGCAAGAAGTCGATGTTCGTAACGACTCCGGCGATGCGGTAGCTGGCCAGTGCCTGCTCCAGGCGCTGCAACGCCATCTCGCGGTCCTCACCCCAAACGATAAGCTTCGCAATCATTGGGTCATAGAACACACCCACCTCGTCGTCGACGATGACCCCGGTATCCACACGAACATGTTCGCTTTGCTCGGGTTGGGCCAACCACCACAGCTTGCCGGCTGCTGGCAAAAACTCGTTGGCAGGATCCTCAGCGTAAATCCTAGCCTCTATGGCGTGACCGTTGATGTTCAGTTGGTCTTGGCTCAAGGGCAGGGGCTCGCCGTGGGCCACTCGAAGCTGCCAGGCCACAAGGTCAGTGCCGGTTATCATTTCTGTTACGGGGTGTTCCACCTGTAGACGGGTATTCATCTCCATGAAATAAAACGCGCCACTGGGATCCAGCAGGAACTCAACGGTGCCTGCGCCCACGTAGCCTACTGCCGCTGCGGCGCGTAAAGCAGCCTCGCCCATTTGAGCTCTCAGGCCATCTGCCATGTTGGGTGCGGGTGCCTCTTCAATGATTTTTTGGTGCCGGCGTTGAACCGAGCAGTCTCGTTCAAACAAATACACGCCCTGACCATGACTGTCACAAAACACTTGGACCTCGACGTGTCGGGCCTGTTCCAAATACTTTTCCACCAACATGTCATCGTTACCAAAACCGGATAGGGCCTCCCGTTTGGCGGCACCCAGGGCCTCGGCAAATTCAGCGGCACTGTGGACTTGACGCATGCCCTTGCCGCCGCCACCCGCAACGGCTTTGAGCAGCACGGGATATCCCATGGCATCGGCGGCTTGTTTTAGCTGTGCCTCATCGTGATCCGAGCCGTGGTATCCCGGTAACAGCGGCACACCCGCTTCTTCCATGATTTGTTTGGCGGCGGATTTGGAACCCATGGCCTCGATGGCGCCCACTGGCGGCCCAATGAAGACCAGGTCGTTTTCGGCGCAAAGGCGACAAAAGTCTGCATTTTCGGATAGGAATCCGTATCCCGGATGAATGGCTTGGCTGCCAGTATCCTTGGCGGCCTGAATAACGCGCTGGGCCTGCAGGTAGGAATCTGCAGGTGCCGGGCCACCGATTTGCACGGCTTCATCGGCCATGCTCACATGTAAGGCATTGCGATCGGCATCGGAATATACGGCCACGGTGCGGATGCCTAGGTGCTTGGCTGTGCGTATTACACGGCAGGCTATTTCGCCACGATTGGCGATAAGTATTTTGCTAAACATGGTTACATCCTGAACACGCCGAAACGGGTATCGGCAATGGGTTTGTTGAGCGCGGCAGATAGGGCCAGACCCAGTACGCGTCGGGTGTCTATCGGGTTAATTACCCCGTCATCCCAGACCCGGGCACTGGCATAGTAGGGATGCGCTTGGGCGTCAAAGTCATCAATGATGGGCTGCTTGAAGGCGGCTTCATCCTCATCGGACCACTGGTCGCCGGAGCCTTCAATTTGCCCGCGCCTTACCTGAGCCAGCACCCCGGCGGCTTGTTCGCCGCCCATGACTGAGATGCGCGCGTTGGGCCACATAAACAGAAAGTTAGGATCGTATGCTCGGCCACACATGCCGTAGTTACCAGCACCGTAGGAGTTACCAACAATCAATGTAAGCTTAGGAACTTTGGCGCAGGCAACGGCGGTAACCATTTTGGCCCCGTGTTTAGCGATGCCTCCGGTTTCGTATTGCTTGCCCACCATGAATCCAGTGATGTTCTGTAAGAAGATCAGCGGGATTTTGCGCTGGGCACACAGTTCGATGAAGTGAGCACCTTTTTGGGCGGATTCGGCAAATAGCACGCCGTTATTGGCGACAATGCCCACTGGATAACCGTACAAACGTGCAAATCCGCAAACGAAAGTCTTACCGTACAGGGCTTTGAA
>ERZ1046568.1454-NODE-1454-length-16939-cov-32.111881_pt1 | contig 16939 bp, 12 predicted proteins | sample MGYA00383092_ERZ1046568 | MGnify/ENA primary metagenome ERZ1046568 (study PRJEB29581, sample SAMEA5548362) | metagenome | biome: marine; feature: coastal; material: water | depth 1 m | study: Short-term variability in the microbial, nano- and picoplankton... | reverse complement strand
CTCCAGATCTGACCTCCTGCTTGGATGGCATTACCCGTGATACCGTATTCACACTCGCTAAAGACCAGGGCATAGAGGTTCATGAAAAACGCATCTCGCGCGATGAGGTCTACATCAGTGATGAGGCTTTCTTTAGTGGAACAGCTGCAGAGATTGTGCCTATTCGAGAATATGACAGCCGAACAATAGGCAGTGGTGCACGCGGTTCAATTACCGGCTCATTGCAGTCAGCTTATTTTGATTTGGTGCGTGGTAAAAGTTCTAAATATAAGAACTGGCTAACGTTGGTGGATAAATAGCAACTAATTCAGAGAGTTTGAGTTTTGAGTGCTTCCCTCAACGAAATGACAGTAGTGTTTGATGTACAAGAGCTTTATTACCTGGCGCAGTATTTGCCAATCCACTGTGAACTTTTAAAAAGAGGTCAAATTGATACATGTTTCGTTTTTTATAGAGGTCAGTTTGATACTGTTGTTCAAAAGATTATTGAGGCTGAAAACTTAAAGTATCACTGGGTTAACAACAAGCATGAAGCAAATAGTCTCTACCAAGTTAAAAAAGCGGATTGGGTTTTTTTTAGCAATACATTCCCTTTGTTAGATGATGTGCATAGGGTAAGTAAGTCTGCTCAAATTGGACATGGCATTGGTGCTAAAGCAAGCTATTTTACCCAGTCTGATTCTCCCACTACTGTCAGGTTTGTAGAAGGGGAATATAAAACAAGTCGACTTAGGAGTATGTACCCCAATAATAAATTTATAGATGTGGGATTTTCTAAGCTAGATCCTATTTTTAATGGCGAGACCTTTGGTTTAGATTTAAACAGTTTGAACTTGGATCCAAGTAAAAAAACCATTATATACGCTCCTTCCTTTTACCCCAGTAGTCTGGAACGGTTCCCCAAAAACTTCCCTGAGGATTTTCAAGAATACAACCTCATTATTAAGCCGCATTACTTCTCTTTTAGTAAAGAAAAGTATGCAGGTCAGCGTAAATTGTTAGAACATTGGAATAAATACACCAATGTTTATTTAGCGAGAGTCGATTATTACTCGCTGGTTCCTTTTATGGTGATAGCCGACTTATTAATAAGTGATACCTCGTCGGCCATTATTGAGTTTGCGGCTTTGGATAAACCCGTCATTTGGTGTAATTTTATGAAATTGCGCTGGACCTACAGAGGTATCTTTTCGTTTAGGCTCAAAAAGCGTATGGATAAAGATTATCAAGAATATTCTAATGTTGCTATTCGTTCAGACTCCTATAAGATATTAAAGAATGTTGTCGCAGACCAAATTCTTTATTCAAAAGCGCTTTCAGAGCAAAGATTGCGCAGTGCCACAAAAATGGCAGGAGCGCTTGATGGAAAGGCTAGTCAAAGAATTGTAAATTTTCTGCTAGAGAACGTCTAAGCATTTAGTGTTTTAGGAAAAAATGAAAACAATTATTACTTTCGGTACCTATGATCTTTTGCATGTAGGACATATAAGGCTTTTATCTCGAGCAAAAGCTTTAGGTGACCGCTTAGTGGTGGGAGTGTCCTCTGACCAGCTAAATTTTTCCAAAAAGAACAAATACCCTGAATTTTCCGAACAGGAGCGCATGGAAATCATTAGTATGATAAAAGGTGTTGATGAAGTTTTTTTGGAAGAGAGTTTAGAATTAAAGGATTCTTACATAAGAGACTATAGCGCCGATGTTTTAGTTATGGGAGACGACTGGTCTGGGAAATTTGATCACTTTAAATCCATATGCCAAGTACTTTATTTACCAAGAACGCCCTGTATTTCTACAACCGCTATTATCGAAAAGACTCGTAGTTAACTTTTATAGGCGATAGAGTTTTGCTTAAGAAAGTTAAATAGAATTGCTTGATTTAATTATGACTGAAGAATATAACCAATTATTAATTTCAAGGATATCTTCTGGCGACAACTGCCCAGCTACCTGCTTTAAGCGCATCATTGAAAGAATATAGTCATAGCGTGCACTAGCGACATTTCTTTTTGCCTGAAATACAGTCCGTTGTGCCAATAGCACATCAATGATATTCCTTGTACCCACCTCATAACCTGCTTGAGTCGCTTGCAATGCACTTTCTGCCGATTTAATAGCCTGTTTTCTCGCCTTGACGCGAGCAATATTGGTTATGACTTGCTGGTGGGTTGAGCGTGCTACTTGGATGGTATTGCGTTTGGCAGCCATATAATTATGCTCGGCAGCCTTTGCTTTGAAAGAGGATTGACGTGCCTGAGAGCTAGTTAAACCACCTGAGAAAATCGGCATTGTTAGGTTTAAGTTAACCGAGGTTTGCTCGGTTATAATCCCATCAGAAGTGAGGGTAGGCTTGAGATCTCGTTTGCTGTAGTCAGTGGATAATGTAATTTTAGGTAGATGCTGAGCTTTGGCGGCTGCCGCTGTCGCATTGGCTGCTTGCTGAGTTAGCTGGTTCGCTTTCAGTGTAAAATTATTAGCGAGAGAAAATTGTACCCAAGAGTCCACATCAATGGGGTCTGGAGAAACAGCGACAAAGCTATCCTTTAAACCTGACAATTCATGATGCCTTTGACCGGTGAGTGACTGTAACTTTTCAAAAGCACTATCTAGAGCGCCATTGGCTTCAAGATTATTTGCTGTAGCTTCATCAAATATCGCTTGGATTTCATAGACATCAGTAATCGGGAGAAGGCCTACTTCAAATCGCTCTTGGGTCTGTTCGAGTTGGCGAGAAATGGCTGATAGTTCTGCCTGTCTGGTTTGTCTGTTTTCATAGGCGCGAAGTACGTTAAAGTAAGTTTCACTCACTCGAATAATGAGATCCTGCTGATTAGCTGCAAAGGTTGCTTCAGCAACCTGATCCATATTTTTAGCACTTTTGAATTGAAACCAAGCGGGCACATTAAAAAGCGATTGACTTAGGCTGGCCGAATAGGTGGTTTTATCGGGGTTTGTACTGGTGGGATCTGCGCGTTCGAGTTTATTTGCGGAGCCTGCAAGTTGCGGCAAAAGAACAGCTCTACCCTGCTTTAGTGTTTCTTTATCTGCATGGTAGTTGGCTTTGGCAGCAAGAATAACAGGATCATTCTTTACAGCTATCTTGTATATATCCGATAAATTTTCAGCATTGGCTGAGACGTTTAAACCTATGATTGAGGTTAGTATTAAGATGGCTCTAACGTTTACTAGCATGCTTTCTCCAAGGGTTATATAAAAGATATCATAGCCCTATGTAATGGGTTAACCAATGTTATTAGTTTAAGGTATTTCGAATAGCTGTGATGACATTTCTCAAAATAAACCTACGTTTTGTGATCCTATAATGATCAATAATAATAACAAGTGTCGTAAGGAAGGATACATTTTATCATCAACTGTATGACATTAAAGCCTTTTAGTTACGCGTTCTAATGGCATGAAAAGTGAATTTCGGGTATATTTTTTCAAAACATCTATATGTGGTTTCTTATGCAGAGACAGAATTTTAGTTTGGCTTGTTTACACAAAGAATGTGAGCTTAATTTTAGCCGAATTTCCCGCCTTGTTGGGGTCCATCCTGATTTGGGAAGTACGTTCTGTGTGGCTAAAAATAATCAGTCACAGATCCAATTTGAGGTGACTAATTCCGCAAGATTTACTACAACTTTGGCGATTAAAATTATTGCCGATACCCCTCAATGGTTACCAAGTATCGAAATGAAAGTGCGTATTTACCGAGATGCTAGAATGGCTGAGGTGATTGAATGGTGTTCCGATAACTGTATTCCATGGGCTTTAGTTGAGCGCAAAGGACCACAGTCCAGAGATGAAAAGTGGCAATGGAATGTATTCCTAGGCGAGCTTTTATATCAGGCGCTTCGTCACAAACGAATTGCAAAAGTAAAAAGCAGTTAGGTTTTGAGTGCTTTAAAATTAATCCAGATGACGGATCTGCATCTTGGGCCAACCGCAGACTATCAATGTAGAAATTTCAATACATTAGATTCTTTCAAGGCTGTATTGGAGGCCTGTAGCTCAATCGGTGATGGCGAAGAAATAATAGTGCTTACTGGCGATCTTGCCAGTGATTCTCAGCCGGGCGCTTACCAGCAGTTAAATAAAATTCTGACACAAAATAAAAAACAAGCGGTTTGGCTGCCCGGTAATCATGATGATATGCCACTGATGCAAAAGTATTTATCAGACTATCCCTATCTGCCAGTCTATGAGCATGAGTATTGGGCTGTATTGATGATAGATAGCTCGGTGCCTGGAAAACCTGGGGGCGCAATATCTAACCAACAATTACAGCAGCTAGAGTATAACCTTGGGCGACTAAAAGATAAGCTTGTATTGGTTGCCATGCATCACAGCCCGGTGTCTTTGAATAGCCAGTGGCTTGATGAGCACCGAATATCTAATCATCAAAAGCTGCATAATATTTTGATTACCTATGACAATGTTAAAGCAGTGATAACAGGGCATGTTCACCAGCAACATGAAACTGATTGGAAGGGTATTAGGGTTTACTCAACACCTTCAACCTGTTTTCAGTTTGCAGAGCATTCAGATCAGTTTGCTCTTTCTGATAAAACCCCCGCTTATCGATGGCTGGAGTTACACTCAAATGGTCACATTGATACAGGTATTAATCGAGTTGATTTCCCCAGAGGAAATTGACGGCATATTAAGATTAAATTGGCGCTGACAACAGTGGCTAATGCACTATAATATTGGCTAACTTAATTGCCAGATAATGCTATTTCAATGCTCCTATATTTGCATGGCTTCAACAGTTCACCAGATTCCAAAAAAGCGGTTGAAACCCAGCGATGGATGTTCAAAAATACTCCTGCTATAAAGTTTATTTGCCCGCAACTTTCTCCCTATGCTTCTGAAGTTATGAGTGAGCTTAGAATAATAGTCGAAGCATATCTTCCCCAACCTATTTACTTGGTGGGGAGTTCCATGGGCGGTTTTTTTGCGACCTGCTTGGCAGAACAATATAACTTGCCAGCTGTACTGATAAATCCTGCCGTCAATCCAGGTTCTGGGTTACACTCATGGCTGGGAGAAAATGAGAATTTCGTGACTGGAGAACGCTGGATTTTTGAGCCTGAACATATTGAAGAATATGTTCGATTGAATCCAGAAAAAATTAAGCGAAAGCAAAATTATAAGCTGCTATTACAAACAGGCGATGAGGTATTAGATTATCGGTTGGCACAGCATCACTATCAGGGTTGCCAAATTGAAATAGAGACTGGGGGCGATCATAGTTTTGTGGATTATCAGCGACATTTGCCAGAAAATATGGAATTCTTAACTAACGTGCATAAAAACCAATAACTGAAAAAGTACTCTTAAATAATGAGCAACTATAACGCAGAAGATATTGAAGTACTCACGGGGCTAGATCCGGTCAAAAAACGTCCCGGTATGTACACAGATACCAGTCGTCCCAATCATTTGGCGCAAGAGGTCATCGATAACAGTGTTGATGAGGCCTTGGCGGGTCATGCGCGCCGTGTGGATGTGACTTTACACAAAGACGGCTCACTGTCAGTCTGTGACGATGGACGTGGCATGCCAGTGGATATTCACCCAGAGCAGGGGTTGCCTGGTGTAGAGGTTATTCTGTCAACGCTGCATGCGGGCGGTAAGTTTTCTAATAACAATTACCAGTTTTCTGGCGGTCTACATGGTGTAGGTGTCTCTGTAGTTAATGCCCTATCCAGTCGCTTGGATGTCACCGTAAAAAGAGGCGGCAATGTACATCAAATACAGTTTGCCAATGGCGATAAAACCTCAGATTTAGCCGTAGTTGATAGCTGTGGACAGCGCAATACAGGCACAATTTTGCGTTTCTGGCCAGATGCTGAGTATTTTGATTCTGTTAAATTTAGCGTTTCAAGACTGCGTCATGTTCTAAGAGCCAAAGCCGTGTTATGTAGTGGCCTTACCATGAGCTTTTATGATGAAAATACCAGTGAAAGCTTAGAGTGGTACTACGAGGACGGTCTGCAGGACTATCTCTCAGACGCACTTCAGGGCTGGGAAGTGCTTCCCGTTGAGCCCTTTATTGGCGCATTATCTGCTGAAAATGAAGCGGTGGACTGGGCGGTACAATGGTTACCTGATGGTGGCGAAGTCGTTCAAGAAAGTTATGTAAACTTAATTCCAACCCCTCAGGGCGGCACCCATGTCAATGGTTTGCGAACAGGCCTTTTGGAAGCCATGCGTGAATTTTGTGAATTTCGCAACCTTTTGCCCCGAGGCGTAAAACTAACGCCAGATGATATTTGGGATCGCTGTAGTTTTGTATTGTCTTCAAAAATGGCGGATCCACAGTTCTCCGGACAAACAAAAGATCGCTTATCTTCGAGAGAGGTAGCGGCATTTATCTCCGGTGTAGTGAAGGATGCCTTTAGCCTATGGCTTAACCAGCATACCGAAGAAGCAGAAAAGCTTGCTGAACTCTGTATTTTGCACGCCCAGCGTCGAATGCGAGCCAGTAAAAAAGTGGTGCGTAAAAAGATTACACAGGGGCCCGCACTGCCCGGCAAATTAGCGGACTGTTCGAGTGATGAACCCGAACAATGCGAAATATTTTTGGTTGAGGGTGATTCGGCTGGGGGCTCTGCTAAGCAGGCGCGCAATCGAGAAAATCAGGCAATCATGCCATTACGCGGCAAGATACTTAATACTTGGGAAGTTGAATCTCAGGAGATTCTTGGTTCTCAAGAGGTACATGACATCTCCGTTGCGTTGGGGGTGGACCCCGGACTAGAGTCTGTAGATGATTTACGCTACCACAAGGTGTGTATTCTTGCTGATGCCGATTCCGATGGGCTGCATATTGCCACCCTACTCTGCGCGCTATTTGTGCGCCATTTCCGACCACTGGTCGCCAGCGGTCATGTGTATGTGGCCATGCCGCCATTATTTAGAATCGATGTGGGTAAAGATGTTTATTATGCGCTTGATGATGCTGAAAGGCAGGGCATTCTCGATCGAATAGAGGCTGAAGGCAAACGCGGTAAGGTCAATGTTCAGCGCTTTAAAGGACTGGGTGAAATGAATCCACCTCAGCTGCGTGAGACGACTATGGATCCCGATACAAGACGCCTTGTTCAGCTGACTTTAGAGCCAGGCGACGATACCCATTCGGTGCTCGATATGCTGTTGGCAAAGAAGCGCTCGCCAGATAGACGGCAATGGCTAGAAACCAAAGGTAATTTGGCCGATACCGGTAATCTGTAAACAGAATAAAACAAAGGAAGGGCAATGAACGATACAGTAACCTTTAATGATCAGGGTCTTGAGAGCCGATCACTGAGTAGCTACACCGAGCAGGCATACCTTGATTATTCAATGTATGTGATTCTCGATCGCGCCCTGCCGCATATTGGCGATGGACTAAAGCCAGTGCAGCGACGCATTGTTTACGCCATGAGTGAATTAGGCCTAAAAGCCACAGCTAAATATAAGAAATCAGCCAGAACTGTGGGTGATGTCATTGGGAAATTTCACCCTCATGGTGATAGTGCCGCCTATGAAGCTATGGTGTTGATGGCACAGCCCTTTTCTTATCGCTATCCACTGGTCGATGGTCAGGGTAACTGGGGTTCTCAGGATGACCCTAAGTCTTTCGCCGCGATGCGTTATACCGAATCCAAGCTTTCAAAATATGCAGAATTACTGCTGGCTGAATTAGGTCAGGGCACCAGTAACTGGCGCCCCAATTTTGATGCATCATTAGAAGAACCTGAGATATTGCCTGCCCGCGTGCCGAGTATTTTACTCAATGGCACCACGGGTATTGCCGTAGGCATGGCGACTGATATCCCGCCCCACAATCTCAATGAGGTAGTCAGTGCCACCTTGCATTTGCTGGATAATCCCAAGGCAGATATCCCTGAACTCATGGCGTTTATTAAGGCGCCTGATTTCCCAACGGATGCGGAAATTATCACGCCAAAGGCTGATATTCAGGCGGCCTATGAAACCGGTCGCGGCTCAGTCAAGATGCGCGCTGTTTGGAGTAAAGAAGACGGTGACGTGATTGTAACCGCACTGCCATTTCAATCATCTGGCTCCAAGGTGTTGGAACAAATTGCCACCCAGATGCGCAATAAAAAATTGCCCATGGTGGCGGATCTTCGCGATGAATCTGACCATGAGAGTCCAACGCGCTTGGTAATAACACCAAAATCCAATCGTGTGGATATAGATACCCTGATGGATCATCTATTCGCTACGACGGATTTAGAGCGCAGCTATAGAATTAACCTCAATATTATTGGGGTCGATGGTAAGCCGGCGGTAATGAACCTAAAGCGTATTTTAAAAGAATGGTTAAGTTTTAGAATTGATGTGACTCGCCGCCGTCTGGATTACAGATTACAAAAAGTTGAAAAGCGATTACACCTATTAGATGGCTTGTTAATTGCCTTTTTGAATATTGATGATGTCATTCATATTATTCGTACCGAGGACCACCCAAAGCCGGCACTGATGGAAAAATACGGGTTGTCTGAACTACAAGCGGATTATATTCTTGATACCAAATTACGTCAGTTGGCGCGTTTAGAAGAAGTTAGAATCCGCGCTGAGCAAGAAGAGTTAGCCAAAGAAAAAGCCGAATTGGAATTGTTGCTAAGCTCGGATGCGCGACTCAAAACCCTAGTAAAGAAAGAACTAAAAGCCAGTGCCGAAGAGTACGGTGATGAGCGTCGTTCAGCATTAACAGAACGTACTGAAGCTCAGGCCTTTAGCGAGAAAGACTTGTTGACTGCAGAGCCTGTGACTGTCGTACTGTCAGATAAAGGCTGGCTCAGAGCCGCCAAAGGTCATGATATTGACCCCACTAGCTTAAACTATAAGGCGGGGGATAAATTCCTATCCTCCGCTCTGGGTCGCAGTAACCAGAATGTCTTCCTTCAAGATACTACCGGTCGATTCTATGCGCTATCGGCTCATACATTGCCCTCGGCCCGAGGTCAGGGTGAGCCTGCTACAGGCAGGTTAAACCCCCCATCAGGATCCTTATTTACGCATTTGGTAATGGGCGATGATTCACAAAAGATTCTGTTAGGCACAGATGCGGGTTATGGCTTTGTGGCTAAAATTGGCGATCTATTTACCAAGAATAAAGCCGGTAAAGCCGTGGTATCCATTCCAAAAGGCGGAAAAATACTGAGTCCCAAATTAGTTTCCGACGAGAACCTGCTGATTGCTGCAGTCAGTAATGAGGGTAGACTCCTTGCCTTCCCGTTGAGTGATTTACCTGAGTTATCCAGAGGTAAGGGCAATAAGATTATAAATATTCCAAGCTCCAGATTGCAGGCTCGAGAAGAATTTGTGGTTGATTTTGCGGTGATTCCAGAGGGTGGTTCGCTAGTGGTTCACTCGGGTAAGCGTTATCTGGTGATGAAGTCTAAAGATCTAGAGCACTATCGCGGCGAGCGCGGACGCCGTGGGCATAAACTGCCCCGTGGATTCCAAAAGGTTGATCGCCTAGAGGCTGAGTAAGCGGCTTGAGGGTTAAGATTTTTTTAAAATCTGAACGGCGCGCGTTATCTGATTGTCATTACTGCCAGGCTGCGGCTCTATTTGCTCGATAATAATATCTGGCTCAATACCCTGCCCATGGATAAATCGTCCGCTAGGGGTTAGATAATGGGCTGTAGTTAATTTTATGCCCCTCCCATCGCCGAGCGGGATAACTGACTGCACTGAGCCTTTACCAAAACTTTGTGTCCCTATAATAGTTGCGCGCTCTTGATCTTGGAGTGCCCCTGCGACTATTTCTGATGCTGAGGCACTGCCGCCATTAATCAGAACCACTATTGGAGCGCCATTAATTAGGTCGCCATAAGTGGCATAATATTGCTGATTCGCTCTGGGTTTACGACCCTCGGTATACAGTAAAAGTCCCTGATCAATTAGGCTATCAGCCACTTCTACTGAAACCGGCATTAGGCCCCCAGGGTTATTTCTAAGGTCTAATACTAGGCCCTCAAGAGGTTCTTCTTGTTGTAATTTATTGATGGCAGAGATAAATTCTTGGCTGGTCTCGGCTTGAAAGCTTGAAATACGGATATAGCCTATACCCTCATCAAGTACTAGGCTGCGCACTGAACTCTTTGCCGGAACCTCGCGCTCGAGATTAAATTCAAGATGTTGCATGTCGCCTCTAACAATGCTCAGAACAATCCCTGATCCCTGTGCACCACGCAATGCCTCTGTGACCTCAACAAACGTCATATCGGCGGTTGTTTGGTAGTCGATTGCGACAACTTTATCGCCGGTTAGAATTCCTGCTTGCCTTGCTGGGCTGCCATCTAATGTGGTTACAACCTCGACTGCACCCTGATCCATATTGATATCAATCCCTAAACCGCCCGGATCACCAGAGGTTTTTCCTTGAAGTGCTTCATAGTCTGCTTTATCGAGATAGGTGGAATGAGGGTCTAGGTTGTCGAGCAACTCTTCGATAGAACTTTCGGCCATCTGGGTATCTGAAGGAACTTCTACATATTCTTGGCGCACCTTATCTAATACTACTGAAAATAGCTGTGCGTCATTGATAGTCTCATGCGCATCATTATTTGCTAGTCCACTCATAGAGCAGAGGCTCAAGGTAATGGCAAAAAAAGTCCTTTGTATTTTGGTTAATAACGCCATGATAGTCTGTACGCACATAGTTTAATTAACGGTTGCTAAGCCACATTTTTGGATTCACGGGCTTACCCTGTTCACGTACTTCAAAGTATAGAGCAGTCTGGGTTAAACCGCCTGTATTGCCAGCACGTGCGACAATTTCTTCGCTTTGAACCCAGTCGCCAGTCTCTCTTAGTAGCTCTTTATTGTGGGCGTACAGAGTCATATAGCTGTCACCATGATCGACAATCACTAATAAGCCAAAGCCTCTCAGGTAGTCTGAAAAAACCACGCGACCATGATGTACTGATTGAACATTAGTACCCTCTTTAGCGCTAATAAGCCAGCCTTGCCAGCGTAAATACTCACTGCGCTTACTGCCAAAGCTAGCTTTTAATTTTCCGCGCACTGGCCAGTTCAGCTTTCCCTTGCTAAGCGCAAAAGAAGGATAATCTTGCGCGGGAGCAATGGCTTTAGCCGCTTTTTCGACTGTTTCTATGACGGTTTCGAGTTCATCCCGTTGTTTCTTGTATTGATTGAGTTGATTATTATTAGATAGCAGCGACTGGCTTAGTTTGTTGAGTGTTGTTTTGCGCTTGCTCAGGTTGCTCGCCAGTTTCTGCTTGTCTTGATCTAGCTCTTTTCTTGAGCCAGCCAGCGATTGTTTAATGGATTGAATCTTCGAAAGCGTTATTTTTAAGCTTTCGATATCCGCAGTAAACTGATCGATTTTCTTAGATCGAGCCTCTAAAAGGTAGTCATAATATTTGAGTATTCTGGATAGTTGTTCAGGATTTTCTTGGTTGAGTAGTAATTTTACAGGTTCTTCATTACCTGTTTTATAGGCCGCTTGTATTTGTTTGGCAATTGTTGAACGTTGATTTTCGATTCGCTGTTCAAGATTGTTTTTCTTACTCCTGAGTAGCGATAAGTTGCTCTCATTTTCCGTTATTTTTTTGCCAATAGTTCGATTTTTTTTATTGAGATCTCTGATTTCTCGTTCGATTGTTTCAAGTTGCTGCTGCAGAGAGTTTTTTTCTTTGCGCTGGTTGCGCAATTTTTTCTCAAGGCTCGAGATGCTGTTTTTTAGCTGTTTAAGTTCTTTTTTCTGGTGATTATCAGCCGATGCACTAAGGCTGAGTCCTAGGCAAATAATAGCCGCAAGCAGAACACTCCAGATAGGTATGCGAGATGCTAATAGCCTATCTGAAGAAAGCCTGTGCATTAGATAATAAGTGATCGGCCAGACATTTCGGCAGGCTTTTCTAGCCCCATCATATCCAAAATAGTTGGCGCTATATCTGCTAGAGAACCGCCAGAGTCAAGAGATAGCTGACGAGGCCCGGCATAGACAAGCGGCACGGGTAATGTGGTGTGTTGAGTGTGGGGCTGATTGCTAGCCTCATCAAACATCTCTTCAACATTGCCGTGGTCTGCGGTAATTAGAACCTCTCCATCCTGCTGGGCAGCAGCTTCTATAACCCGCTTAAGACATTCATCTATGGTCTCTACCGCCTTGACAGAGGCGTCAAAGTTGCCGGTATGGCCCACCTGATCGCAGTTAGCATAGTTGCAGATAATGGTATCAAAGCGGCCAGAATCAATAGCCTCCACCAGCTTGTCTGTCACCTCAAAAGCGCTCATTTCTGGCTTTTGGTCATAGGTTTCTACATCGGGTGATGGAATTAGGGTTCGCTCTTCACCTTCATAGAGGGCTTCGCGACCACCACTAAAGAAAAATGTCACATGGGCATATTTTTCAGTTTCGGCAATCCGTAACTGCTGTTTACCCCGGTTAGCAAGATATTCTCCCAGTGAATTCACCAAATTTTCTGGCGGGTAGGCACAGGGTAAGTCCAGTGTTGCTTCATATTCAGTGGTCATGACACAGCTAGACAACTTAACTACCTTATGTCGTTCAAAGCCTTCAAACTGCTCATCAACCAAGGCATGAGTAATTTCACGGGCGCGGTCAGGACGGAAGTTCATAGAGATTATGGCATCGCCATCTTCAATGGCGATAGCCGTTTCTCCCGGGCCAACAATGGCTGTTGCTTGAACAAATTCGTCATTTTCATCGCGACTGTATGCAGACTCTAGGCCTTCTACAGCAGTAGTTGCCGTATGGCTGGCATGGCCCTCAGTCATTAGACGATAGGCTTGCTCAACTCGATCCCAGCGATTGTCGCGGTCCATGGAGAAGAAGCGGCCAATAATTGAGGCAATTTTACCCGTACCCAGCTTGTCGCAGAGGGCCTGTGTTTTTTCTAGCGAGGGCTTGGCGCTGCGTGGCGGGCAGTCGCGACCATCAAGGGAAGCATGGATATAAACTTTTTTAGCGCCGCGCTGAACCGCCATTTCGAGCATGGCGTTGATATGGTCTTCATGGCTATGAACGCCGCCCGGGGACAGTAGGCCAACAATATGAACGGCTTTATTATTAGCTATAGCCCCATCAATGGCCTCGCAAAATACAGGGTTAGTAAAGAAGTCACCGTCTGCAATCGCTTTGTTAATGCGCGTAAAATTCTGATACACCACGCGCCCAGCGCCTAATGTCATATGGCCAACTTCTGAGTTGCCCATCTGTCCCTCGGGTAATCCTACCGCCATACCTGAGGTGCTAATCAGTGTTTTGGGGTTGTTTTCCCATAGGTTGCGCCAGTAGGGGGCATTGGCGGCAGAGATTGCGTTGTATTTACCGCTATCACTGTAGCCAAAGCCGTCGACAATAATTAATACCTTTGGTGATTTTTTGGAGCTCATAATCTTTTTTACGCACAGAATGAATATAGGGTTAATTTTAAAGTGTTGTGGATGCTTTCGCTATGCCGATCGTTAAATATTACTGATTTTCGAGTATTTCCCAGCGTTCATAGCAGTGACTGAGTTGTTTTTGCAGTTCTGAGAGCCGATTTTCTGTTTTTTGAACCTGATCGCGAGCACCTTTAAAGAAGTCGGGGTCGCTCATTTGTTGAGAGATTTCAGCAATTTCTATCTCTAATTTCTCGATTTGGTCGGGTAAGGTATCCAGTTCACGCTGATCCTTATAGGACAGTTTAGTGGTTTTTTTCTTAACTCGGCTTTCCGTTTTCTTGGGTTTGCTGCTTTGGTTTAATTGCTGGGTGCGCTGACGTAGCCAGTCGTTGTAGCCTCCTACATAGCTATTGAATGCGCCATTGCCCTCGAACGCCAAAGTGCTGGTGACTACATTGTTAATGAAGGCACGATCATGACTAACCAGAATAATGGTGCCCTTGTAGTCGATCAGAAGTTCCTCTAGAAGGTCCAATGTATCTATATCTAGATCATTGGTAGGCTCATCGAGAATGAGCATATTAGAGGGTTGAGTGAATAGCTTGGCCAAAAGAAGACGATTGCGTTCTCCGCCAGAGAGCACTTTTACCGGTTGTCGACAGCGCTCTGGTGCAAAGAGAAAATCTCTTAAATAGCTAACAACATGTCGTGATTTGCCGCCAACGTCTATCATATCGCGACCGCCAGACACATTATCCTGTACAGTTTTTTCTTCGTTTAGGGCGCTTCTATACTGATCAAAGTAGGCAATATTAAGGTTGGTGCCTATATTAATTGTACCCGTACTTGGGGCAAGCTCACCCTGAAGTAATTTTATGAGTGTAGTTTTACCTGAGCCATTGCCGCCAATAAGACCAATTTTATCGCCGCGCTGAATCAATGCGGAAAACCCTTTTACTATGGTTTTTTGCTCTGGGTCGGCCTCGAATATAAAGTTAATATCTCGTGCTTCTACGACGATTTTGCCTGATTTTTCTGCCTCCACAACGTTCAGCTTGGCTTTGCCCTGATGCTTGCGTCGTGCGGCAAATTCCTCGCGCATTGCCTCTAAAGCGCGCACGCGTCCCTCATTGCGGGTTCGACGAGCTTTAATGCCCTCTCGAATCCATGCCTCTTCCTGTGAGAGGCGCTTATCAAATAGCGCATTATGCTTGTCTTCTGTTTCAAGCATATCTTTCTTGCGCTTGAGGTAAGTGTTGTAATTGCAGTTAAATTCCATCACTTTGCCGCGATCTATTTCAATAAATCGGGTAGCTAGGTTATCCATAAACTCGCGGTCATGGCTGATAAATAATAGCGCCGCTTCCCACTTCTTAAGAAAGGACTCAAGCCACTGTATAGCCTCAATATCTAAGTGGTTGGTAGGCTCATCAAGGATAAGTAAATCTGGATCGCTTACCAGGGCGCGAGCCAATAGCACCCGTCGCTTATAACCACCAGACAGGTCAGCAATATCAGTGTTAGCATTAAGCCCCATCTTAGTGATAATTGCGTCAACTCTTGAGTTTACATCCCAGCCATCTACAAGGTCGAGCTCAGCCTGACAGGCCTCGAGTTCAGCCATATTTTTCTTGGTTGGCTGGATGGCTACTTCTGCGCTCAGTCGATAATAGCTTTGAGCTAATGCACCCTCTTTACCCAGACCATTGGCGATCACCTCGTATACGCTACCCTGAGTATCTGTGGGAACAGCTTGTTCTAGCTGAGCTATTTTCACACCATCAGTGGTTTTTACTCGTCCATCATCAGGGATAATTTTTCCCGTTAAAATATTCAGCAAGGTGGATTTACCAGCACCATTGCGACCGATAAGACAGACACGCTCGCCACGCTCTATGGATAGGCTAATGCCGTCAATAAGTGCAGGTTGTCCGTAGCTTAAATAGATATCTTGTAAGGTTACTAACGCCATAGCGGGTTATCGATTATTTCCCTAGTGGTTTAATCATAAGAATTAACTTTGGCAACAATGTCATCGAGCCCAGAAGCGCGGCAATCATGGCTACGCTGGTCAGCAATCCAAAGTAGATGGAAGGAATAAAATTAGATAGGGTTAAGACAGAAAATCCAATAATAATGGTTATTGCAGTATAGAACAGTGCCTGCCCGATACTATTATGAGCACGATGCATAGTGGCGATATAGTCACCATCTTTAGAAAATTCGCGCTTAAATCGAGTGATATAGTGGATGCTATGATCTACACCAATCCCGACAGTAATCGCGGCAATGGTAATAGTCATCATGTCGAGAGGGATCTTGAATAACCCCATACCGCCTAGCACTACAGCAGCGGCAAGAAAGTTGGGAATAATTGCGATTAAGGACAGTTTAAGTGATCGAAATAGCACTAAAAACATCAGCATAATGCCAATAAAGACCGCACCTATGGTCATTATCTGTGATTTGAATAGACTTTGAAGCATATTGTTATACAACACTAATAGACCAGTAAATCGAATATTTTCTTCGGCGATGCCAACCTCATTAATTGCAAATTGTTTGATTTTAGCGAGCAATTCGGCACGTTTTAGCCCCGCAGTTTCCATAGCCCTTAATTGGATGCGCGTTTCATCAAGCTCTTCGATGAGGTAGGGAGCCACCAGTTGCTGGTATATCTCAGGGCTTAGGCTTTGACGCATAAATGCAATTTCAAAATCATTGAGTTTATGCCCCATAAGATCAGCGGCTACCTGATCGAGCTGAACCAATGAGCTGACTTTTCCAATTTCTGGCTGAGCCTCTAGGTATCCGGTTAATTTGGATAATTCTGCTAACCCAGTAGACGAAAACCAGTAGCTTTCTGGGTTAGGATTAGCTGAAATTTCAGTTTCAAAACCTTCGTATTCGTCAAGATCTTCGTATTCATCAAAATCTGCATACTCGTCAAGATCCTCATATTCATCAAAATCAGCATCGTTGCCATTAATACTGACGACGGGTGGAGCCAAAGCAGGAGCCTGCAAGATAATGTCCAGTGGTGTGGTACCACCCAAGGCTGTATCGATGACTTCCATTCCGCGGTAAATTTCAGTATCACTTTTAAAGTAATCAATAAAACGGTTATCGACTTCAAGGCGTGAAATTCCAAGGCCGGACAGCAGTGCTAGCGTTAAGGCAAACAGTAAAACTAAGGGGCCACGCTGCTGGGTAAACTGGGCAAATTTTGCAGTAATAACACCGCTACTGTCTCTTTTTGCGGTATTTTTATCCTTTCCAAGAATCATCATGCCCGCTGGTAAGATAATAAACGAAACCCCAAGAGCGATAATAATACCCAGAGTCATCATCCAGCCAAAATCAATAACTGGACGAATGTTACTCACCACCAGTGAGCTAAAGGCGACAATGGTTGTGAGTACCGTGTATAAGCAGGGCTTAGCCATTGACTGAATAGTTTCTATGACCAGAAGACGCTGCTCAATTTTTGGCTTGGCGGCAAAAAGCTCTCGATAGCGGACGATTAAATGGATGGTTAGCG
>ERZ1046568.1442-NODE-1442-length-17033-cov-5.192661_pt1 | contig 17033 bp, 18 predicted proteins | sample MGYA00383092_ERZ1046568 | MGnify/ENA primary metagenome ERZ1046568 (study PRJEB29581, sample SAMEA5548362) | metagenome | biome: marine; feature: coastal; material: water | depth 1 m | study: Short-term variability in the microbial, nano- and picoplankton... | reverse complement strand
TGATGAGACTCGAAAAGGATTTGGTAAGCAGACTTATGCGGATGAAATTAGTTTCATTGCCGCACATGAACAAAGGAATAGATTCATCACTAACCTAGCACTTGATCAAAAAGGTAATACTCTAGTTCTTTATAATCTCGTTAAGAAACATGGAGAGCCTCTATTTAAACAGATTAGAGATAGAGCAGGTAAGAGAAAAGTATTCTTTGTGTCAGGTTCTGTTAATGCAGAAGAAAGGGAGAAGATTCGAACACTAACAGAGAAGGAAGATGGCGCAATCATTGTAGCTAGTCAGGGGACCTTCAGTACAGGAATTAATATTAAGAATCTTCATAATATTATTTTTGCATCACCATCTAAATCACAGATTCGTGTTCTTCAATCCATCGGCAGAGGTTTGAGAAAGAGTGAGAATGGACAAGGTACAGTTGTGTATGATATCGCTGATGACATCTCTTGGAAGAAGAGAAAGAACTATACACTTAATCATGCTGTGGAACGTGTTAAAATTTATAATAAAGAGAAATTTGACTATCAAATATACGAAGTTCCACTATTATAAATATAGATGAATATATTATGAATGAAATGTTAGAAAAAATAATGGAAACCGATATTTACACATATCGATTAACGGATGGAAGTTATATTGTTGCGGAAGAGCTAGATATTGAAGATGATGATATAGGGCAGATAATATTCATTACTATACCTGGTCAGATAATATATACAGACGAGGGTTACCATATTATGGAATGGAATATAACCTCTGTGTATGATATAACAGAACTTAACTCTAATAATATTGTTAGCCGTTGTGAAGCCACATTTGAATTAAAGGCGCATTATTTTAAATATGTTATGATTAATAAAACATATCAAGATAGTAAAGATGATATAATGGAAAGTATCTTCAATGGTGATGAAGATACATTAGATGATCTTGTCAATAAAAGTTTAAAAGAGCCCAAAAGAAGATGGGAGTGGAAACCAGAAAACAATTAGGATATTTCTCTTTTTGAACAAATCAATTATAATGATAAGTCAAATCTATGTCAAACATCAAATAAGGTGTTGACAAATTAAATATAATATATATTATACTATATAATGAAACGTGCAAAACAACACTATGTAAATAACAAAGAATTCTCTCAAGCAGTTGTCGATTATGTCAATACAGTAAATGAGGCTAGAGAAGCTGATAAGAATGAGCCTACTGTTACAGAATATATTGGTTCCTGTTTCCTAAAGATAGCAGAGGGATTGTCACACAAACCAAATTTCTATTCATATACATATCGTGAAGAGATGGTCATGGATGCAGTTGAGAATTGTATCAAAGCTATTATGAATTATGATGTGAAAAAGGCAACACGAACAGGACTGCCAAATGCCTTTGCATACTTCACACAAATTTCTTACTATGCTTTCCTTCGACGAATTGCAAAAGAGAAGAAGCAACAAGATATTAAAGAGAGATATATTGATTATGCGGGCGCAGAAGCATTTGCTGAATTCGATACACATTGTGATTCAAGTTCAATTGTAGAGCAAGTTCGTTATAAGAGTCAGATGAATAGAGCTAAAGATGATAAGATTAAGGAATTTGGTAAGAAGGTAAAGAGGAAAGAGCGAGCCAAGAAGAAAGTTGTTGACTCATTTGAAAATTTCTATATAGTATAATATATGAAATTAGCCGTAATTAACGATACCCATGCAGGTGTTCGCAATGGTTCTGATCTCTTCCTTGATTATTCAGCAAGGTTCTATGAGAATACATTCTTTCCATATCTACTTGAACATGATATCAAAAAGATCGTCCATCTTGGAGATTACTTTGAGCATCGCAAGTATGTAAACTTCAAGGTACTCAATCACAATTATAAGACATTCGTTTCTAAACTTGAAGAATATGATATTACCATGGATATCATCTTGGGTAACCATGATACATATTTCAAGAATACCAATGAATTGAATTCTTTGAAAGAGATACTTGATAGTTATGATAATATAAATGTTATAACTGAACCAACCCTTGTTACTTATGACAGTCTTGATATGTTATTGCTGCCATGGATGTGCGCAGAGAATCAAGAAAGATCTCTTAAAGCTATAGAAGAAACAAAAGCAACCATATTAGGTGGTCATCTTGAATTAGATGGATTTGATATGATGCGAGGTGTTAAAGCTACACATGGTATGGAGACAAAACCATTTAAGAAATTTGATATGGTTTTATCAGGTCATTATCATACAAAGAGTAGCAGAGATAATATTCATTATCTGGGTACTCAATTACAGCTAACATTCGCTGATGCAAATGAGAAAAAGTATTTTCATATACTTGATACAGAAACAAGAGAATTGACTCCTATCGAAAATGATGATAGTATGTTTCATAAACTTGTATATGACGAAACTAATAAACCAGATATTTCAGAGAAGCTTAAGAATACATATGTTAAGGTTGTTATTCTCAATAAAAAGAACCTATATGAATTCGATAAGTGGTTTGATAAGCTACAAAGGATTGAACCCTTTGAAATTAAAGTTGCTGAATCATTCGAAGAGTATCTTGGTGACAATGTAGAAGATGAAGGTATTAGTACAGCAGATACAACTACTCTACTTAATAGTTACATCGATGCCACAGAAACAGATTTGAATAAAGAAGTACTCAAGAAGCTGATGCATGAACTTTATGTCGAAGCTCAAAATATGACAGATATATAATGATAACATTTGAGACACTAAAATATAAGAATTTCCTTAGTACAGGAAACACTCCAACAACAATTCAACTCAATAAAGATTCCGCCACACTTGTGGTTGGATCTAACGGTGCTGGTAAATCGACAATGCTTGATGCATTATCATTTGCATTGTTTGGAAAACCACATCGTAACATTAATAAGCCTCAACTTGTTAATAGTATCAATGGTAAGAATTGTGAAGTTGAAGTAACCTTCTCTGTTGGTGGTAATAGATATAGAGTATTTCGATCAATTAAGCCCGGGAAGTTCCAGATTTATCAGAATGATAAGTTACTGAATCAAGAGGCACATACTCGTGATTATCAGAAAGTACTTGAGACTAATATTCTAAAGTTGAATCATAAATCATTTCATCAGGTTGTTGTTCTGGGTTCAAGTAGTTTCATCCCATTCATGCAATTGCCGGCTGCACAGAGACGCAATGTGATTGAAGATCTACTTGATATTGGTATTTTTACTAAGATGAATGTTCTTACTAAAGATCGGTATACGAAATTGAAGAATGATCTAAACAATACGGTTAATGATATGAATATCACCCGCGAGAAGATTAGACTTCAGCAGAAACATATAAGAGAGTTAAAAGATATTGACTTAAAGCAAACTGTTAAGAATGAAAAGAAAATACAGGAATTAAAAGATGAAGCTGATTTGATGGATCAGCGCAATAAAGATCTTCAAAAGGAATTTGATGATGCTTGGCCATCATTGAGTGAGTCTATTAATGACATTATCTCAAATCAGAATCAGCTTAATTCGAATAAGACTACACACAATCATGATATTAAAGCGCTTGTAAAGCAGGCTAAGTTCTACGAGACAAATGACTGTTGCCCAACTTGTGATCAGTTACTCAGTGATGACTTGAAATCTACTAAGAGGAAAGATATCGAAAAGGATGCAACAAGTATTAATGATGCACTCAAAGAGATTAATGGAGAATTAGAAGGATTACAGAACAAGTTTGATACTCTTAAAAGAGAGCAAGGAGAATTAGATAAGATTAAAACTGATATTCGAATGAATGAAGGTACAATCAATCATTGTAATGATCAGATTAAAAGCCTTGAATCTAATTCATCAGTTAAATCAATCGATACTACTCAAGCTGAAAAGGAATTAAATGATAACCAAGATCATATCAGAGAACTTGAAAAGCAACAACAATCTCAAGCTCACGTTCGGACATATATAGAAGCTATATTCGAGTTACTAAAAGACACAGGTATTAAAACTAAGATCATTCGGGAATATCTTCCAGTGATGAATAAGTTGATCAATCAGTATTTACAGATTCTAGATTTCTTTGTATCATTCAATCTTGATGAGTCATTCAATGAAACTATCAAGTCTAGGCACCGAGATGATTTCTCATACTCTTCTTTCTCAGAAGGAGAGAAGCAGAGAATTGATTTAGCTCTACTCTTTTCTTGGCGCCATATTGCTAAGATGAAGAATTCAGCTAACACAAATCTACTGATCCTTGACGAGACATTTGATTCATCACTTGATGGTGATGGTGTGGATAATCTGATTAAGATTCTGTATACTCTAAGAGATGATTCTAACGTATTCATTATCTCACATAAGCAGGATCTACTCGATGGGAAATTTCCTGCCAAGATTGAATTCAAGAAGCAGAATAACTTCTCTAGTGCATCCTGTTCATAGTCAACGACTTAGGAATCATATATGATCGAAAAATCATTTGTAAGTCATTGATAGTCAATAAGATATAATCCATATAAAAATCGCAGAATAATGATCAAAGGAAAAGAAGCTGATGTTTTCGACAGCACTAGACATCATTTAGAGTCAATGTTGAGTAAGACTGGTGATAAATCAGCTACTGATCTATTTGAAACCTTCTTTAATGGGGTGATAGCCCCAGAGTTCCTCAAATCATATGGAGTCGAACTTAGATACACCAAAAATTACTCCAAATTGATCAATAAGTTGGATAAATGTCATAAGTCATTGATATTCAAGGGTGTATCATAAGTGTCTGATAGTCAACGAATTGTGACTTTTCAAGTCATTTTGACTCAGATTTCGTAAGTCATTGATACTCAAAGAGATAAGATCCTGTACAAATCCATGGTCTCATGATATAATATTATTATAAGATTGAGAATGACCATGAGAAAGAAAAGAAACGACCGAAATTACATTATCTATAAAGTGACGATAGGTGAAGAAACCTATGTTGGATTGACTGTGGCTCAAGGTCGAGCATTCTGGAAGTCTGTTAAGATTCGAGTTCAGAAACACATTTCTCGGGCCTTGAAAGAGAACAAGGACTGGTCGATGTGTAAATGTATCCGTGAGAGTGATGAAACAATCTACTATGATATTTTAGATGTTGTCCGTGGACGCAAGCCTGCTTATCAGCTAGAACGTAAATTCATCGGTGAATTGACACCATCACTCAATGATTTTTAAGATATTGATTATCAATGACTTGGGACTTTTACGAGAGATTAAAAATTGGTGTCATAACCAGTTGACAGTCAATAAGATAAGACCATTGACAAATCCTTAAAATTAGATTATAATATACATATAAGATTGAGAAAGACCTATTTAATGAAAAAGACTACTGAAACAAAATCGACTCTGGCTCGCCTTCTGGCGAAAGAGAACATCACCGTCACTCACGGTAACATGAAAACCGCATATTTCGATGTTAAGAATCGAGTTCTGGGTCTTCCAACCTGGAAAGACCGTGGTCAAGATGTTGAAGACATGCTGATCGGACACGAAGTTGGTCACGCACTTTATACCCCAGAGAGTGGAATTGATGATTTTAAAGCTGCCTGCGGTAATCTTCCATTTGATGTATGTAACATCGTTGAGGACATTCGAATTGAACGAATGATCAAAAGCACATATCCTGGCTTACCACGAGTCTTCAAAAAGGCTTACACAGTTCTGGTTGAAAAGGACTTCTTCTCTATTGCTGGAAAAGATGTTTCTTCTCTCAAGTTCTTAGATCGCCTCAATCTTCGTGGAAAGATTGGTGACATTGCAAATATTCCACTTGATGCTGACGAAGAAGTAATCTATCAGAAGTGCCTCGCTGCTGAAACCTTCGAAGATGTCCTTGAGATTTGTAAAGAGATTGCCTCCAATTATAAAGAAGAACCAAAAGAAGAACCAGCCCCTGAAGATGACGAAGAATCTGCTGATGCTGAGAGTGATGAAACTCCAGCCACTGGTGATGACGAAGAATCTGCTGATGAAAATGAGAGCACTTCAACTGATGACGGCGAAAATGCTGAGGGCGAGGAAAATGACTCTGACTCAGAAGACGAAGAATTTACTGAAGGTGATGCTTCTTCAAGTGATATTGAAGCCGATGAAAATGCTGAGGTCTCTGGCGATAACTCTGATGATTCTGAGAGTGAGAAAGATATGAGTTCTACAGGAACTGAAGGTGGCTTCAACGAAGATGAGCTTACCTCTGATACACTTCGTGAATTTGAAAATGCTGTTGAGAATGATGTTGAGATGCCTGCCGAAAATGGATATATGCCCGGCATGTTACCTCGCCGATCTTATGTCAATGATATGATTATCAGCTATAAAGAATTAGCCGAGACTCGCGGAAATGTCGAAGTGAAACTTAACATAGAAGATGAACGAAACAAAAAAGATTATGGTGAAGACACCTTCCCAAGCTTACTTGAAACATTTGTCGCCGAACTACCCAAGCTCAAGAAAAAGACCTCTAAGAAAGTTGGAGTTTTGGTTCGTGAATTTGAACGTCGTAAAGCAGCTTATCAATACTCTCGTTCTACTGAAGCTCGCACTGGTGTGATTGATGTAAATAAGCTTCACTCTTATAAGATCACGGATGAAATTTTCTTGAGCAAATCTCTTCTTGCTGATGCTAAAAGTCATGGAATGATTTTTCTGATCGATTATTCAGGTTCGATGTCATCCGTCTTGCCAGATGTTATCGAACAAACTCTAAATCTTGTTGAGTTCTGTAAGAAGGTTGGAATTCCATTTGATGTTTATAGCTTTACTAGTGGTTACCATCAAAGCTATGATAATTGTGAAATAACTTCAACTATCAATGAGGTTGACTTAAAAGATATTATTCTTATTCACCAGTTGAGTAGTTCGATGTCTAAAAGTGACTATAATGAATCTACCAAAAATCTGTGGGCACAACATTGGTTACAGAAAAAAGGTCATTCACGCCGCATAGTTTGTTCTAAATATGAGCGCCTTGGAGGTACTCCATTAGATTCAGTTCTTACAATGATGTATACCATCGTAAAAGACTTTGTTGCCAAACATCGTGTTCAAAAGACAATGTTTGTTACACTAACCGATGGTGATTCATCACGGATGCAATTGAACCATGGTATTGGTGAATTCAAATCAAACATTCACATGAAGGCAGGTAATTCAAATGCCAATATCAATATCTATAATGGCACAGTGGACATGATGAAATTGATTGGTACTATACCTTCTGTAACAACCCTTGGATTTTTTCTTCCAAACAATGATCGCGCTGCGACCTCTAAAATATCACAAGTCTTAACAAATGGTCGATGGGCTAGTAAAAGTTCTAATGAATACAAGAAAGCAAATAAGAGCTATAAGAAAGATGGTTTCTTACAAGTGAAAGAAAAAATCGGTTATGATTCCTATATTGTGCTGAACTCAAACGTTAAGATCGAGGACAAGGAGTTCGAACATAATTCATCTGATGAGATTGCAACTTCCAGAAAGGCACAGACTAAGCTCGCCAAAGAATTCTCAAAACATCACGGTGATACTAAAAAGAATCGAGTTCTTATGAGTCGAATCGCCGAAATGGTGGCTTAACCCAAAGTGAAAAACAACTTAAACTCCTGATTATCAACGACTTATGACTTTTACCAAAAGAACTCAAACAGTTACATAAATCATTGATAATCAAACAGATAAGACCATTGACAAATCCTCTAAAATAGATTATAATATACATATAAGATTGAGAAAGACCTATTAAATTATGAAAACTATGTTAAATACCAGTGAAATTACTCGCCTCCATGCCGAATTTAAAAACACTTCTGTAAGTGTTCGAATCGGTGAAATTCGTGATCGTGCCGAATCTATGGGCTTCGACCGCAAGATGGCTTATAAGACAGTCAAGAATCTGTTTGTGAATGATACAATTCGTGGACATTACTTCTTCCCAAATTCTGATGCGGAACCAACTCCAGTGAAAGTTGTGGCAAAGGCTGCTCCTGCTCCTGCTCCTGCTGAGACATTCAAAAATGCTCTGGCTGTGTCTTCGGTTTCTGACGATGAGATTTACATTCCATCGGTTGACCCAACCTTCGTTAAATGGGGTGAATACAAGACTGTGTTCAATGTACTGGATTCTAATCTATTCTTCCCATTGTATATCTCAGGTATGTCTGGAAATGGTAAAACATTCATGGTGGAACAAGCCTGTGCCAAAGCCAAGCGTGAATATGTACGAGTTCAGATTTCACCAGAAACTGACGAAGATGATTTGATCGGAGGTTTTCGATTAATCGGAGGTGAAACTGTCTTCCAAAAGGGACCAGTTATCAAAGCCATGGAACGTGGATGTGTTCTTCTGATTGATGAGATTGATCGCGCTACTAACAAGATCATGTGTCTTCAAGGTGTGCTCGAAGGTAACCCTGTTCTTCTTAAGAAGACTGGAGAAGTGATCGCCCCTGCCCCTGGTTTCAATGTGATCGCAACTGCGAATACCAAAGGTCGTGGCTCAGATGACGGTCGTTATTCCGCTGCCTCAATTATTGATGATGCTTTCCTTGAACGATTCGTGGCAACGATTGATCAGCCTTATGCAACTCCATCAGTTGAGATGAAAATCTTGGCTAAGCACGCGGTCAAATATGATGTCGATGACAGCAACTTTGTTGAAAAACTGATCGCCTGGGCATCGGTGATTCGCAAGACATTTGAAGATGATGCTATTGATGATGTTATCTCAACCCGCCGCCTGTGCCATATCATCAAGTGCTTCTCAATCTTTACAGATCGAACCAAGGCTATCGAACTCTGCATCAATCGATTTGATGAAGAAACTCGAACAGCCTTTCTAGACCTTTACACTAAAATTGATGAGTCAACTCCAACAATGGAAGAGCTTATCAATGGAAGTGAAAATTCTGCGGAACCAGAAGTGGCTCCGGTTTAATAAGTCAACTCAATCAATCGGGCGATTCTCTTTGGTCGGAGAATCGCCCACAATTTTATAAAAAAACAAAGTGAAAAAAAAGCCTACCAACCCAAAAGATTCTTGTGGAATTAAAAAGGTGCCCATGAGTGGCATGCCTATAAATGTTCTAATGGAAGCTGGATTAGTTAAACTACATGGTGACCTTAAATATGGGCGCTTCAACTGGAGAGAAGCTGGTGTTCGTGGTTCAGTATATTATGATGCTGCGCTTCGACATTTAGCCGCCTGGTATGAAGGAGAAGATATTGACCCAGATTCTGGTGTTCACCATATCGCTCATGCAATCTGTGGTTTAGCTGTCCTCCGTGATTCTATGATAAGAGATAATTGGAGTGATGATCGACCACCTCCGAGTGATACTGGATGGATTAATGAATTTAACACCCTCGCCGAAAAAATGATTGACAAACAATCTAATTCTGATATAGTACTAAATAATGAAACTAAATAATAAGACAATAGATATCCTTCGAAACTTCGGAGCGATTCAACCCAACCTCGTAGTTGAGCCTGGTTCAACTATTTCTACCCTCGCAGAAGCAAAGCATATTATGGCTGAAGCTCAGATTGATGAAACATTCAATTCTACTTTTGGCATCTATGATGTGAATGAATTTCTTTCTGCTCACTCTCTTCTTGATGGACCGGAACTTGACTTTGCAGAAAGTCATGTGACTCTAAAATCTGGTGATGCTAAAGTTAAATACCACTTTGCTGATACCGAGATTCTAACTAAGAAGACTCAGGCAATTAGCATGCCCGCGGCTGATCTATCATTCACATTTACTGAGGTGAATATCAACAATATTCGAAAGGCTGCCTCTAGTCTTAGCCTCGACTCACCAGCACTATCATTGACTGTTGAGGAAGGTAACATTGTAGCCCGAGTTCTTTGTACGCAGAATCCATCTTCAAATAGCTATTCATTAGTAATTGGTAAATATGATGGTGCCGATACAGAAGCTGATTATCGATTCAATATTGATAACTTGAAGCTTATCGCTGGAGACTATAGTGTAGATATCACAAATAAACTAATTTCCAACTGGAAACATGATACAGTAAATGTACAATACTGGATCGCCCTTGATAAATCATCAAACGTATAAAATAAAAATGAGTGAAGAAACAGAACAAACAGAACAAACAGAACAGACCGAGCCATCGATCACTATTAATGATTTTACCATGATGGTTAATATTATTGATGTCTGCTCAAAACGTGGAGCATTCGAAGGCAAGGAACTGAAGGATGTCGGAATTATTCGAGACCGACTCGCGGGGTTTGTTGAATATCACAAACCCAAAGGTGAAGAAGAAGATCAATCAGAATTAGATCTTCAAGAAGGCGAATAAAGAATACTATGATGGGTGTTTGATTAATTCAGACACCCATCATTTTCCTATTGACTTAAAAACTTACTTATTATATTATATACTCTATGAAAGAAAATTTATTATGGGTGGAGAAATACAGACCTCAGAAGATTGAGGATTGTGTTCTACCACAAAAATTGAAAAAGACCTTTAAGGAATTCGTTAAGAATAGCGATATCCCAAATATCATTCTGTCTGGCCCCGCTGGTACAGGAAAGACTACTATCGCCCGAGCATTATGTAATGAACTAGGACTCGATTGTCTTATGATCAATGCTTCGGAGGAAAGTGGTATTGATACCCTTCGTAATAAGATTAAACAGTTTGCATCTTCTATGTCCCTTGATATGACAAAGAAATATAAAGTTGTTATTCTTGATGAGGCTGATTATCTCAATGCTCAATCAACACAACCTGCTCTTCGTGGTTTCATTGAAGAATTCTCCGCTAATTGTCGTTTCGTTCTCACTTGTAATTTCAAGAATCGTATTATTGAACCACTACATTCTCGATGCACAGTAATCGATTTCAATGAAGTGAAAATCAATGATCCAAAGCTCGCTGCGATGTTTATGAAACGCTTGCAGTTCATTCTGAAAGAACAGGCTGTTGAATTCAATAATCAAGCAATCGCTAATCTGATTATGAAACATGCACCAGACTGGCGTCGTGTTATCAATGAGTGTCAACGATATTCAACTTCTGGTACACTCTCACCCGAGATTGTTACTACTGGTGAATCAGAGATTAAGGAATTGGTGAAACATCTAAAAGAGAAAGACTTTCGTTCGATGCGCGCATGGGCAGCCAACAATTCTGATATTGACTCTTCGGTTGTTTTCCGTAGAATCTATGATAGTGCTTATGATATACTTGATGGTCAATCTATTCCACCGACGATTCTTATCTTGGCTGATTATCAATACAAAGCAGCATTTGTTGCTGATCGTGAATTAAATTTGGTCGCTTGCTTGACCGAGATCATGGGAACTGCAAAATTCAAGTAGAAAGTAAATTATATTATGGAAGACAAAATTAAGAAAGTGATAGATTGGATGTCAGTGATGGATATCCCAACAGCCCAGAGTGACAAATTCAACAAACTTGGTGGAGAAATGTGTGGTGTTTATCAATTTGCCTGTGATGAACATATCAAAGAAATTGGAGATAATATCATACATGAAAAGATTGGCTATAACGGTCGTAGTGATAATATGCTCGGGCGCACCTATGGTGTAAGAGCACCAAAAGGCAAACACGGTGTGAGACACTATTGCGATCAGTTTGGAATTGATAGAAACAAGGTCAGTGTTCGTTATTTACTGACAGAAACACCTAAAGATTCACAAGCACTTGAAACATGGATTCATAAAGAAACAGAAGCAACAGCATCACATGAATATAAATATGCTTGGATAGAAGCCTCAGGTGGTCTAGATGGAGCCACAACATATATACTATCTCTTATTAGTGAATTAAATTCTTCTGATATACAAAACATTGTTATTGAAGCCCGCCAAATGGGTATCGAGAAATATTCTATCGAAATGAACTATGACTCCGTTTGATTTCCTAAATTCAATTAATGAAAAGAAGAGTTATCTTTTCACAGATATCAAGGCTGACAATTCAGGTGAAGCTTCCGATCTAGATTCGATTGATCGCAAATATCCACCTTTTATGGTGAATCGTGGTCTATCTTACTTTGTCGATACAATATTATTAGCAAATGAGATGAACCAACGATTTGAACTTGCCAAGAAAATGCAATATGATTTCTTATATCACGGTGTGAGAAAGAAACGCAGATTTTCAAAGTGGCATAAGAAGCAGAAAGATAGTAAAGATATCGAACTTATTAAAGAAGCTTATTGCTATAATCGAGAAAGAGCCGAAGAGATTTATGACCTTATCGATATTAAGCAACTGAGAAAGGACATGGATAAAGGTGGAGCAAAATAATTATCGATGAGATTATGAAACTTGTGAAAGATTAAATCTTTATAAATAGTATTATGAATGAAGATACTATTATAAAATGGACACCCGATGATATGTTAGAGGTTATCTTATCAGAGCCTGATGACTTTCTTAAAATTAAAGAAACTCTTACAAGAATTGGTGTTTCCTCAAAGAGAGAGCATAACACACTATTTCAGAGTTGTCATATCTTACATAAACAAGGACGATATTTCATTGTGCATTTCAAGGAACTGTTTATGCTTGATGGTAAGCCTTCGAACTTTACCTTGGATGATATTAGTAGGAGAAATACAATAGCTACGTTACTTTCTGATTGGGGTTTACTTGATATAGTCGATGAGTCTAAAGCTGAAGAGAAAGCTACATTGAGAAGTATTAAAATCATTTCACACCGAGATAAGCGTGAGTGGAATTTAGAATCGAAATATTCCATTGGAAATGTTAAGAATGTATAAATAGTAATAAATAAACTTTTAAGGTGACATGTTGTTACTTTAAATGAGATGCCTTCGGGGTCTCACAACAATAACCCTGCCTAATAGGAGGAACAAATAATGACAAAAAACGCATATCAATGGCCAGGTTCAACTTGGTCAGTAGGTCTCGATTCTATCTTTGATAGACTCGAAAAACAAAGCACACAACCATCTGGTTATCCACCTCACAATGTAGTGAAGCATGATGATGACCAATTCGAAATTGCAATTGCTGTTGCAGGTTTCGGTGAGAAAGATCTTACAGTTGAACAAGATCAGAATATTCTCACTATCGCATCTAAAGATGTTGATCTAAATGGTGATAAAGAATATATCCATAAGGGTATTGCTACACGTAAATTCGATAAGAAGTTCACACTCGGTGAATATATCGAAGTAAAAGAAGTAGCTCTTGTTGATGGTATTCTCTCTGTATATCTCGAAAAGAATATTCCAGAAGAGAAAAAGCCAAAGAGCTTCTCTATCAATTCGAAGCCAGAATTCTTGGCTGAATAGATAACTAGTAGACCTCTCGTGCCTCTGATATAAGCATACTTCGGGAGGTGATTATCTAACGGCTTTTCCCTCTTTCGCCTAAAGTAAAGGGGACTTTTTAATTTGACATATCACATAACTGTGATATAATACCACTATATTATGATAACAGGCTTCTACACATCAGTTGAAAAACAATCCAACTTCCTTCTATATCGCGGATATAATGATGAAGGAAACAGAGTGAAACAAAAGGTTAAATTCAAACCTACTTATTACCTAGATTCTAAGCATCAGAATCCAAAGTACAAGGGGCTTGATCGGGCTCCGATTGATCCAATGACATTTAATTCTATGTCAGATGCGAATGAATTCGCCAGAACATATGATGGCGTCAGTACATTTAAGATATATGGCAACTCGCGCCATGTGCCAGCCTTCATTCAAACACAATTCCCTAATGAGATTTCTTTCAAGCGTGATCTTATTGATATAGGTAATATTGATATTGAAACAGCCTTTGGTGATGGATTTCCAGATTGTGATAATCCTGTTAATGAGATTCTTACAATCGCATACAAAAGTTCAAAAGATGATACATATCGTGTCTGGGGTCTAAAACCCTATGATGAGACACAATCACAACTTGATGTAAAAATTGATTACATGCAATTTGGTTCTGAGGAAAAGATGCTGTTGCATTTCATTGATTGGTGGGCCAACCCAGAGAATACACCAGATGTCATTACAGGATGGAATATTAGATTCTTTGATGTTCCATATATGGTTGCTAGAATGACACATCTACTAGGTGAACAAAATACTAAACGACTATCACCATGGGGTTCTATTCGAATCGGTGAAGTGAAGTTTATGGGTAATTCTCAGCGAGTGGTTACTCTATCTGGTGTGGCGCAACTTGACTATATGGATCTCTTCAAGAAATTTGCTTATACATACGGCAACCAAGAATCTTATTCATTGAATCATATTGCAAGTGTTGTTCTTGGTGAAAAGAAACTCGACTATTCTGAGGTCGGCTCTCTTAGAAATCTATATGATGCAGACTATCAAATGTTTGTCGATTATAACATCAAGGATGTTGAACTCATTGAAAGATTCGAAGAAAAGATGGGTTTGATTACTTTGGTTATTACAACAGCATATATTGGTGGTGTTAATTACACAGATACCCTTGGTACAACTGCAATATGGGATTCAATCATCTATCGTCGATTGATGAGACAAAGGACTGTTCCACGTCTTAATCAGCTTAATCCGAGTGAATATATAATCAAATCTGGTACAGACAGCATTGCTGGTGGATATGTGAAAGATGTTGTCAAGGGTATGTCGGAGTGGGTGATGTCTTTTGACTTGAACTCACTATATCCAAATATCATTATTCAGAATAATATGTCACCCGAGACATTAATTCCTTATTCATTCGTGGAGAATGTTGTACCAGAAATTTTATTAGGAACTGATCAGAAAGCCCCAGAAGGAATTGCTATGGCTGGTAATGGCTCTGTCTATCGAAAAGATGTGAAAGGAATCATTCCCGAAATTGTTGAGGAACTCTATTCAAAACGTGTTGAAATTAAAGAAAGAACGATTGGATATAAGAAGCAGTTGGCTAAAGATGAAGATAATCAATCTCTGATTCGTGAAGTGACTCGGAATGAAACACTTCAGATGTCGGTAAAGATTCTGTTGAATTCTCTTTACGGTGCGATTGCGAATCAACACTTTCGCTACTATGATCCACAGATTGCTGAGGGTGTTACACTAACTGGACAGACTGTTATTCGTACAGCAGAGAAGGCTGTAAATGAAGAGATTCAGAAATTTCTAAAAGAATCAGAATTGAAAGATCGTGTCATTGCAATTGATACAGACTCTGTTTATATTACAGCAAAGGATATCATTGACAAGTTTCAACCAAAAGATCCTGTAAAGTTCTTGGATGAATTTGGTAACCGAGTAATTGAGCCTGCACTTAATCGAGCATTCGATATCTATGCTAAGAGAACTAATGCATATTCAAATCGAATGGTTATGGCCCGAGAAGCAATCGCTGACCGTGGTATTTGGACAGCCAAGAAACGATACATTCTGAATGTGCATAATAATGAAGGTGTTCAATATGCTGAGCCGAAGATTAAGATGATGGGTATTGAGGCAATTAAATCTTCAACGCCACAAGTCTGTCGAGTAGCCATGAAAGAGATTTTCAAAGTTATCATGGGTGGTAGCGAAGAGGAGACTCAAGAAGCCATTGCTTTATTCAAGGAACACTTCAAGACACTATCACCAGATTTGATTGCATTTCCGCGTGGTGTTTCCGATGCAACTAAGTGGATGGATAAGGATGTGATTTATCAGAAAGGGACACCCATGCACGTTCGTGCTGCTCTTCTTCATAATCACCACGTCAAGAAGAGTGGTCTAGACAAAGAGTATGAGTTAATCTATAATGGTGATAAAATTAAATATATTCATCTTATGTTACCGAATCCTGTGAAAGAGAATATCTTCGGTTTCAAGGAGAGATTCCCAGAAGAACTGAACCTTAACAAATATATAAACTATGAATTACAATTCAAGAAATCATTCATTGAACCTCTCAATATGATACTTGAAACACTAAACTGGAGTGATGAGAAACGTGTATCTCTACAAGATTTCTTCTGCTAAATTATACTATGATTGATAAAATATACATCCCAACAGCCTGCCGAGTAGATAACCAGGTTACATATAATAACCTTCCTAAAGAACTGCAAGAGAAAGTCATCTTTGTTGTTCAAGAATGGGAACGTGATCAATATAAGTATGATGCTGAATATTTGGTGCTTCAACCCGATATTAAGATAGGTACTAAGAATGCATTGTCACGTACTCGAAAGGTTATCTATGAGACTGCTAAGAATGAGAGATATGCAATGTTAGATGATGATCTACATTTCAAGCGCCGCAATTCTAAATATTGGAATGGTGTATCTAATATGGAAAAATCTTCAAGGGTTTGCACCGATGATGATGTACTTGAGATGTTCGAAACATATGATAGTTGGTTAGATGATGGTGTAACATTCTGTGGTTGTGCACAACAAAATAATCCACCGTTTCATAATATCTCTGAAGATAATCGTGCAATGTCCTCATGCTATTGGATCAATGGTGCTGACTGGGCCGATAAGATTGATGAGATGAGACTTGATGAGGTTCGCGTCGCACAAGATGTTATGCTTATCATCGGTCTATTATCTCGTGGTTATCGTAATCGTGTTAGTAATGAGTTTATCTTTGCTAATCAGAGCATCGCATCTAAGAAAGAGACAAGTATTCATTGGGATCAAACTGAATTTGATGAAGTACATGAGAATCATAAATTGATTGAATCAATGTACCCAAAGTATTTCAAGATTCTTTATGATGAGAATGGTAACCGTATACCAGGTGGATTTAGAGATCACGGTAAAACCTCAGTGAAGTGGTCACAAGCATATAAGGATTCGCAGGTTAATACATTATTCTAGTGTTGACATAAATAAAAATATAATATAATATAATATCATGTCTAACTTAAATCAACCGAAATATCCGATCTATATCATTTCTAAAGGTCGAGCTGATACACGATTTACATCACGTTCACTTGAGATGATGAATGTT
>ERZ1046568.1441-NODE-1441-length-17039-cov-6.537153_pt1 | contig 17039 bp, 23 predicted proteins | sample MGYA00383092_ERZ1046568 | MGnify/ENA primary metagenome ERZ1046568 (study PRJEB29581, sample SAMEA5548362) | metagenome | biome: marine; feature: coastal; material: water | depth 1 m | study: Short-term variability in the microbial, nano- and picoplankton... | reverse complement strand
AAGGGCAGGCTGGTGACAGCCCTAGTCAGGCGGGTCGAGCGCATTGACGATGAAAGCTACAATGTGGTCTTCGAGGATATGCAGACAGCCGACAGGTTTGACTATCAATATCTATACAAGTGAGTGAGGGGGCGTTTGCCCCCTTATTTTTTGCCGAAGAACTTGGCGGCAGACCGTGTCGCAAAGCTGGCTGAGACGATAACGCCAAGGGTGTATTGATAATACTCCGGCATAACCTCAAGAGCCGCAAACCCCTCAGACACTATGTGCCGACCCCAGTCCCCGCAGAACGCTAGGATCAATGGAATACTAAACAAAATTGTAAGCCACTCGTCTTTCCAGCTTGCGGCGCTGGCGTCGGCCATCTTCAAGTCCCAGTCGATCTCGCCAGTGGCCTTTTTTTCCATTATGGTGGCCTCTGCCTTGGCCTTGGCTACCTTTGCGCCTGTCTCTGCCTTGGCAGTCTCCACGCGGCCTTCTAGCCACGTTCCTGCAAGGCTGGAGATTGGGCCTAATAGTGCTTGTATCATTTCTTCGCCTCCGAATTTAAAAACACGGCTAGGCTGCCGGTCATAGCCCCGGTGACTACGCTAATCAGGCTGGCCTGCTGGGTCGATAAATCTGGCATCGCCAACGCCCACTCAATGCACCGAACATAAACCACTGTCATCGTGAAAATCATCAGACGCGGTATTATCTTATATTCCAGTAAAACCTTAGCCATCAGCAAGCGCCCTAAATCTTGCGGTCAATCTCTTGGCGCGGTTTGGCACCTGATCGAACCAGCGTGAATCTTCAGCTTCGGCGGCGACTGTCAGCCACGCCTTCGGGTCTTCCATAGCTTCAGCTACCGCCGCCCATTTTTTCTTGAACTTGGAGTGCCGGGGGTAACCTAAGTTGAAGCACATATTGCACAACGCCAACGCGCCGTCAGGGTAGCGCAGGTCAAGCTCATTGAAGTCAACGCCGACGTTGTCGCACAAGCGGCGGCAGTCCTCGATGGTGACGGCAATGTCCAGATTAAATGCCTTACGCACGCGGTCTTCTGACACCTCAGTGCCGACCGGCAAGCCGTATTCTGGGTCATGCTCTTTAATTAAATGGCCAATTCCGAAGGTTGGGAGTTGCAAATGATCCAAATAAATCAGATACTTACATCCCTCATCTTCGGCTAGTTCTTCACGCAGTGCGTCTTTATTCATCGCCTCATCTCCCGCGCAATCTTGACAGCAGCCGCCCAAGTTTCAGCTTCGTTTTCCGCAGTAAAGTGGTGGCCCTGCAACCGTTTGCTGAGCTGGTCGATTTGACTGACGTGAAGGAATACGCAGTGACGGTGTTTAACGCCACATAAAGCCAAGATGTCATAGTCCGACCAATCCTTTGTGTTATTCGGTTTCTTTTTATTCTTGCTGCCAGAGCCAAGCTGAAAATGGTAACACGGAGTTCGCTTGCCTTTTTGTAGTATAAAGTTCGAAGCCTTAACTTGTATCCTAAGCACTTCGTTACTACTGTTGGAAATTGCAACGCCATCGAATTTGTCCTGTGGTGCAGGGGCATACGCCCACTGTTGTGAGAGGATAGACATAGCGGCGCAATGTTCGCCAATTAACCCGGTTCTGGTTTCGCTCAATTTTTAGACGCCAGCCACATAATCCAAAAGAATACCCCAAAAGATACAATGCCCAACGCACCAATCGCAAGAGCCTCTAGGATTTTCTGTCGAGCCTCTTGCTGCTTGTAGATCATGTCTTGGCGCTCTTTACGGATACGCCCCTCAAGCTGGATCAGGTCAGCCCAAGCCTGCGGGCCGTAGCTCATATTCAGGAATTGCTTTAGCTCGGCGCGTTGGCTCTCCAACTTTTTCTTGGCGGCGTAGACTTGCAGCGCCTCCTGCTGGACTGTGTCTGCGCCTTGCAGCTTTTTAAACAGAGGCGGGTTTTTGGCCTGCTTCTCCGCTTGGTCGATGTCGCTGGCCGCCTTCATCCAGCGAGACACGTCGCCAATACAGCTCTCCAGCTCACGCCCAGCCGAGACCATTTGCTTGATTGTGTTAAATGCGGCTGTAGCCCCAGAGAGCGCAGCGCCTATCGTGATCGGGTCTATGACAACATCCCTTTCCTGAGCTGCTTGCACTTCCAGCTAATCGGCATCAGGCCGTGAGCCATCTCACCGATGTCACGCCCCATAGACATTGCACGCTTCTCGCACTCAGCTTGACTAGCGTATGGGCCGCGAGTGTCGTGAAATTCTATACATTCTGTGGGAGCCGCTATCGCACAGGCTAGTACGATTGCCTTAAACATTGCCTTGCAGTCGCTTGATGATACGCTTAACTGTGTCAGTTTCCCAAATGCGGATTAGTATCCAGACGCCGGTAAACAAAGCCACAACGTCTGGCACCATAGACATCCAAGCAGCAAACGTGCCTGTGCCAGCCGCAACGTCCAGAATGACTTTGTTTTCTTCGTTCATTTAAGCCTCGTATGCTTGTCCAGCGGCAATAGCCGCATTAGCCGCAGTCATATCCTCAGAACCCCAGAAGTCTTTAGCAACCATAATCTCAAGATGCTCAACATTCCTGTTTACACAGCCCTGCTTATCTGCTGCATCATCGTCTGCCATTGCATCGCCAGCAATGATAGCATTGATAAGGTCAACGCTGTGACCCATTGCTGTGTAGTGCTGTGCGATTTGTTCTGCTGTTAGTTCGTCCATTTCAATCTCCTATTAGTTGGACTCAAGTGCGGCTATACGAGCCTCAAGTTCTTGTATCATTGTTCTCTGTTCTTTAATTGCGGCAGTAAGTAATGGAATTACGTCAGTGTAAGACAGCCCCAACACACCAGTTTCGATGTCAGCAACGCTAACGGCTTCTGGTAGTACAGCTTGAACATCTTGTGCGATTAGGAATGGTCTGCGTGTTTCATTCTCATCATTGTTATAATGACCCATAACAGTACGAAGTGTGCTGACCTTCTCTGATGCGCCTTCGATATCCTCAACAATGGTTTTTTGTGTTTCGTCCGATACAGCGTTCCAGCTAGTACCTAGATTTGTTAAGTAAACACCAGATGCGCCAATACCGCCCGGACCGGCACCGCCACCCGTGCCAACATAAAAGTTAGAGTCAGTGCTGGATTTGAAACCAATGTGAGCCTCAACTTGGTTGCCTTTACGCAAGTAATACTGTAGTGCAACATTGTCTAATGACCCGATAGTTATACCTTGCGGCGCAGCAAATGCTGTTACTGTCTGCCCACCGTAGCCAAGTTGTAAATTGCCATTACTGTCAAAATACGCTCTAGGATTACCATCGCCATCTGACAGCACGATGTTGTTGCTGGATGTGCGGATGTCTAGGCCGCCTTGATTGCCGTTGTAGCGTCCAAGGATGGTGTTCTTTGCGCCTGTGGTTATTTGCGAACCACTATTGTAGCCAATAAATGTATTTGTATAACCTGTTGTATTGTTATAACCAGCGGTTTGCCCTACAAATACATTAGTTGCGCCAGTAGTATTACCGTACCCAGCCTGATATCCTACAACGGTGTTGTTGCTTGCTGTAGTGTTGGAGATTAAAGCATCACCACCCAAAGCCGTATTGTTTGCACCTGTTGTGTTATCACGCAGCGCACGATAACCAATACCAGTGTTTTCTACAGCAGTAGTATTGCTTCTAAGAGCGTGTCTACCAACTGCAACAATGCGACCTGTAGTGTTTAAAAAGCCAGCTTGATATCCTACAGCAGTGCTTTCTACACCAGTAGTGTTAGAAGCCAGTGCATCTTTACCTATGCCAACATTTTCTGTGCCAGTTGTATTGGCATACATAGCATCTTTGCCAACGGCAGTGTTGTTGTTGGCGGTGGTGTTGTTTACCAATGCGCCATAACCAACGCCAGTGTTTTGACTTCCAGTAGTATTATTTCGGAGTGTGGCTACTGCGTTATTGTACCCACCAACTGCTACGTTATTTGTGCCAGTTGTATTATATTGCAATGCAGCAGAACCTATTGCGGTTATATAACCTGTTGTGTTTGCATATCCCGCAACGTGGCCCAAACCAACATTGAAGTTTTGTGCATTTGTATATAATGCTTGATGCCCAACTGCTGTGTTGTTGCTTGTGGTGGTGTTGGAGGACAATGCCTGCATACCCAAAGCACTGTTGTAAGAGCCTGTGCTGTTACTTAGCAACGCATTAGTGCCTATGGCTGTATTTCTTACGCCTGTGCTGTTAGTTCCTAAAGAAGAAGCACCGTAAGAGGAGTTAAATTCTCCTGTAGTATTTGATGTTGCTGAGTTATAGCCGACAGCCGTGTTGTTGCCGCCAGACAACGAGCCATCATCTAACGCAGCATCACCCAACGCCACGTTGTTTGTGCCAGTCGGATAGTTACCGTCCAGCTTGATTGTGCCGCCGTCTACGTCAAGGTTGCCGTTGATGTCAACTTTACCAGTCCCATCAGGGTCGAGGATAATGTCTCCATTAGTGTCGGTGCTTGAGATGGTGTTACCATCCATCTTTAGGTTATCGACCGCCAGCGCGTTAATGGCCTCAGTGCCGTCAGCAAAGTCCTTCAGGTGGCTCATCTGCTCGCGAATAGCGTTGTTGACGTTGCTCGGCAACATTCCTTCCGCCACAGAAACCCCGCCCACATCGAGGTTTCCAGATGCGGTGCTGTCATAATCTACCAGTTTATCTTTTGACATTATTTTCTCCTAAGGGCGACTACCCATTTATAGCATAAATCTAGCGCACGCGCACCGCACGACCGTCAGATGTCTTGGCAAACGTCACAGGGTTGCCCTGCCTATCCGTCACAGTCTCATACCCGACGATGTTGCCGCCAGCCGCCATATCTTCGAGGCTGGAGGCTTGGGCGGAGCTGATGGGCGAAGGCACCTGCTGGGACAGTAGGCCAGCGGCTGCTGGAGCGCCTCGACGCAAAGCCGCGCCCGGAGCTTGTATCATGCCTCTTGCCAGCTTCCGTCCGGGAGGCGTTCTGTAAAGACCGCTGAGCAAAAGAGACGTTGGAACGCCAGCCGCCATACCAAATGGATTCCGGAACATTTCACTGACAGCAATTCTCTCGGCTGACCCGCTTGATGGAACAGTCGGGCCAATGACTTCACGCGCCTGTCTAGCTGCCGCTTTGATTGGGTCGGTCGGTGTCTTCTTTTTCATTTGCCGCAAAAGCTGTGTCGGCCCAAACATGCCCGCCTTTGACAATGCGCTTTCCTTGGCCTTTTCAATTGGGCGCATTTGACTAAAGGCTTTGTTGACGTTTTGTAAGTCCGGCACGTCTGGGTTTTGCTTTGATATTTCTGCTCTCAAAGCATCTCTAAACTCTTTTACAGCCCTGCCAATTCGACCCTCTCTGCCGCCCTTGCTGGCCGTTGAAAAAACCTCATCTGTCAAGTCTGTTTCAACGTCTTTTAGAATTTGCTTTGACAGCTTTCCGCCCTTCAATCCAAATTGAGTTATGTTTTTTGAAAACCTATCAGCTATTATGTTACTAAATTCTTCGGCGTCAGTTTTGTTTAGTGTAGACTTAATGCGAGATGCTGCGGCGTCTAAAGGATCAGTGTTAATAGACAGCTTTGGCACAACCTTACCATAAGCGTCGCTAACAACCTCAGAGGCTGCCTCGACCAAGTCTTCGCCCTCTAGGTTTTTTGGCAATTTAGCGCCAATTGGTGCGACGGCAGTTTCGACCATATCGCGGTTAAACGCCTTCATCACGTTTTTCTGTTGGCCTTGGATCATTTCCTGAGCAAACGGCAAAGATATTTTTTCTTCAATAGATTTGGTTACGCCGCCCAAAGCCTGACCGGGTGTCAGGGGGTAGCCTTTTTTCATCAAGGCGCGTGCGCCCTCTGTTATCTTGGGGCTTATCGCTTGACCGGCAACCGCTGTCGCCAAACCAAGCGGTGCGCCTATAGCGCCACCAACAATTCTTTCCTCTGGGGTTTCTCCGGTCGCGGCTCCGTAAATTCCGCCGCCGATTGTTCCAGCAGCTTTTGTGCCTAGCTTTGCAGCCGCAGCGCCCGCACCGCCTGTCAACAAAGAACCTAATATCTCAAAGCCGTATGCCTTAACTGGGTCTGTCTCTTTGAACCTAGCCAAACCTTCGCGTATTTCATTGGCCGCATCTTCGTATGACTTGTCAGACGTAAAGGCTTTATAAGCGCCGTATATCTCGTCTGAGAGGCCAAACGTCATGCCCTGAGCAGCCGCACGGCCAATGTCAGACGCAATGTCCATACCAGTGCGGGCTTGAGTTCTTGACTGAGTCTCTGCATCACCTGTTGGTATGAAAGCCATTACTGAACACTCTCTTTTGTGACGTAAACAAAATTTATGCCATTGTAAACAAGGTCGCCCACTTTTATTTTTCCGTCTTCGTAAGCTTGTTGGTACGCATCAAGGGCATTAGGGTCATTTTTATCAAACGTCTCAAATACTTTTCCTTGTTTTTCATTTGCAAACTCATCAAACCCAAGAAGGTTTTTATTTTTTTGCAAATACACATCCATTAAATTTCTGCGTTCCTTGGCAAACTCAATAGCCTGCATCATGCCCTTAGCTATTTTCCTATTGCCTTCTGCGGTTCTTGAAAAAGTAGGTGCCGCCAGTTGGAACATTTCCATTTCTCGATCTGATGTTGAACCCGACCCAGCCACTCTCATATTAGGAATAATCCTAGCTATAGAACGCTGCAACAACTCTGCTGTTCCTAATCGCTCGGCTTCCTCATCACTTAACAGATTCACCTCTTTCAAAAGCTGTTTAATTGGCACTAAAGCATTTTGTATTCTTCCTGTCTCAGCTCCACCAGCAAGCAATTTTTCAATTACACTAAGCTCGTTTTCCACTGTTCTCATCGTTGATATTTCTTTGTCAACAGCATCCGTGCGCCTAAAAGCAGCTTTTGCCGCCTCAGCCGCAAATTGCGTTTCCTGTTTTCCGAGATCAACCGTCGTGCCGGGCTTTGTCAGCGCATCCCTTATGATTTTTTGCCCCTCTGGGCTTTTTGGATCAATGCCCGCAAGAGCTAGATTTCTCATTAGGCTAGTTGTCTCAGGGCGCGTGGCCTTAGCAAACTGAGCCTCAGCTAATAGCCGGTCGATAACTGACTTTTGAGCCGCAGCCTTCTGAGCCGCAATGCGATCCTCAGCGGCCTGATAACCACCCATTGCGCCAGCGCCCATACGCCCCAAAACCTGACCAAGCGATACCGGACGATCTTGGTAGCCCGAAGCCTCAGCGCCTGCAATAGCCGCGCCAAGGAGCGCCTGTGTCTGGGGTTGAGCGAACCGTTGGCCGAATGTAGTCGCCGCTGGTGCGCCGCCTCCCTGAGGCATTGTAGGCGCACTAGGCTGAGGCATTGCGCCTGCGCCACCTGTTAATCCGACCTGACCGGCACGCGGTGTCAGTTTTGACATAGCAACGCGATTGGCTACTGCCTGCATTTGCGGTGACAGCTTAGGCATAGTCGGCATAGCGCTTGGCGGCTGAGGGCGGCGCAAGGCCATTGGCGCTGGCACTAGACCGCGAGCGCCTTGTACTTGGTACGGCCTCTGTATATTAGCCATAGGCGTCGGAGCCGCCTGCTGCTGTTGCTGCAACAACCGTAAAAATGTTTCTGTGCCTGCACTCATGCCTAAGCCCCTAACCTATAAAATCCCAAATGCCTTGCCAACTCCAGCCAAACCACTCAAGCCGCTAAGGAAGTCACCTGTTGAGTTTCTAAACACCGGCTGAGTGCTTTGCCCGCCGACAGTACCACCCTGAACAGTGGCCATATAGTTCGCCAAAGACATAAGTGGCTGCTGCTGCTCCATATTGAAGCGCTCAATGTCAGCCTGCAACTCAGCCTGAGACTGTGCCTCACGCGCGCCACCGACGGCACCCAATTTTGCCAAGTCAGCGTAGTCGAGTTCTGCCATACCGGGGGCAGCCGCAGCCGCACCAAGGCGTCGCTGTATATCTGCCGCACTAAGTTGACCAAGTGCGCCCATACCGCGAAGCTGGCTACCATACTGAGCCTCTTGCAATGATGCGAGGTTTTGTTGAGCCGCAAGCTGGTTTGCTCGCTCTGAGGCATAGTCACGATAGGCAATATCACTAGCCACACGCCCCATAGCGTCAGCCGCCGCCTTCTGGCCATATCCGCTGCCGTAACGTCCAGCGCCACTCTGCATAGCCTGCATACGCTCCTCGACAGGGTCTAGTGCGCGTTCAATCGCACCACTAAGACCGGGTGAGCCGCCAAGGAAGTCACCGCGAGCCGTCTGGCGCATCATTCCGATTGACTCGCCGAGGTTAGCGCCACCGGCTAATCCCTGAGCGTATGGCATAGCGAGGTTTTGCAATCCGCCTGCCATCGCCTGACCTGTCAGTGACTGCGCCCCAGACACAAGCGGGGAGCCGCCCAAGGCGCGTTGACGTGTCGCGGCAAGAGCCATTTCAGATTCAGGGGCAAACCCTACGGTAGTTGGGCCTCTGTAATATTCAGGCTGCTGGCCATACAATTCTTTGGCCTCAGACAATCCGTACTCTAGGAATGGCTGCGCGTATTCTGGCGCAGCAGTGGTCTGGGTAATTGTTCTGGTGCTTCCACCGCCGCCTTTACTCATCTTACAATTCCTTTGTCAAAACCACCGAAGTAGCGGTGTAATCTTTCAATTGTCTCTGCCAGCCCTTTCGGCCATTGATCTCCATCGCGTCGCAGCCCTGAGCCTTAGCCCAAACTGCAATAGACTTTTCAGCCTCAACCAGCTCATCTAAGTCACCGCCTGCAAGCCAAATGCGGCAAACGGTTAGGCTGGGGTAGTCAACAACTTCGGTTATAATACACGACTTTTCCAACGGATGTAACTGTGCCTCACCAACGGCGCAGGCTTGGTAAACATCGTCGATTGAGTGCGTGCCGCCGGAGTATTCAAGCGCATCCGCAATATACTTGCGGTTTCTCTCAAATTTTTCTTTCAGCTTATCTTCAGCCGATAATAAGGTAGGCAACATCTACATCATGTCCGTGGTTCTTATGCTCAATTATCATAGACCCATTGGTGCTAGTGCTTTTTACAAATGGGTAACTGTGTTCTAAAGTCTCGTTGTATCCGGTAAAAAATACAATGCTCTGCACTCCATATCTAGGGTCGCTAACGGTTGTAGTGGTCGTGCCGCTTATTAGAGTAGTGTAGCCAACGCTGTTTAAACCACCGTCAACGGTTCTGTTTAGCACCTCTGCAACTTCTCGTGTCGTAGCCGTGATAGGGTTTAATGTGCGAAGGTTAGTATTGCGCTGCTCAACGGTCATCGACGGCCAACCTTTCGGGCCTCAATGTCTATGCCGTGAGCAAAAGACCAATCACCGCTAATCGTCATTTTTACGCGGTGATACCTGTCGGCAGCCCGAAACGGCACAAAGCCATCTGCGTTTGTGCTGCCGCCAGCTTGAAATGTTACCGTGTCTGTTGGGGTTCCCCTGAGGCCAACAGACACATCAACAGTGCCACCCTCGTGATGTGGGTATATCCTTGTAACAATACTATGCTGCCCCATACTTACAGCAGCCTCACCAGTAGTAATTGTGCCTGTGAGGGGTGAACCTGTGAACGTGTAAATCTTGTCCCCAAATGCGCCGCCGAATAAATACTGACCGCCCTTATAAAGCGCACTATCCATAGACGCAGGAAGCGTCTCAATAGAGGTTGAGATTGTGTCCAATCCCTCCAGCGTGTATCCGGCTGTAAACAATGGCGACAGCAAGTCTGCCGCAATCTCTGCAATGGACCACTTCCGCAAGAAATAGTTGTAAATGAGAAGTTTGTCAGGCCGCCCATTTGTTGAGTTTGTGGACACATACGACCAGATTGCCAGCTTGCTCTGGGGGTCAGTCGTGGCTGTCATTAGGTGCTTGTAAGAGCTGTCGTGGTCTACCTGAAAAAAGGCGTCAATCTTCTCTGCGCCAATCGCCGTAGACTGCTGGCCGTCAAACATCATAAAGCCATCGTCGGCCAAGTAAAACACGTTATGCCCTACGTTACAGACTGAGCCAGCAATCTTGCAGCCCCTAGCTGTCTCAACCTTATCAAACTGCCAAATTAGCGGCGGGCCTGTGTATGTGGCGCGAACAATGGCTCGCTCCATCAGTACCGTCGCATATTCACCGCCTACTAAGCCGGTAATGGCACCGCAATCCATCGTGTCCTGAAAATCGCTTTGATTTGACCCGACTGTCCAAGCGGTTATGTCGTCAAATCCAGACCACTGGCAGCGCCAAGGCACCCTACCCGAACCGCTGTCTACGTTTGCAGTCCAGACAAACTCACGCACCACTGCAACAAAATCTGCCTTGGGCGCAGAGGCTGACAGGTCGCTGTATATTGCGTCAGTGCCTGTGTGAAACTTTTGTATGCTCTCACCAATACCGCCAGCGGCAATAACATAATCGCCGTAATTCACAAACCGCCAACGCTCGCCAATGCTGGGATCAAGCGTGTAACCGCCAACCTTGCTGATATCGGTTAGTGAGCTGTCAGTCGTGTCAAACTCGTATAGCTTTGTGCTGTCACCAGCAAATATAGACCCACTGCCGTCGGATGCCTTAACAGAGTAAATTCCTAAGATTGTGCCAGTAGCCGCGCCGGAGTAAGGCTCAAAGCTGTTTAAACTGCGATAGCCAAACGATGCAGGCACTACGTTTGTCGCCTCGATAACACCAGCATTTGAGAAGTCAGGCTGGTCTGGCAGCCATTCGCCAAAGTTAATCATTGCCCTAACCACACTCCAGTTGAACCTGTCTGATCTGACCATATTGCTGCGGCGTCAACCGCGTCAACCCAAGTTGCGGCGGTGTCCGAAACATCAGACCATTCCTCGCCAAGTATCTTACCACTAACCGCTGTCGAGGTGGCAATGCTTGGGTTTGCCGCCATAACAAATGTGCCGGTCGGGTATCCAGACGCCGACACAGATGTGTCTGCCTGCCCTAACACGGAAAGCACCGCGTTATAACTGCCAGTAATAGTAACCGCCGCAGTCTCTGATGCGTCTACTTTACGCAACCTTGTTAATATTGCGGCCTCTGTGATTGCAACGCTTACCGACGCCGACACTTGCCGTATAAATGTGATGGTGGCGTCAACAGCGGCAGCGCCTGTCACGGACGCGGCGAAAGCCAGAATCCTGCTGGCGCTTGCGGAGGATGACGCTGACAACGATACAGACGCAATTATTGTGCGTATCTTTGTCAGCGTTGAACTTGCTGTCGCGGCTACGCTGGCACTAGCAGTTGCCAAGGTAAAGTCGAGCGCGTCTAGCTGCTCAAGATCACCAAATTGGTCAAGACTGTCTAGGCTTCCCCAGCTATCTAGTTCCTCTAGCGTAGCCATCAGCTACACCTAAGCCGCAGTTACGTCTAGGTCGCCAATAGCAATTTTCAGGATGTCGCCAACGTCAATTGTCTTTGCGGTTGTGAACGATCCGTGAATCAGAAGATTGCCGCTGGTTAGCGCGTCAAAAATGCCAAAATGCGAAATTGACCCCCAAGAAGAACCAGTCGCAGGATTGAACTCGATTGCCCCGCTGTTGCTTGTTGTGCCTGAGGCCGCCACGCTAAATGTGGCGCTCTCACGCGCATAGTTGTTGCCGGAAAGCTCAGTGCCACTGTTGTCGTCGTTAAACGATCCGGTGGACAGCCCAACGTAGACAGTGGTCGGCATTGTGTATGCGCCAGTGCCAAGTATGTGGTCGAGAATTTTATTCTCAAGGTGGTCAGATAGTGCGCTCATAATTTAAGTCCCCGCAGCTTGCGATTGGCGTTGATAAATACTACTGATTTGGAGGCTCCCGGTTCCGTAATGGGCGCGCTGATTGTCAACCTTGATCTGTGCCAAAGCCTTATCAAAGCGAGCCATATATTGCGCGGCGCGGGTCTCATCAAGAAGGTAAGCATAAGCCTCAGCGAGTGCGCCGTAAAGGTAGGCATCAGGCGACCGGCTCAGGATTGTGTTTGTAAGGTTTGTCGCAGACAGCGCCTCAATTGAGCCAATATAGACAATCTCCATCTCGTATGTGGCGTCAGGCACAGGGCGAAGTTTTATCTCGTCGCCCACAATGCTGTAGCCTTTTGGCTTGCCGCCACCCTCTGATGCGTACTGCTCATCTAATGCCACGGGGCTGTAATATCTAAGCACAGTCAGCGGTGCGGTGTTTAGCTTTACTTCGCGAACCTCACGCAGGTCAGTTGGCAAGCTCAGATATTCGTTGCCCGACACAGTGCTTGCGGTCGCCCGCTTTTCCTGACTGCGTGTCTCCAGCTCGCGGCTCATAGAGGCTTCGGCCAGCGCAATGAAGTCAGGGATTTGCGCGGTCAAATCGTCACGCGCCAAGAAATTGGCTATGGATGTCTGCAAATCTGTGTAAGTCGCAATTGCCATTATACGTTTCCGCCGCCTGTCCTGAAGTCTCGGTTCTCGCTGTTATTCAACCAAGCCTTCCAGCCCTTTGGATTTTGGGCAGGCGGGCCTAGTGTCTCTAGCAGGTGATTATATACTACATTTGGTATTTCCGCCACATGCTGTACATGCCGCTGCGTGTTCACTGTTGCGTTGGCGCGGTAATCGTTATTCATCTGCTTATTAAGCTTAATCAATCCGTCGAACCTCTGGGTCGTCTCAATGATGTCAGTGCCATCAGATTGCTGATCCATAACCACCTCTTTGGCGGTGTGAGGGTCTGTGTATAAAATTCGCTTCATGCTTTCCCCTTATGAGAGAGAGGGGGCAGTCTCCCGCCCCCTCAGTTTTACTATGAACCGTTCAAGTCCATAATCATTGCGTGTGCCTTAGGCGCGGTAGGCTTCAATGCCCACTCTGACACCAGGTGGCTTGTCTTCGCATCGCCGTCCTGAGACAGTTCCTGCTCAAGGAAGTTACGTCCGTTGAGTGTGCAGATTGACACAAAGTTTGGATCAATCAAGAACACCCGGTCGTTTCCAAGTAGCCGAGATGGAACAGCTTGCACAGTACCGAAGTCAGTCAAGAAAACACTGGTAGACCCGACGTAGCTGACTTCCTTAGCAGCAGTCATGTTCACGTCGTTGCTGACCAAGTTGCCAGAGGCTGACAGGTCTGAGAAGTTTGCACGGTTTGTGGCCGAGGCAATCATCAGCTCAGGTGAGCCGCCGTCTGTCCAAGCGTCTTGCATGCCATCTTCGATGAGCGCAAGTGTCAACGCCCGGTCGTCACCGCCAGTGATCGTGTCAGTTCCGTCGCCTGTGGCGAAGGCACCGGCAGTCGCACCGACTGAGCCGTTTGTGATCCAGCAAGTCAAAGACGCTGACTTGCGTGGGTCTGTACCAGAGCGTGCAACGTCTGTGTCACCGATTGCTTTTTCGATGTCCCGGCGAAGCTCAAGTGCTTTTAACACTTTTTGGTAGTTATGCTCGCGCTCACGCCCGGCTGAATCAACAGCGTCGAGTGTGCCTGATGTTGCAAAAACCTTCTTACTGATCTGGTGGTAGTTACCGATCCGTGAAGTTGGTGTCGCCGCAGCAGTCGAAGTTGTGGCACCTTCATTGTGGTAGTTGGTAGCGGACGCAGCGGTCAGCTCCTGAACTTGCCATTCGACGAAAATGCCGTTTGAAGTTTCTTTTTTCACATTGGAAAAAATTGGAGTTTCTGCCGGATCAATCCGGTAGATGATGTCAGCGAGCTGTTCTTTTTCGCCCACTGCGTTTGTTGTTGTAAACACGGCCATTGTTTTGTTCCTTCGGGTTATCTACCCATCAAAAGTTGTACAGCAGCGTCAACGGTGCCAGCCTTTTCAAACTGTTCACGCGCCTTCCGCTTAGAACGATTAGCAACTTCGCGCTTGGTTGCCGGTTGCCCTGCCTTGGCCATCTTCGGTGCTTGGCGAGTGCGCTTTTTGGTTGTGGGTTTCTTTTCCATTAGATTGTCCCACTTCCACGCTTTGTACAAAAGCTCGATCGCGCGTGCATCGCTCGCGGATGAGATTTCTTCCTCACTAAACCCGACACGCTTCTGTGCGTACTTAATGACTTCTTTCCGTTCAAACTCGCGGGTCTCGTCATTTTTCCACTCAGGTATGCGCTCAAGCATTTCGACACGTTGGTTAGTGAGGTGCTGCTTTAAATGCACCTCATGCTCCTGTGCCTGTTGTTGGGCAATTCTCTGACGCTCTGCTGCGACTTGATAGGCTTGCTTTTGTTGCTTATCCCACTCGGTCTTGGCAAAGAAAATGTCGTCAGTCGAATAGCCCTCATTCTTCAAGGCTGCCCAGTCAGGTTCCTCAGTGAGGTTTGTCTGCTGGAGTTGGGTTTGCAGTAACTCAAGTTGCTGCGCGTAAGCGTCACGGAGCTGTTTTGTTTCGGCTGCCTCAGCAGCAAATGCCTTGCGTTGCTCGGCCAGTTCCATTGATCGCTTAGTAAATGCCTCCTGACGTTGATAACCCTTGAGGGCTTCTTCAAGGTTAACTTCCACTTCCTTGCCATCCACCTTTACGGTGTAGAGCTTTTCGGCGGGTTCCTCGTCGTAGTCCTCATTGTCATCATCGTCTTCGTAGGCATCTTCGCCGTCGTCAGCCTCATCGTCATAATCGTCATCCTCGGGGGCGTCCTGCGCCTGATCTTCGGATGAGACTTGCGCCTCGGCCTCGGGCTGTTGAGGCTGATCTTCAGCCTCATTTCGCTCATCTGTAACGGTGTCCTCAGTGGGAGTGTTCAGAAGGCTAATTGCTTCGGTCATTGAAATGTTGTCGGTTCCGTTTGGAGTATCGACCATAATTTTTCTACCTTATCTCTTGTTAAAAGTGGAACGCCTCTTGACTTCGTCAATTTGCGATTGAGCCATCTTACCATCCGATATTACCGTTTGAAAATACCCCTTTAGGGCTTCAAGGTTCTGGCTCAATTGGTAAATTCGCTCACGGTCTTCGGCTTCGCCTATGCCGCTTGACCGCCACGCTTGTATAAATTGGCGCTCTAAATAATCAAACGCCTCGGTTAATAATTCATTCCTAAGCAGTGCCTCAGCCTTCTCAGCTCGCAGCACAGCTTCCCTCGCCTTACCTTCGTTCATGTTTTTCCTAACTTAGTAATGTGTAGCCATCTGTTGGGTATGGCCGCTTGAAGTATTCTGGGCGATATGCCGACTGCTGCCTAAACGCAGTGTTTGCCGCAGCAAACTCTGAAGGCGAACCAAAGCCTGCGCCATAGCGCTGCTGGAACTGAGGCAAGTTAGTCGGAGCCTCATCTAGCAGACCCATACGCGCATACCCACCCGGCTGAAACGGAACCTGTGGAAGGCTAGGCTGGTCGCCCATAGAAGACCTTGTGTCTAAGCGGCAAGCCTGCATGTCCTCGTCAAACATATAACCCGCATCGCACTGGCCGGTCGCTGGGTTCACTGGCTTGACTGGTGGCTCTGAGCCGCCATCACGACCACCACTCATATCAGGCGCGTTTATGCCGGTGTAAGCGCCGCGAGCAAGCAAATCTTCAAAGGTCTTGGGCGGCCCTAAAATAATATCCGTTAAGGCGTTAATGCCCTGACCAAGCAAACCCATATTCGGCGTGCCAATTTGGCCGATAACTCTTTGTGATACAGGCTCGATTTCGTAGGCATATGGATTGGAACCCATCATGCCAGCTATATTCATGCTTAACGGCAAGCCCTGACGCTGGACTTCTGTTAAGCCCGCAAGGTTAGTTGTTACCAATTGACCATCGGGGGCGACCACAGTCTCAAGACCGCGAGGCATACCAGTGACAGGGTCATAGCCGATTTGGCTGTCTGAAAGTCCGTGAGTAACGGCTCGACCACCAAACAAATCCTGCTGCGCCCTTGCCATAGCGTCAACTTGCGCTTCTGTTATACCACCGTCAGAACCGCGGTCATTGCCGCTGTCAGAACCGCGGTCATTGCCGCTGTCGCTATTACCACGATCATTGCCACCGCTTTCATTACCGGAGCCGCTGCGAGTATCACTGCTGCCACCCATACCCGGCTCTGGGTAAGAAGGGATACCCATAGGGCCAGCTTCGCCGGTTCCACCGTTAGCCATCAAAAGCTGCGCTTCTTCGGGCGTGATGTAGGCTAGAAGGTGGTCTTGACCGCGAATTTTTGTGTTACGCGGCGGCATGATTTTGTTTAGCTTGGCCATCTCTATGCCCTCGGTAAGTTGGTTGATATTTCGGCGTCGGTGACCGCCTTGGCGACACGCAGTTCAGCCTCGGCTTGCAGCTCCTGCTGGCGCATCTGCAATTCCATTTGCATCTTCTCGCGCTCCATCTGAAGCTCGGCCTGCATCTTTTCGCGCTTCAGCGCAATGTCAGCCTCAGCCTTTTGCTGCGCGATCTGTATGTCGGCCTGCGCCTTCTGCTGCTCTAGCTGCAACATCTGCTGCATCTGCTGCTGCTCAGGCGTGGGCTGCTGCTGTTGACCGGCTGCCTGCTGTTGCTTGGCCGCCATAAACTGCGTGACCTGCTCAGGCGAGTTAAAGAACAGGCTGCTATCCTTGAAGCCGCCAACCTCAGTGATTGAGCGCAGGGTATTAACGTATTGCTGCGCCGTCACAAGCGGGTTGTCCTGACCTAGCTGCATCAGGATTTGCTCTTGCTTTGATGCGATCTGCGTCAGGAAGGCAATCTTTGTCTCGTCGTCAGTCGTGCCTAAGCCAACCTGCACGACGGTGTCAAACTGGCTAGACCACTCGGCTGGGTTGATCGGCACAAAGTTATTACGCAAACGCACGATCTTTTCTTTGTTGTCGTGCTTTAGCACCAAGTGCAGGATGCCCTTAAACAGCGCCTTAACTCCTGTCTCAGCCATTGTACGCGCATAAGATTCCAGCTTAACCTGAGCGCCGCGCACGGTCGCTGAGACCGCGCTGGCGGTGCTTGACTGTAGGCTGTTGGCGTCGAGGCCCTGCGAGGCGCGTGACATCCCGGTTCTTTGTTCTTTTACTGTATCCAAATAATCCATTAATGGGCGGATTTCGTTGC